>Ga0209344_10002979_pt1 | contig 17537 bp, 12 predicted proteins | sample Cruoilmetagenom6_FD_187293 | JGI IMG/M metagenome (GOLD analysis project Ga0209344, IMG submission 187293) | Oil polluted marine microbial communities from Coal Oil Point, Santa Barbara, California, USA - Santa Barbara Oil Seep Sample 6 (SPAdes)... | ecosystem: Environmental > Aquatic > Marine... | reverse complement strand
GCATAGGTTTCACGGCGCCGTGGTTGTTGGCCGGGTTGGTCGCGTTGCCCGTTTTGTGGCTATTGTTGCGTGCCGTACCCCCGGCCCCGATCCGCCGCCATTTCCCTGGGGTGGTGTTATTGTTGGGCCTGCAGGATGATGACAGCCATTCAGACAAAACGCCTTGGTGGCTGCTGTTGCTGCGTTGTCTGGCAATCGCGGCTGTGATTATTGGCTTTTCCGGCCCGGTCCTGAACCCGGATGACAAAACCCCGGGAACCGGCCCGATGCTGATCGTGATGGATGGCACCTGGGCTGATGCAGCGGATTGGCCCGCGCGTATCAAACGGGTAGAAGTGGCTCTGGCAGAGGCAAGTCGTACCGCCCGCCCGGTGGCGCTGGTTGCGCTTACCGATCCGCCTGTCGGGGTCTTGCCGTTTCAGGGTGCAGCTAACTGGCGTTCGCAGCTTGCAGGTTTCATACCCCGGCCCTGGGAACCCGAAGCTCAGGCACTGAAAGACTGGGCCAGCGCGATCGGCGATCAGAAATTTGAAACATTCTGGATGTCGGATGGTCTGGCACGCGACAGTCGCGATGTTTTGCTGCAAGAACTGGAAACCCACGGCGCCGTCACAGTATTTGAAAATCCGCGCCCACAGCTTGCCATCCGACCGCCTGTATTTGAAGACGGGGCGGTTGTTCTCAACGTCATCCGGGCGCGCACAGAAACAGCGATGAACGTTGACCTGAATGCAATTGGTTTGGATCCGGCGGGCACGGAAAGGGTGCTGTCTGGCGCTGTGGCAGAATTTTTGCCGGGCAGCGATGTGGCGCAGGTAGCGCTTTCACTGCCACCTGAACTGCGCAATCGCATAACCCGGTTTGAGGTCGCCGGACTAAAATCGGCGGGGGCAGTATCGCTAACGGACGATGGATTAAAACGACGCGAAGTCGCGCTGATAGCTGGCCGTGACAACCGCGAAGGTTTGGAACTATTGTCACCTACCCATTATCTGGAACAAGCACTGGCCCCCACCGCAGATCTGATTGACGGTGCGTTGGATGACATACTGCTGGCCAACCCTGATGTGATAATACTTGCCGATGTCGCGACACTGGCCCCCGGTGAAGCTCAATCTATTGCTGAATGGGTGGCCAAAGGGGGAATGCTGCTGCGGTTCGCCGGGCCACGGCTGGCAGGCAGTGATATCAGCCGGGAAACAGAAGATATTCTGATGCCGGTGCGTTTGCGCGCCGGCGGGCGCAGCATCGGTGGCGCGATGAGTTGGGGAGAACCAAAAGGCTTGCGCCAGTTTGCAGACACGTCGCCGTTCTTCGGGCTTACCATCCCGGATGAAGTGCGCGTATCAGCACAGGTAATGGCCCAGCCAGATCCCGAACTTGCGGATCGGGTGATTGCTTCATTGGCGGATGGTACACCACTAGTCACGCGCAAGCCGTTAGGTCAGGGTCAGATCGTGTTGTTCCACGTGACCGCCAACGCTGAATGGTCAACTTTGCCGCTATCAGGGCTATTTGTTGAGATGTTGGAACGCCTTGCTGTTTCAACGAACGCTGCCCAGCCAGATGCAGGCGAACTTGCCGGAACAATCTGGGTGGCCGAGAAGATTTTGGATGCATTTGGCAAGGTGAATGACGCAGGTTCAATGGGCGGGGTTGCGGGTGAACTGCTGGCCCGGGGTTTGGTCGGGCCGGATATGCCACCCGGGTTATACGCTGGAAAAGATCGCCGAATAGCGCTGAACGTAATTGGCCCAGATACCACAATCACAGCCGCGGTCTGGCCTGCTGGGGTTCGGATCGAAGGTCTTTCTGTTGCGGGGGAAACGGTGCTGAAGGGCGCGTTGCTAACCGCCGCACTTGCATTGCTGGCGCTGGACATTATCGCGTCCCTATGGTTGGCGGGCCGGTTGCTTGGCGTTCGTTCACTGGCAGCGTCTGTATTGCTTGGGGTGGCATTGTTTGTACCGCACGAAGGGTATGCGCAAAATGATGAATTTTCGCTGGAAGCAACATCAGAAGTGGCGCTTGCCCATGTTACCACTGGCAACGCTCGCGTCGATCAGGTGGCACGCGCGGGTCTGACCGGGTTGTCTGATGTCCTGTTCTCGCGCACCTCAATTGAACCAGCCAATCCAATTGCGGTGAACTTGGAAACCGACGAATTATCATTTTTTCCAATACTTTACTGGCCCATAACACCGGATCAGCCCTTGCCCTCATCCGAAGCCTATTCTCGTCTGAACCGATATTTGCGCACTGGTGGTATGATCCTGTTTGATACGCGTGACGCTGATATCGCCAGATTTGGCACATCTTCCCCAAACGGTCGAAAGCTGCAACAGATAGCGGCCCCGCTTGATATTCCCCCGCTTGAACCGATCCCGGGTGATCACGTGCTGACACGTACATTCTATCTGCTACAGGATTTCCCAGGTCGCCACATATCACGCGATGTCTGGGTTGAAGCGGCCCCTGCGGACGCCGAACTTGTGGAAGGTATGCCGTTTCGCAATCTTAACGATAACGTCACCCCAGTGGTCATCGGCGGGAACGACTGGGGTTCAGCATGGGCTGTGGATGCAAATGGCAAATCAATGTTTCCGATCGGGCGTGGATTTGCGGGCGAGCGGCAGCGCGAAATCGCATATCGGTTTGGGATCAACCTGATGATGCATGTCCTGACCGGAAATTATAAATCCGATCAGGTGCATGTGCCTGCACTGCTTGATCGGCTGGGGCAATAAATGGCAGGTTCGCTCATATATGATCCACTTCTGGCGTGGCCTGTCCTGATCGGGGTTGCCACTGCCCTTTCGCTGTTTCTTGCATTTGCAATCTGGCGCGGGCTTTCTGGCTGGTGGCTTCGCGGGTTGGCCGGGGCGGTGTTGCTTGGCGCGCTTGCCAATCCATCGTTCCAACAGGAAAACCGGACACCGCTGAATGATATCGTCCTGCTGGTTGTTGATGAAAGTGCAAGTCAGGGTGTTGCGGACCGCCCACAGCAAATATCAGATGCAATCAGGGCGATTACCGCGCGCCTGCAAGGGCGCACCAATACTGACCTGAAAGTGGTTACCCTGAAAGATGGTGAAGGTGACAGTGGTACGTTGCTGATGTCGCGCCTTTCCCAGGCTCTGGCCGAAGAACCGCGCGCCCGTATTTCGGGGATGATGCTGCTAAGTGACGGGCAGTTGCACGACATTGAACATGCGCCTGATCTGCCTGCGCCGCTGCATACATTGCTGACCGGCCACCAGACCGATTGGGACCGCCGCCTGATCATCCAGAATGCCCCCGCCTTTGCAATTCTGGGTGAACCGGTAACACTGACCCTGGAAATCGAAGATCAGGGCAATGTTCCTGCCGGGATAAACGCAAGGGCAAAGCTGAAAATTGCAGTAGATGGTGGTGATCCAACAGAATTTGATGTCCCGGTTGGCGAACCGCTGGAAGTACCCGTGAACCTTCCCCATGGTGGCATGAACGTGATCCAGTTTTCGGTGCAACTGGCACCAGGGGAACTGACCGATCGTAACAACTCCGCGGCTGTTCAGATCAATGGGGTGCGCGATCGCTTGCGTGTACTTCTGGTCAGTGGTGAACCGCATCCGGGCGAACGCACCTGGCGTAATCTGCTGAAATCAGACAGCTCTGTCGATCTTGTGCATTTTACCATTCTGCGCCCGCCGGAAAAACAGGATGGTGTACCGGTTAGCGAACTGTCCCTGATTGCGTTTCCCACACGTGAACTGTTCCTTGAAAAGATAGACGAGTTCGATCTGATCATATTTGATCGTTACAAACGTCGTGGGATATTGCCTTCGCTTTATCTGGATAATGTGCGCCAATACGTGGAAGATGGCGGTGCGGTGTTGCTGGCCGCTGGCCCCGATTTTGCCACTGCGGATAGTCTCTATCGTTCACCTTTGGGCGAAATTATCCCCGCACAGCCTACTTCGCGTGTGTTGGAACAGGGATATTTGCCGCAGATTTCCGAAATTGGTTCGCGCCACCCTGTAACACAAGGGTTGCAAGCATTTGCCCCCGAAACAGAAAACGGCCCGGGTTGGGGGCGCTGGTTCCGGCTTGTTGAGGTTGAAGGCACCTCGGGCACCACAGTAATGACCGGCGCCGGGGATCGCCCGTTGCTGGTACTTGATCGAGTGGGCGAAGGTCGTATCGCGCTGATGGCCACTGATCACGCCTGGCTTTGGGGCAGGGGTTTTGAAGGCGGCGGCCCGCAACTGGAACTGCTGCGCCGTCTGGCCCATTGGATGATGAAAGAACCGGAACTGGAAGAAGAAGCGTTATCCGCCCTAGCGCAAGGCCAATCGATGACCATTACCCGGCGCAGTTTAGGCCAGGGTGCGCGCGACGTTGAAATCACCGGGCCGGATGGATCCGTATTCACTTTGCCAATGACAGAAACCGATCCGGGCCGGTTCATTGCGCAGTTTGATGGGCCGGATGTTGGGCTTTATCGGCTAAAAGAAGGCGACCGGGAAAGCGTTATCGCTCTGGGCCCAGCCGCCCCGCGCGAATTTGAAGAAACCATCGCGACGGGCGAAAAACTTGCACCGCTTGTCGCTACAACGCGCGGCGGGGTGCTGGCACTGGAAGATGGCATTCCTGATATCAGAACCGTAGGCGCTGGCCGCCCGGCGGCAGGGCGCGGCTGGATCGGCCTGACCGCACGCAACGCCTATCTGACCACAGGTGTGTCGGTAACACCGCTGATCCCGGGGTGGCTGTTCCTGCTGCTTGCTGCAATGCTGTCGGTTACGGCGTGGTTGCGGGAAGGGCGTTCTTGATGCGTGGTTAAGTGTTCGGGATTTGCTGGATACGACAAAGCGGTGAATGGCAGGAAATCAGGGGTATCAGCCGCGGGAAAGGTCGGCATTGTCCGACGAACCCGGTTAAACTGGGCGCCGCGCAACGACCATCATTGAAACCAGTCGGCCGTCCCGAAGGGATTGCACAGAGTTTTGAAATCTCATTGGCATATCGTCACCCATTGCAGGTGCCCCCCCGGTGGTTCGGGGTTGTGGCGGGCCTCCTGGTTCTGATCGGGTAAGGGATGCTTTATCTTCGATCCCGACAAATCCGGCTGACAACAATGTGTCTTCGATTTCCTGCGGCGTTCCCAGGAAACTTACTTCAGGTGTGCGCGCCCAGGGCAACGGGTAGATTGGTGAACCATTCGGGCCGTCGGCAAGATGGCTGAATGTGTAAATGCCACCTGGTTTGAGAACACGATATGCTTCGCTGAACATTGCAGCTTTGTCCTCGACGTTCATCGAAACATTCTGACACAAAACCACGTCAAAACTTTGATCTGCATAAGGAAGTTCTGTAACGCTACCGATTTCAACAGTGATTTTGTCGCCAAGGCCAACCTTGTCGTTTAATTGGCGGGCTACTTCAACATATTCCGGGGTAAGATCAATCGCTTCAACCGTACATCCATGACTGTCTGCTAAATATCGGCTGGGCCCGCCGATGCCGCAGCCCGCATCAAGAACGCGGCAGCCATTTGGTATCTCGGCTAGTTTGACCTGCGCTTCAGTCGTCGTAAATCCACCACCGTGCAAATGATCAAGTTCGCTCAGTACCGAAACTGTCAGATTACCGGTATCGTGACCCGCAGAGACAAGCGCATTTTGAATACGCTGCATCAAGTTGTTACGCGTATAGTGTTCGACGATTGATCTGTTATTTTGGCCCATGAATCCCCCTAATTCCCCAACAATACCTCAAACGGGCCACTCGTCCAGCCGTCCACACTGCACTTTGCACGCACAGTGACCCTTGAAATACCTTCTGGGATTACAACACCTCCCAGTGACCGCGTAAACGGTTGTTCGCTTACATGTGGGTGTGCCAGAACCCGCAACCCCAGTTGTGATCCGTCCGGGGCAAGCACTTCCCATCCGTCAGCGTAGTGGTCCCAGCCGCTGTCAGGGTGGCGCAGGCTCACAGAGAAGGTCCAGACATTACCGTTGGCCTTTGCCTCTGCGGCCTCGATAACCGGGGTGTCGGCATGCGCAGCAATAGGGGCAGCGGCAAACGCAATCAGAAAGAGAAATTTCATTTCAAAGTCCTTTTCCACCAGCTTGCCAAATTCGTGCGGGCTTGTCTGGTCACAATTGTGTTGAATGGTGTGCATGGGGCATAAGAAATACTTGCCTTCGGTATTGGTTATATTTTATTACCAAAATAACTAAGGAGGTGCGAAATAATGGAAATGCCAGCCCCCGACCCGGCAATTCTGGCCAAGAAATCCCGTTTGGTGGGTTTGTTGTCGGATGTTTTGCCGCCCGATGCCGTAGTTCACGACACCGCTGAAACCCGCGCCTATGAATGTGACGCGCTGACAGCCTATAAATGCCCACCTCTGCTGGCGGTACTGCCTGCATCCACACAAGAAGTCGCCGCAGTTCTGAAAATCTGCAACCGCGAAGGTGTGCCGGTGGTGCCGCGCGGATCGGGCACCTCGCTGGCTGGTGGTGCGCTGCCAACTGCTGACAGCGTTGTCCTCGGGGTTGCCCGCCTGAATGAGGTGCTTGAAACTGATTATGACAACCGGTTCATCCGGGTCCAGTCCGGGCGCACAAACCTGTCGGTGACTGGCGCGGTAGAAGAAAATGATTTCTTTTACGCGCCCGACCCTTCGTCACAACTGGCCTGTGCAATTGCCGGGAATATTGCGATGAATTCCGGCGGGGCGCATTGCCTTAAATATGGTGTCACCACCAATAACCTGTTGGGTGTTACAATGGTGATGATGGATGGAACCATCGTTGAAATTGGCGGTGAACATCTGGATGCCGCCAGGCTTGATCTGCTGGGTGTGATCTGTGGATCAGAAGGGCAACTTGGCATCGTTACCGAAGCAACCCTTCGTATTTTGCGCAAACCAGAAGGTGCGCGCCCGGTTTTGGTCGGGTTCGAATCCAACGAAGTCGCAGGGGCTTGTGTGTCCGATATCATCAAAGCAGGTGTTCTGCCGGTAGCGATCGAATTTATGGACCGCCCCTGCATCCGCGCGACTGAACAATTTGCCGGGGCCGGGTACCCGGATTGCGAAGCGTTGTTGATAATTGAGGTCGAAGGTTCGGTCGCTGAAATTGATGAACAACTTAAAGTCATCACCAAGATAGCCAACAAACATAACCCTGTCGAACTACGTGAAAGCCAGTCTGCGGAAGAAAGCGAAAAAATCTGGCTAGGGCGAAAATCCGCGTTCGGGGCGGTTGGGCAGATTAACGATTACATGTGCCTTGACGGTACAATTCCGGTGTCCGCCCTGCCCCACGTGCTGAAACGTATAGGTGAAATGTCAAAGGAATACGGGCTGGATGTGGCCAATGTGTTTCATGCGGGCGACGGAAACATGCACCCGCTGATCCTTTATGATGCCAACGAACCGGGTGAACTGGAACTATGTGAAACCTTTGGCGCCGAAATCCTGAACCTGTGTGTTGAAGTTGGCGGCTGCCTGACCGGGGAACACGGTGTCGGTATTGAAAAGCGTGACCTGATGACCAATCAGTTTACCCACGAAGATATCGCCGCCCAACTTTCAGTAAAAGACGTGTTTGATCCTGGCTGGTTGTTAAACCCGGCGAAAGTCTTTCCTTTGAAGACCACCGAAAGCCGGAGGGCCGCGTGACCCCAAAATCAGAACAGGATGTGGCAAATGCAGTTGCTGACGCTACCGGACCAATTGTTATTCGCGGTGGTGGCACGCGCGCTATTGGCCGGCCCCTGTCTGGTGCAGTTCTGTCTACAGCAGCGCTGACGGGGATAAAGCTATATGAACCTGGATCGCTGACCATAGTTGCAAACACCGGGACGAATTTAGCCCAGTTAGAGACTGTTTTAGCCGGTGAAAGTCAGCGATTGCCTTTCGAACCGATGGATCATCAGGGATTACTGGGAACCAAAGGTTGCCCAACAGTTGGTGGTATTGTTGCGGCGAACGTTTCAGGTTCACGCCGTATTCAAGCCGGTGCCTGCCGGGATTATTTGCTGGGGGTTCGGTTTGTTGACGGGCAAGGCACGATCATCAAGAACGGTGGCCGGGTGATGAAAAATGTAACCGGGTATGATCTGGTCAAACTGATGGCAGGCAGTTACGGCACCTTGGGTGTGCTGACCCAGGTTGCCTTCAAAGTTCTGCCAATACCAGAAGTTGCTGCAACTTTGTCGATTACCAATCTATCAGACATCGATGCGCAGCGCGCCTTGTCGCTTGCCCTTGGATCACCCTACGAAGTTACCGGTGCTGCCCACGCCCCCCAAGGCACCAACGACATGCCAATCACAATGATACGGATCGAAGGGTTTGAAAATTCAGTAAAATATCGTGCGGCGAAACTGAAAACAATTCTGGAAGGAATTGGCGAAGTTTGGGTGGAATCAGACCCGGAAAAATCCTCAGCCATCTGGAAATGGGCCCGCGATGTTGAACTGTTTCATGAAAAAGCCGGCGATGTCTGGCGTATATCGGTCAAGCCCACAGATGGTCCCGCAATCGGCGCCAAACTGGATGCAGACGGGCTGCTATATGACTGGGGTGGCGGCTTGATCTGGGCGCTACTGCCAGAAGGTACAGATGCGCGCGCGCGTCTTGCAGGTTTCAACGGCCACGCAACCCTGATCCGCGCAAGCAATGATACCCGTTCCACCCTGCCCGTATTTCAACCCGAACCAGCGCCTCTGGCGGCGATAACCAAAGGGTTGCGTAATAAATTTGATCCCCGCGGTATTCTGAACGCCAACCTGATGGGATAGCACTTCATATGAAAACCGAATTCAGCCCCGAACAGCTAAAAATCCCTGAAATAGAGTATGCAAACAAGATACTTCGTGCCTGCGTGCACTGCGGATTTTGCACAGCCACATGCCCAACGTATCAGGTTCTTGGTGATGAACTGGACAGCCCAAGGGGGCGCATCTACCTGATCAAGGATATGCTGGAAAAAGACCGGCCCGCTGATGCTAAAACTGTTAAACATATTGATCGCTGCTTGTCCTGCCTGGCCTGCATGACAACCTGCCCGTCTGGCGTGCACTATATGCATCTGGTTGATCACGCCCGCGCCCACATCGAAAAGACCTACAAACGCCCGGTGATGGATCGTTTGTTGCGGTGGGTGCTGTCGTGTATTTTGCCCTATCCGGGCCGCTTCCGAATTGCGCTTCTTGGCGCGAAAATCGGGCGCCCGTTTCGCCGCTTTGTCCCTGATCCACGATTGCGTGCGATGCTGGAAATGGCCCCAAAAACGATACCTCCTGTTAGCCGCAATGACGATCCACAGGTGTTTCAGGCTATCGGAAAACGCAAAATGCGTGTCGCCTTGATGACCGGTTGCGCACAAAAGGCGCTGAATACAGATATAAACGACGCAACCATACGCCTGCTGCGCCGTCTGGGCTGCGAGGTCATCATTGCCAAGGGAATGGGGTGTTGCGGTGCGTTGGTGCATCACATGGGCCGCGAAGACCAAGCCCATGCCAGTGCGGCGCGAAATATCAATGCGTGGATGGTTGAAATTTCCGGCGACGGGCTGGACGCGATTGTGATCAATACTTCGGGTTGCGGCACAACGGTGAAAGATTACGGTCACATGTTCCGCAACGATCCAATGGCAAAAAACGCCGCATTAGTGTCAGATCTGGCAATGGATGTCAGTGAAGTACTGATGAAGCTGGATCTGCCTAAAGGCGATATGAACCTGTGTGTGGCTTATCATTCAGCCTGTTCGCTGCAACACGGACAAAAGATCAAATCCCACCCCAAAACCTTGCTGAAACGCGCTGGGTTTGATGTTGTGGAACCTGCGGATGCACATCTGTGCTGCGGTTCGGCGGGGACATACAATTTGATGCAACCTGAAATCTCAAAAGAACTGAAAACCCGGAAAATCAGCACGTTGGAAGCAATATCACCCGTGGTTATCGCCGCCGGGAACATTGGCTGCATGATGCAGATCGGTTCTGGCACGACCATCCCGGTTGTCCATACTGTTGAACTGATTGATTGGGCAACAGGTGGGCCCAAGCCCCGAACTATGTCCACAAAGCCGACATAATTCCGCCCGAACCCCTTGCTAGTGATCTTGTAACAGATGTGAGGGCGAATGCGGATTGCACTTATAATACTGGCCTTTTTATGTGTTTTGGCCCCTGTGGCCAACGCTCAGGATGCGTCACCCCTGAAAAAGCTGATGACAATCAGTGATAGTCGCGGCTGGGAAGCTGTTGGTCGGGTGAATATTGCTGCACAGACATATTGTACAGGCGCACTAATCGCGCCCAATCTGGTTTTGACAGCAGCGCATTGCCTTTTTGACAGATCAACTGGTCGTCGGTTTTCGGTGAACGAAATCGAATTTCTCGCCGGATGGCGGAACGGCAGTGCAAACGCACATTCCACGATGCGCAGGGTAATCCCGCACCCGAAATTCGAATTTAACGGCGGTGACAGCAATGTGCGCGTCGCTTATGACGTGGCTTTACTGGAACTGAACCACCCAATTCTGAAAACGTCGGTTACGCCATTTCAAACCGATGTCCGGCCCAGAAAAGGCGCCGAGGTCGGTGTGGTTTCCTACGCACGCAATCGTTCAGAAAATCCGTCATTGCAGGAAGTGTGCCACGTGCTTGCCCGGCGATCAGCTACGTTGGTTCTGTCTTGTGACGTGGATTTCGGCGCGTCAGGTGCGCCGGTATTCAGCGTGGCCGAAGATGGCACGGCACGTATTGTTTCGGTTGTTTCAGCCAAGGCAGAGGTTAGCGGACGAAAAGTGGCACTGGGCACAATCCTGGAAAAACCACTGGCCGAACTGATGGCGTTGTTGGCCTCAGGTGAAAGTGTCGCAGAACCTGCACCGGTGAGGGTGCTGAACCTGGGCGGGTCCAGTTCCGGTTCCGGTGCAAAGTTTGTGCGCCCATGAAACTACGAACAAGATTTTATCTGTTTATGGCAACCATGGCGGTTTCGGTGGTGCTTGCACCAACACCACATGTGCGCGCGCAGGATACCGGGCTTGAAAGCCTGAACACTTGGGGCAGCAATCGAGGCTGGGAAGGTGTTGGCCTGCTAAACCTGGAAAACCGCGCTACATGCACCGGATCGATGATCAGTGCTGATCTGGTTCTGACAGCAGCGCATTGTTTGTATGATATCAAGACGGGTAAGCGAATTGATCCACACAGGGTTGAATTTCGCGCTGGTTGGCGGGACGGAAAATCGATTGCACGCAGGTTTGGAAAAGCAGCTGTTATCCACCCGAAATATGGCGGTGCGGATGGTGAAGTAATTTCCAGCCAGAACATTCGCTATGATATTGCGTTGTTGCAACTATCTGCACCGATACAAACCACCCATGCAGACCCGTTCAGAACGGACAGGGGTGTGACAAGCGGTAGTCAGGTTAGCGTCGTATCTTATGGCAAAGGCCGCAATCAGGCGGCTTCGCGTCAACGTGCCTGTCAGGTGCTGGAATACAGAAGTGGTGTCGTCGCGATGACCTGCGACGCTGTTCCCGGCTCTTCAGGTTCACCGGTTTTCGCAATTCGCGCAGGCCGCCCACGCATCGTTTCGGTGGTTTCCGCAATTGGGAATCTTGATGGCCGGCCGGTTTCGTTTGGAATGGATATTGAACAACCCCTGGCCGAACTGATGACCGATTTTCGCGCAGGTCTGGGTGTTTACCCTACCGCCACGCCAGATGCCCGCCGCATAACTGTTGGCGGGGGTTTACAGGGTTCTACGGGGGCTAGATTTCTGCGCCCCTGAAGGCGATGATCACCGATATGAAATCAACGATGCGATCTATCGTTCTACTCGTACTTGCTCTGCCATTTCAGGCGCAGTCGGGTGGGCTGGATACCCGCGGCGTCGGCCTGCTAGAACATGGCCAGACCATGGGGTGCACTGCCACGCTGATTGCGCCCGATCTGGTGCTGACCGCGGCCCATTGCCTGCAAGGAAAGACAGGCGATAGCCAGGTTTCCGCCGAACATATTCGGTTTCACCCCTCAACCATTACCGGGCAATCTGGCGAGGGTTTTCTAGGTAAGAAGTTCGCAATTCATCCGGTGTTTTCGCTACCCGGCCTGGCGCAGGAACGCCGCGTGAGCCGCGATATAGCGATCCTGCAGTTGGTACGCCCAGTCCCGGCAGCACTGGCAACCCCACTTCGTACCGGGCATCTTGGTGAACTTGATGGCAAAGGGTTCGTTATATCGTTTCGTGGGGCAACCAGCAGGGCGCGGCACCGCGCATGTGTGCCTATTTCACAGGAAAACGGGCTGCTAAAGCTGGCATGCGAAGTTGTGCAGGGCAATTCCGGATCACCCTATCTTGCTGTTACAGACACGGGGCTTTCGATTGTCGGGGTTATTTCCGCAAGCGCGAAATCTGGCCGCCAGCCGATCGCCCTTGCCGCTGACCTGCGGGCAGGTCTGGGTGGGTTACTGGAAGCATTTGAAAGCAAAGAATAGCGGCCGACACAGGTCTTGAAACCCGAAATACTGTGCTTACCTGATGTTCAGCAGGTGCCGATGACCGGGCCTGCCTAATCCGCCTGTCCCAATTGGGAAGGCACAAACATTGTTATCGCTTTTTGGAGGATGACCTATGCGTGGCTTTGATCTTGCACCCCTTTATCGTGCTTCCGTTGGATTTGATCAGATCGCTGATCTGATGGACCGGGTTTTGACAAACGATGTCGCCCAACCAACCTACCCCCCTTACAACATCGAAAAGACCGACGAAGACGGGTGGCGAATTTCCATTGCCGTTGCCGGTTTTAGCGAGGCTGACCTGAATGTTGAGGTTCGCGAAAATTCGCTGGTTGTATCGGCGAAGAAAGCCGAAGATAAAGGTGAACATACCTATCTGCATCGCGGCATCGCAACCCGTGCGTTTGAACGCCGGTTCCATCTGGCCGACCATGTTCGCGTGTCAGGCGCAAGCCACTTGAATGGCATGTTGAACATAGATCTCGTGCGCGAAGTGCCAGAGGCACTGAAACCCCGCCAGATTGAAATTGCGACCAGCAACACCGTTGACGGCAAGGCAATCGAAACCGCACAGGTTTGAACCCATAAATGTATTTTTGAAAGGGCGCGTATAACACGCGCCCTTTTTTTGCCTGTTTCGCCGCGCATGTAATTGCATTGTTGGGCAAGGGTTTTTACGCTTGTCCGAAATTGCAGCAACTGGTGAAGCAATGAAAAGTATTATTCTGGCGATACTACTGATCTGCAACGGTGTGATCGTGGCATCACAGGAATTACATTATAGTGATGTGCCCGATTGGGTTGATGTGAGTGACCTGCCGGTAATGAAGGATGCACTTTACCGCTATGTTGAGGACGGCAGGAATTTTCTGTTGGTCGATCGCCAGGTGCGTTGGATCGGGGATGAGCAGGAATATTACTACCGGATCGCAACCGAAATATTGAACCGGACTGGGTTGGAAGAAATAGCCGCAATTTCGCGGGATTTTGACCCCAATATCGAAACCCTGACATTGGTACAGCTTGACGTGCGGCGAAATGGCGAAACGCTGCCCCTGCGTGATCAGGTCACGGCCAATCTGTTTCGCCGCGAATCCCGTTTGGAAAGCGGCATTATCGATGGCACGCTGACGGCACATATAGATGTTCCGGGCGTTCGCGTTGGCGACATTGTTGATGTGGCCTTTGTCTGGCGCTCGCAGGAATATCTGCCGGGTATGAATTTTTCCGGCAGTTATTCTATGGAATATTCAACACCTGTTGCGCTGGCCAGAACAATTGTGCACTGGCCAAATGACAGGGAAATGTCACTGGCCGAGGTTCCCGGTTTTTTGCAATCCACCGTTGTTCCGGGCAAGGATACAACGCGTTACGAATGGCGTGTTGCAGATAGAATTCCACTTTATGTTTCAAATGATGTGCCATCCGAATATAGGCCCTGGGCCGCGATTAACCTGTCATCTTTCAAGACCTGGGGCAGCGTGTCAGACACACTAAACCAACATTACACCTCATCACCCAAAGTTCCGCCAAGCTGGGCAGCAAAGGTTGATCAGATCGCAGCAGATTATGAAACGCCCGAAGGCCGGGCTTTTGCCGCTTTGCAACTGGTTCAGGATGAAATCAGGTATGTCGGGCTGGAAGTCGGGGCAGGCGGGTACATCGCGCGCAGCCCCGCGCAGGTTGTTGCCAACGAGTTTGGCGATTGCAAAGATAAATCGATGTTGTTGAAAACCATCCTCAACAGTCTGGGGATAGAGGCACAAGTTGCACTTGCCAACCTTGAAACCGGCTATGGCCTTAAAGATCAACTTCCCGGGTTGAATGCTTTTGATCATATGATCGTGGGGGCAAATCTGGATGGCGAAACATTCTGGATGGATCCAACCGCAACCTATGAACGTGGCGGGTTGAATGGTGCGATCCAGCCGGATTACGGCTATGTGTTGCCGTTGACCAACGGACCGGATGATCTGGTACTGATCGATCCGAACCGACATCCACAGTTTTATCAGGATATAACTGAAACATTCAGCTTTTCGTTCGTTGGGGCGATGCTGCGCGTGGAAACGATCTATCGTGGTCAGAATGCGAATTGGGAACGGGCCTATTGGGCAGCCAATTCAAAGAATGCGATATTCAAAGGGTTTCTTGAGTATTACGCGCAGTTTTATCCGGGGATCGAAAGATTGAAAGATCCGGTACTTGAAGACCAGGCGCAAGCCAACAAGGTAATCGTTTCCGAAAGCTACCTGATCCCACGCCTGGCGCTGCACAAGCCGGATTTATTTCAGAATTTTCCCTTCGTTTCAGCGCAACGGTTTTCAGGGATTCCCAAAACTGTAAATAAAGAACGTACAGGTCCTTTGGCGCTACTTCACAGGGCACGCTATAAGCACACAGTCGAGGTTCGGAATGCCCCGATAAATTTTCTTGCACCTGACACGGTGAAAACCAGCAGTGCAGGGTTTGATCATTTCTTTTCCGCACGTGACTGGGATGGTGGAAATCTGGATTTGCACTGGAACTATGAAAGCAAATCGCGCACCGTTGCCCCCCGGGGGTTAGCTGACGTGATTGAACAAGCCAACACCGCCAGGGAACTGCGGTCTTTCACCTGGGATTTACGCTCAGATGATCAAAAGGAAGACGCGCCGTCGTTCATTGATCGTATGGTTGATCGATATGGTGACGGGGCCAAAAAAACCGACTAATGTTTCGCACGCGAAACTCTAGTCGGTAAGTCTTTGTTTGGAACTGATTTCCCGACCAATATGTCGGAAAATGCACTGTTAACTATTTGATAATGAGCAATTATTTACTCAACTGACAGGCTTTGGGCCAAACGCATCAGGTTGATCGCCTCGGCGCGGTAGCCAAAATCATCCGCTCCGCGTGCCTGTGTTGCCAATGCAATAGCCTCGCCCCATGACCAGTCTGCAACATAGTTGGATCCGCGCAGCAATTGCCCAAATCCCGCCATCGCCACCGAAAACTGTGCATCGGTGCTGATGGGCGCCATATCGGTAAATATGGGGGTTTGGATCAACTGACTTATGGATGCGCCGGGTGACTTGTAGCGCAGACGCAAAAAGCCCAGTTCATCAGCGGAAGTAGCGACGGATTTTTCAGTTTGATAGCGTAGCGGATCGTTAAGCACTGCATCTGAACCGACAGGTGTAATTTCATAAATGGCGGTCACCGAATGGCCGGCGCCGATTTCCCCGGCATCGACCTTGTCATTGTTGAAATCTTCCCGGTTCAGGGTGCGGGTTTCATAACCGATCAGGCGATATTCGGCTATTGTAGCAGGGTTGAATTCCACCTGAATTTTCACGTCATTTGCAATTGGGAACAAAGCACCGCTTAACTGATCAACCAGCACTTTTTGTGCTTCGTTCAGCGTATCAATATACGCGGCTTGCCCGTTTCCGTTTTGCGCCAGTGCCTGCATCGTGGTGTCATCCAGATTTCCGCGCCCGAAACCAAGTACTGACAGGTAGGTGCCGCTGTCGCGCTTTTGGGCGATGAATTCTTTCAACGCACCGGGGGCAGAAATGCCGACATTAAAATCACCATCCGTGGCCAGAATAACGCGGGTAACATCCCCGTCATCGGCCATGTTTTCAGCCACTGAATATGCCTGCTGCAACCCTTGCTGGCCGGCGGTTGATCCTCCCGCTTCAAGGTGTTCAAGTGCCGCCAAAATTGTGCTGCGTTCGCTTGCCGGGGTTGGTTCCAGCACCTGCCCGGCACTGCCCGCATATGTGACGATTGCTACTTTGTCTTCGGGGCGCAGCTGACCCAGCATCAGGCGGAAGCTTTGTTTTAACAGTGGCAGTTTATTGGCGTCCTGCATCGAACCGGATGTGTCGATCAGGAATACAATGTTCAGCGGCGGACGGGTATCCAACGCAGGCATTTGCCCCTGTAACGCAATATGCACCAGCTGAGTATCCGCGTTCCATGGTGTATCCAGGATCGTCACGGTCGGTCGGAACGGGGTGACCCCGGCGTCCGGTGCGACATAGTCATAGGGGAAATAATTGATCATTTCCTCAACCCGAACCGCTTGGGCAGGGGGAAGCGTGCCGGCGTTCAGGGATGATCGGACAACCGCGTAAGCAGCCGTATCCACGTCGATCGAAAAGGTGGAAACCGGATCTTCGACGGTAATTTTCAGCGGATTACTTGGCGCGTTGGCGAAGGTTTCGGTGTTGGTCTCAGACCGTATTGATGCAGGTTCTGAAGGCGCAACAATGTGTTGTCTGTTTCTGCTGAGGTTGGAATCCAATGACATTGGTGCCGGGGCAATTGCGCCACTGACAAAAACATCGTCAGATTCTGCAACTTCCTCGGCCATGATCATTGGCTCTTCCATCATCGGCGCTTCCTGTTTACGCAAATCGCGGCGCGAAGGCGCATCAGATGATTTTGCCAATTTGCCAACATCTTCACGCTCCGGCAAGTTTTCTTGCGAAAGGTCTGGTTTGGGTTGTGAGGGAAGGCTGCCAATTGGTTCTTCCTGATCGGTGAAATTCACTGGGGGTGTAAAAAGACTGCGCCCCTGTGGGGTCACAATGATCAGGCCAACGGCCACAATTGCAGTGGTGGCAACAATCCCGCCACGGGATGTAAGTGCATCAATCATACCAGATACTCCTGTTAACAACCGCGCAAGATTTGAACGGTTTTCAGAAGTTGGACGGGCGTGCTGCGCCGATCCTTGGATCTGATCAAAGTTTTTTTGCGCCAGCCGGATATTTGCAGCCTTCATATCTTTGTCAGGGGCTGGGGTCGTGGTATCCAGCGCTTTTTTCAATTGATCAAGCGGGTCAGTCATTGCCCATTCTCCTGTAGTGCCAGCGTGCGGAGGTGCTTTTTCGCCTCTGACACACGCCAGCTGATAGTTCCCTCAGATACGCCAAGTACGTTTGCCGCATCGGCATGCGTCAGTTCATCCCCCAGCAAAAGCGCCAGAGTGTCGCGTAGATCATCGT
>Ga0209344_10002978_pt1 | contig 17548 bp, 15 predicted proteins | sample Cruoilmetagenom6_FD_187293 | JGI IMG/M metagenome (GOLD analysis project Ga0209344, IMG submission 187293) | Oil polluted marine microbial communities from Coal Oil Point, Santa Barbara, California, USA - Santa Barbara Oil Seep Sample 6 (SPAdes)... | ecosystem: Environmental > Aquatic > Marine... | reverse complement strand
GGTTGCCATCTAGCTTCGCCTGAACGGCGCCGAAGAGCTGAAGGTCAATTATTGCATCATGCTCTCCAGCATGGGCTTCGCCCTTGTGAACGATCTCTCCAAGATAGATGCGGTTGTTAAGAATATGGGCAATCGCCCCGCATCGTAAGGGCACTCCGCCATGCGCAATCCCCCTGCGCGATGTCCACCGTTTGGAGTGAATGCCTTCTGCGGCGAGCACCTTCGCAAGTTTCGGGATTGAGCCGAGCTCAAGGTATCGCTGGAAAATATACCGAACTATGCCAGCTTCGTCCGGGTTTTCCAGCAGCATGCGGTCGCCAAGATCGTAGCCGAGAGGGATATTGCCGCCCATCCAGATGCCTCTTGCCTTCGAGGCCGCAATCTTGTCGCGGATGCGCTCGCCGGTCACTTCGCGCTCGAATTGGGCAAACGATAGCAGCACATTCAGCGTAAGCCGGCCCATGCTGCTGGTCGTATTGAACGCCTGGGTGACGCTTACAAACGAAACATCATTCCCATCAAATTTCTCGACGATGCGTGCAAAGTCCATGAGGCTTCGGGTCAGCCGGTCGACCTTGTAGACGACCACGACATCGACTCTTCCGCGGCCGATATCGTGAAGCAGACGCTTGAGGGCAGGACGGTCCATGTTCCCGCCCGACCATCCGCCATCGTCATATGGCTCGGATATGCATTCCCAGCCTTCGCCCGCCTGACTCAGTATGTACGCCTCGCAGGATTCCCGCTGGGCATCGAGCGTGTTGAACTGCTGATCGAGCCCTTCTTCAGTGGATTTGCGAGTATAGATTGCGCAGCGGCGACGGTTCAGCGGCGCAGTCATCGGACGTTTGTCTGACGCAGGCCGAAGAAGCGAGGTCCATTCCAGCGCTTCCCGGTAATGTGACGAGCCACTTCAGAGAGGCTTCCGTATGTCTGGTCTTCGTAAAGGACCCCGCTTTTGAGCACGACCACTTCATGGCGCTTTCCGGCCCATTCGCGCGCAAGGCGCATCCCAGCGGTGGCCGCTATTTTAACTCCAGCATCCTCCTGAGCTAGCATCCGCCGTGTTGCGGCATCGAAGCCCCCATACACGTCGGCCTGAATTCGCCATGCGAGAACGCGCCGCAGGAGGTTCGCTGACCGATGGCGGGGAGCAGCGCCGTAGCGCCGCCCCCATTCCCTGCGAAGTTCAGCAAGTGACATGGCTGGTAGTGCAGCGACGGTCTCTGCAACCTGACGTTTTGCCTTGTTCATGCGCCCGTCTCCGCAAGCGACCAGACAGTGGTTGTGCCTTCGACCTTGCGTTCGATCACATAACCGCGTTTCCGCAGGCCGGTCATTGCCGAGCGGACGGTGTGGCCCTGCCAGCCAGTTGCCTCAATCATGTCTTCAAGGCTGGCTCCGGTACCGGTTTTCATAAGGGCAATGAGCCGATGCGCCTTGCTGTTCTCGCGAGGTGCTTTTGCAGTTGTGGTTGGCGTCTTTGTAGTCGTCATGGTGATCTCCTGATCGGAGAGGGCATTATTGCCATCTCCCACCACCATCAGCCCCGTCACCTGATTGGCTTGGGGCAGGCTGCGAATGTTTGCTGCGCTGTTCTCACCAATGCCTGGTATTGCTCGCAAGTCGAATGGAATATCCGATCGTTCGATTGTTTCTGCGATTGTTTTCAGGGGCGTGGCAAAACGTTGCAGGAAGCTGTTCATTGATCGTCAGCCGTAATATGCACCGTGGATGACTGGCATTGCGAGCCTTCTTCAGCTTCAGACACTCCTGCGCGGGCAGGGTGTGCGAACTGCTTATGTAAAACATCTTTCGCCGAAGCAGGATAACGAGAAGAACCAGATTTACCTTGGCGGCGGCCTCGACGGGGTGACCAACCTGTTCCCAGCAAGGATCGAGGTGCGTTCCGCGAGCACGAGCCTTGCCAAACGGAAGTCAAAGGCCGGCAAGCCCAAACTCGAAGCCCGGATCGACCTCGCATGGCTTGGAGGAAACGGGGAGAGATACGACGCCCCGAACACGCGCATTATTGACTACTTCCAGTATCCAGAAGTGCGGATGTCCGGCTTTCTTGCTGGCTGTGATGAAGCGCCGGATGCTTTGCGCCGCCGAATGCTGGCGGATCTTGGTCGCCGCATTCTGGTCATGGGTACAGCGAGCGACGGGCAGGTTCTTGGGCTCGTCCTAACCGAACGCGATGATCCAGTCGTTGCAGAATTTCCGGAGCTTCCACTTGCGGGACCGCGCGGGGTGTTGCGGGTGCTGTCGGTCGATGGACAGGCAGGCGTCGCCCCTGCCGAAATGCTTCGTCTGGAGATTGCGGCGATCGTAAATGGCGGCTGGCACAGCTCGCGCATCAACCGGGGCGGCAACATTGTACCCTTCACTGGAAATCAGGGCGGGGGCTACACGCTTGAAGCGCTTCTTGGTGTGGCTGCGAACGGGAACAAGGCGCCTGACCGCCATGGGTTCGAGATCAAGAGCTATTCGGGTAGCCGGATCAGCCTCATGACCCCCACACCGGATCGCGGTTTTCAGGGCGAGCATACGTTTCGCGAATTCATGGAGCGTTATGGCCGTGCCGCGGTAAAAGCCGATGGATCACGGCGTTTCACAGGCCTGCACAAATGCGGCGTCATCAATTCAAAGTCGGGCCTTGGCATGCGGGTTGCTGGCTATGACGAGCTGAATGACAGTTTCGGCGACGCGGCTGATGTAGCCGTTGAACTATTCCATCATGAAACTGGCGAAGTCGCTGCAGCTTGGTCCCTGGAAAAACTGGCCAATTGCTGGAATGCAAAACACGCCAATGCGCTCTACATCACCTTCGAAAAGCGTGAAGCTAGAAGCGGCGGTATGGAATACAATTATTCATCTGAGTGGCTGCAGGGGAAGGGGACCGATGTCTGGCGGCTGCTGCGAGCAATCGCCAAGGGCATAGTCTTCTATGATCCGGCCGATACGATCTATGCGGACAAAAAAGCGAAAGTGCGATCGCAGTGGCGGGTAAACTCCTCTCAGCTCGTAGCGGCAATGGACCTGCTTTATTCCGAGGCTTCGACGGTAACCGTCTGATCGCTGTCATCGAGCGAGGCATACGATATCAACCGATCGCCTGCAGTTGCCGCTTTTGAGACTTTCGACTTCTATCGATTTCAAGCATTTTTGTGATGGCTGGCTCCATGTACCGCGCAACAGCCTCGACTGCCGGAACCACGACCGCATTGCCGAACTGCCGGTATGCCTGGGTGTCTGAAACGGGGATATGCCATTCCCGATCTCCATGTTCAAAACCCATGAGCCGCGCGCATTCGACGGGCGTGAGACGGCGCGGCCTTGTGCCCTTCTGGCCGATAAGAATTTCCGAACCATCCTTATGATAGCGGGCAGAAAGTGTGCGGGCGACGTCCCCCGGTCCGACTTTGCTGAACCCGAACCCGTTACCTGCTTTTTCGTGCTTGGCCCGGTATGCCTGCAGATAATCCCAGAGCTTCGGTGTCAGCGTGTACTTCGCATCGACTTCATTATGAGACTGGAGGATATCCCCCAGGGTTGGCCATTCCTTTTCAGGCGGGATCATTGTGTCAAAGTCGGCGAAGGAAAAACCAACATTCTTGCGGAACCCCGCGATGAATATCCGCTCACGTTTCTGCGGAACCCAGGGCGCCGAACTGATAACCCTCCAGTCGATCGAGTAGCCAAGATCATCTTCCAGTGTGCGGCGAATGATTTCAAAGGTCCTGCCCTTGTCATGCCGCTGAAGGTGCTTGACGTTTTCAAGCAGAAAGGCTGCCGGGCGGTGGTGCCTGAGAATGGCCTCAATTTCGAAAAAAAGATTGCCCTGCTTCACATCGTCGAAGCCATGCGCTCGTCCCAGTGAGTTCTTCTTTGACACTCCCGCAAGCGAGAACGGCTGACATGGGAAACCGGCCAGCAGCACATCATGCTCAGGAATGAGTTTGGGGTTAGCGCCGTAAGGCTGAATGTCTCCAACCATCAGGTGATCGTCACCATCGGGAAAGTTCTTCCGATAGGTTTCGTTTGAAAAGCGGTCCCACTCACTGGTGAAAACACAGCGCCCGCCGATGGCTTCGAATCCTAGCCTGAGGCCGCCAATCCCTGCGAAAAGATCAACAAATCGGAATTTGGCAGGTTTTCGCGGAGCAACGCGTTCGGCCACCAGTTCGCGGATTTTTTCAAGCGCAAGCTTGGCGGGAGGCGCTTCGCCAGCGATATATCTGCGGATCTGGCGCGGCGAAACTCCGAGGATTAATTCGCCTTCCTCAAGTGAAAGCCCGGACTGTTTGAAAAATAATCCGAAGCTGCTGTCTGCCATGCGTCGAGTTCCTTCGTACCACCCAATTCCAGCACTGGGTCATTTTGTGACGAACTGGCATGAATGGTCCCGCCGGACAAGTCTTTTGTTCTATTTTTGTTTCATCCTTTCGAAGGTGTCCACAGTCACGAAACAGGTGTTCCATCCGGATCTATCTGCCATGCATCTTCAATAGTTTCATCTGCTGGGTCTTGAACTCGACCAGAAATTCTTCCTTGGTCATTTTTCGGCCTTCGAGGAAAGGATTTGGCACGCCGAAATATTCCCAGAGCACATCCTGCTCCGATGGTATGATCGGGAAGCCGCCTTGACGCAGAAGCTTTGGTTCACCCGGCTTCCAATTCTCGGTTACGCGCTGGATATGAAATAAGGTGCGGCTCTCTCTTGTGAACAAGCCTGAGGCTGGCTCCTGCAAGTACTGGGCTCTAAAATTCAGGCCCTTCATTTCCATGAGAATTTCAAGCAGCGCATCCCGGGTCTCAATTCTGTCACACAGGACGTCTCCAGCTGCACGTTCAATGATCCGGCCATTGCCCAGGCGCCAGAGTTCGTCTTTCTTAGCTATCGCCGAAAGGGCGATTTGTTTCCAGTGGCCGTCGGTACGAAGCAAATGACCGCATAAGTCGTCTCGATGTAGTCGCTGCATTACGAGAACCAGAGTTGACCTGTCTTTTCGGCTCAGTCGCGCAATCATTTCATCATCGTACCAGTCATTGATCGCACCGCGCTTTTTCTCATTTCGCGCGTGTCTTGCAGGCAGGGGATCATCAATGATGAAGATATCAGCGCTCCTGCCAATCTGCGATCTGGCGACCTGCGACTGAATGATCTGTGACTCGTTGTAAAAGGTAAGTGCCTCGCCGCTTTCCCGGAACCGCAACTGCGGGAACACCTGCAACATGCGCGGTGATTCAAGAAGCCGTTTGCGCATTTCGGTGAATTCCGCTGCCAGTTCCCGAGTGCCTGCAATCACGCTGATCTTCATGCCGCCATTGCGCGCAGCCATAAACAGGGGCCAGGCAATCGATGTGCAGAATGATTTCAGGTAGCGCGGCGGCAGGTTCAGCATCAGCCGGTGATTTCCATCAGGTCCACATTGCATTAATTCATCGGCAACGATGTCGAGATACCAGGCATCGATGAAGGCTTTTGCCGGGTAGAGTTCGCGGAAAGCAAAGTTGATGAAAGCTCGAAAGTCGATCCGGTAGAGGCCAATCAGCTGATCAGGGCTCATGAAGCACCGTCGCCTTCCTGGCTAAGGCGCTTCAACGCATCTTTGAAAGCCTGTTCGTCTTCAGCGTTTACAAGGAATGGATCGCCGGCGCCGTTTTCGCGAGAATATTTGACAAGATATTCGATTGAGCGCGTATCACCTTTCAGCGCGTTTGCGACCAGGCGCATCACAATCGCCTCGCGCTTTCGGAGGCGTTTTTCCTGTCCACCTTCCTTCACTGAAATTACCCGGTCGAGCTCGCGTTCGATCAGCGAGTCGATGTTCTTTGTGCGTTTTGGCCGTCCGTTCGGATTGCCTGACTTGCCTTTCCGGAACTGAGTGGCTTTGGGCGGCTTCCCGTAACCGACTGCATCCGGTTCTTCGGGATCATGCATCGGTCTTTTCCGTCAGTTGGCGCTGCTCGGTCACTTGACTGAAGGGTGTTCCTGAAGGGAGTAGAAGGGGCTCTTCTCCAGTCACTTCCTGGTACCGACGGAGCGTCACATCCACGTAGGATGGCTCAATCTCGATCAGGGCCGCCCTGCGTCCGACAGATTCCGCAGCGAGCAGTGTTGTTCCGGCGCCACCAAAAGGATCCAGCACGAGATCCCCAGGCGCGCTTGCATCACGAATTGCGTCCGCGATCAATTGAACCGGCTTGACGGTTGGGTGGTCTTCCAGATCCTGTTTGCGGGTTTTCGAAAATCCGCTGGCACCAGGGTATTGCCAGACATTGGTGCGGTAACGGCCAAGCCGGCCAAGCTGAATGTTATTGATGTGGCTTGCCTCTCCGTGCTTGAAGACGGCAATAAACTCATGCTGCGAACGGTAGAATGAGCCCATTCCGCCATTGGGCTTCACCCATGCAATGACGTTCTTGAGGCTGGAATAGAGCTCCCGCCCAACCATGATCAGATCTGCGACTGATCGCCAGTCGATAAAAACATAGTGCAGTGAGCCATCCCGCGAGCAACTGCGAGCATGACCGAGGGTCTCGAGAAGAAAGCCGCGAAACTGCTCAATGGTCATTTCGCCTGATGCCATGGCAAACTCGCCGTGCCGCCCGCCGCCACTCACGTTACCTTTGATGGCAACGTTGTAAGGTACATCCGTGATAACGAGATCCACCAACTTCCGGTCGGTGATCAGCGAATATATCTCCCCGTCCCGTGCATCACCACAAAGAACGCGGTGGCTTCCGCAGGTCCAGAGATCGCCGGACCGCGTGACTGGATTTGCCGGCGGCAGGTCCAGAGCCTGATCTTCGGCAACCGGTGTGTCGTCAAGGGCCATGAGTCCGTCAATTTCGATTGTGTCGAAGCCGGTCAACTCAAGATCAAAATCAAGCTCGATGAGGGCTTCCAGTTCGTGGGAAAGTAGCTCTGGCGACCAAGTCGACCGTTCGGCGATGCGGTTGTCTGCTATCCGCAGCGCACGCTTCTGTGCGTCGGTAAGTCCAATTATGCGAATGGCAGGTATTTCGGTGAGGCCAGCAATACGCGCCCCGCCGAGCCGGCCGTGTCCAGCGATCAGACAATTGCCCTCGTCAATCAGTACGGGATTGGTAAAGCCAAATTCCGTAATACTCTCAGCGATCCGCTTCAGCTGCATCTTGTCATGGAGGCGGGCATTAGCCTGGTAGCCAACGAGATCTGAAATCGCGATGCTCTCGAAAGAAAGACTGGTTTTATTCATGGCGTGCTCCTTCGCTGCGGGAAGGCACCTGCCTCACCGCAAAATGAAAATCTGCGTGGCAAAGCGACTAGCTTTTGTGACTGGCGCTTCAGCCCGCGCGCTCCGGAGTCGCATGGGGTAAATCTATAAATACCTAAATAGACTGGAGGTGCAACAGTAAATATTACCAAATAGTTCAATATCTAAAGCACAAGTAAGATTATTTGTAAATTATGATAACAAGTACGAAATGCAATTGAACGATCATTTCATAGTTTACGATGAGAACTTCTGTAAGTATTCGCTAATTAGTTCACTAATACCTACGTTAAGCGGTGCGGCTATGTCTGCGTCTGTTTGTTCGATCGACACTACGTTTCAACACAGATGTCATCCGACGATTCTTGCGAACCGTCCCAAAAGCCTTCTTCAACCGTTGGTGGATTAATGTTGCGATACGACGAAGGTTCAGTGCCGGCCCTGCGACAGGGCCGGCACACAACAATACGGGAAACGCTTCGCGTTCCCGGGTAGGCTTCATGCGGGTTCGCCGCCATTCCTACCTCCGCAATTGATCCGCCTCACCGTGCGGCGTCTCCTGCGGTCCCCGCGCTTATTGGGTCCGGGTCCCCATCACGCCGCGATCTGCAGCTCGGCAATCTTCTGGAATTCAGTAAGCAGGTCGCTGTGATGCTGAGCGAGGTGGCGCACCACCCTTGCATTATCGAGCAGGTTGCCGACGTACGCCGTCGCAAGAACCAGATCGAGATGATCGACTCCGTAGTTCTGCTCGATCTGTTTGAATTCCCGGTCGAGCCTGACCGATTCCTGCGTCATGAGGTTGATTTGCTCGAGCGTAAGCGCGCGGCTGATCGGGCGCTTCCCCTCCACAAACTGATCCGGCGGTGTCGCGGCGACGATCGACTTCACATAGCTCAGTGAGAATTTGTTCATTGCGATCATCATCTCAGCTGCGGCCATCTGGCGCATTGGCTTGAGCCTCCTGAGTTCGGTGAACGCGTTGAGCGGCACATGCTTGTCTCGCAACAAATCTGCGGCTTCTGGGCAGATGCCAACGAGCAGGTTCCGCTTCTTGCGGATAAGGTCAATGTTCACGTTCAGCGTCCGGGCTAGTCGCTCTTCAGATACGCCGCGTTTGACCGCTTCAAGTATCATCCGGTGTTCCTGAATTATCGCGATGCGGCTGATCCGGCGGTTGTAGGTAAAGGCCTCGTCCTCCGTCGCAACCAGGCACACCACTTCCCTTGTGCCTTGCTTGGCTAGGATATCCAGCCTGATATGCCCATCAAGCAGGCGGAATTTACCATCATCGATGGGATCAGGCACAACTACCGGGGGCTCGATAATTCCGACCTCGATAATGGACGCGGCAATCTGGCGATACTTCGCCGATTTCCGGATGACGCTACGCAGCTCGCGTAGCGGCTTTATGTCCTCCACTGAAATACGCAGTGTCGAATTCTCAAATGCATGCGGAAGGGGAGCATTGCGAACAGGTTTCATGATGATGTGTCTTTGCTCAGCCTGGTGGCGATATTAGCTGGAAGGCTGGAGAGGTCCTCGTTCTCTAGTAGAGCCATGAAGCTCTCGTCGCTTGCCAGTCGGCGAATTGCTTCGACGATAAAAAGTAGCCTGTCGCGCGTGGCCTGGGACCGATGGATCAAGGCACGTTTGCGCTCAGCATCTTCTTGGTATGCTTTGACCAGTGAGTCTGCCGAGATGCGCTGGCGCTCTTGTCGCTCGATTGTTGCAAGACCTTTGCCCCTGCGCTTGCGGGTCTCAATGATTTTCCGTGCCTTAGTAAGCCTCCGCCCCTTGAGAAGACCTTGCTCATATGCGCTGGATAGTGCGGCCTGAACTTCATGGTCTTCGCAGTCGGCAATCTCGACAGCGACGCTCAAGGGTATCACCCCAGTCTCGACAGACCGAAGAAGGCGCTGCTCACCTTTCTCTATCAATCGCGCGACGCCGTTGACATATTCTCTGGTAAGGCCTGTTTTTCGCGCAATCTCCGCAGCCGAGTAGCCTCGATCTTCCATGCCGCGGATGTCCTGAAGCAGATCAATCGCTTTGTGCTGACGGCGTGCACAGTTCTCGACAAGGCTGGCAATGAGACTGTCTTCTGGGTCAGCGGTTACGACAAGTGCAGGTACCTTGTCCTGCCCCAATTCGATGTAAGCCTCGAGCCGGCCCTGGCCGCAGACAAGGTCATAGTATGACTCACCAGCTTCAGCACGGCGTGTGACGGTTATTGGTTTCTTGAGGCCAATTTTCGCGATGTTGTCGACGATCTCCCTGAAGTTGCGCTGGTTTCGCACTCTGGGGTTCACGACCGTAATCCTGTCGACAGGGATCATCTCGACACGCTGGGCGGGCAGTGCAGACATCAGGCCGCCAACCTGAAGCTGGTGCGCGCTGCCATCTGGAAGAACGGCGCGAGGCTGTCGAATCGGTAGGCATCCAGAGAAAGGCCGTTGTATTCTGTCAGACGAAGAACTGCATCACGCATGTCGAGCCGCGGTAACAGGTAATAGTCTAGGGGCTTGCTGTTCGACCTATCCATGCGAACGGCGACAGTCAGATTTGGTTTGAGCGGCGTATCGAGCCTGAGCTTCCAGCGCAGGCTCCCTGCTTCTGTTTGGAAACACCGGGCAATCGTGATGGACGCCGTGAACTCACGGTTGATAGTTAGAAGATCATTGGACGGATCGTGGGCAACCGTTCCACCTATCGCGACAATGCCGTCAATCACTGACTGAATGATTTCCGGGTGCATTTCCCGAAGCTTCCTGTTGGTTTCAAGGTAACGGTAGTCGCGGTCAGGCTTAAATCCGACCAGTGTATAGGCCCTGAGAAGGCTGCCGAACCGCGATCTGAACGAGCTGCTCGACGGACAGTCGTCGGTTTCATTGATGATGAGGCCGGAGAGATAACCGTTCTGTTTGAAGATCTGCGCCAGTCGTTCGAGCATCTCCTTATTGCTGAGCTTCGTGCTTCGTTCGGCGATGATAGTTTGCGCCGTGTCAAACACAGCCTGCGGGACAATCCCTTGAAACACGGAATTTGCCCTAACCCAATCGCTTGGATCATTCTGTACATGGGCGCCTTTGAGCTTGAAGGATGTCTTGGCCCAAACGTTGTTACCAACGTATTTCTCGTTGATTAGGAGTTGGTGCACAGAGCCGCGGGTCCAATTGCGCCCAAGATCGGTCGCAATGTTCCGCTTGTTGAGGCCTTCGGCTATTTGACTCTCTGAACGGTGCTCGTCGATGAAGAGGCGATAAACTTCATTGACGACATGGATTTCATCCGGGGGGCCTGGCACCAGAACCACTCGGTCAGTCGTGATGCTTTTATGCTCTCCTGGCTTCAGTGTTCCCTTCTCTTTACCGGATTGATCAACAAGCATGCGCCTGAGACCGAAGCCAGCGGGGCCGCCCTGCCGATAGCCGAGTTGGATGAGATTCGCCTGTCCAGCAAACACTTTGACCGACAATTCCCGGCTGTATTCGCCAGCCATGGCACGCTTAACGGTTTTGATGATCGACGAGCCGATGCTTCCGTCATTCTCGAACTGCTCCGCGCAGTAGTGTACTTGGACGCCCGCTTTGCGGCAACATAGCTCATAAGACGCCGCCTCGTCGGGATCTTGGAAACGTCCCCAACGGCTTACATCGTAAACGATTAGCACTGTGAAATCGGCCCGATCATTTTCGACATCGTCGAGCAGCTGCTGCAATCCGTGCCGCCCTCCAATATTGAGGCCGCTCTTACCCTCGTCGGCATAGGTCTTGACGATCTCGTAGCCCCGCTGTTCTGCATACTTGCGAATGGCGTCGCCTTGATTGTCGGTCGAGTATTGCTGATGCTCCGTTGACATGCGGACATACTCTGCAGCCCGTGTCCTCGGCACCGCAGATGGCTCTGGCTGTCCGCCTCCATCCATCCAGTTTATTACCATTGCCGCCCAATCTGATGATGTCACAAAGTCCGTTTCGAAGGCGGTCTACATCAAGGAAGGCCGAAGCATGGTTCGTAATAACAGAAGTCTACTTCGAAAAGCGCTTGTTCCACTATCGGACTCAGCTTTAGCTGATCAGATTGGCGAAGTTCTCCGAACCGAATTGGGGGCAACTCGCAGGGCAACGAAGACTGTCATGCGATGGACTGGTGTCAGCGATAACACAGCCCGATCGTGGTTAAATGGAAAGGTAAGTCCGAGCGGGCTTCACTTGTTGGAGCTCGCTGCCCATTCGCAGCCGATCATGGTTCTATTCCTCGAAGTAACTGGTCACGGGGATCTCGAGATTGGCTTGAGATTGCAGGAGATCGAAGACGTCCTCGAAGAAGCGCTTGAACGTGTGCGCTCGATTAGTTTGACGAGAAGCTCATTGCCGCGAACCAAAATCCCAGATTGAGATTTTGCACTCCCTCAAATCCTGAGTTTCTACCCTGTTATCGGTATTCATATTCCCTGTTATTCGCTTAGGGAATTTGACGCTAAGAATGGCTGTTTCCTGTGCGATTCATGGTCATTTACCGGTGTAAATTTTTATGATTATCTAAAAATTCCTTGTAAATCGGCACATAACAGGGAAATGGGCCACAGAGACTAGTGGTGCTAGCACTGCTTGCACCTCCATTTTCTTCGGCACGTCATCCTTGTCGCGTTACCGCGCAGCAACTAAAGATGGCCGATAGAGCGCCGCTTTAGCTCAGTTGGTAGAGCACATCATTCGTAATGATGGGGTCAGAGGTTCGAGTCCTCTAAGCGGCACCACAATTTCAATGGTTTAGCGGCGATCACGCGCTGACCGAAGTTTCTCAAAACAACATTGTTACAACATTCGCCAAGCATTCTTGGCTATTGGGGGCCGTTGAGGCCAGCACTGATTTTCGGATCAGTTTCGCACCACCGAAGCTAGCAGTTATCGACCGCATCCCTTCTTCTGAGAGCTCTGACTAACTGTCCTCTATTACTTCAGCGAGCCAATCGATCAGGTCTTTTGGCGACCTGACTGTGAACACCCCATCGATTGCTCGCCGAGCCTTATTTGCTCCCAGTTCGAGGCTTGAAAAGTCCACCGAAGCTAGTTTTTTGGGATTAGCGCCAAATGTTTGCGAAGTAAGAACGTAATACGGGGAGGGGTTTGTCTTGAATGCCCTAGCCCAAATGAACTTCCACGAATTTGCCTCGTAGAGAAATTGATACATTCGGTCAGAGCGAATGGACGTTTTAATTCCTGCAGCGAATCGAACGTCCTTAGGATCAACCCTACCCTCGAGCTTGAGTCGAGCACTTGAAAGAGTGGCCTGGTTAGAGGGGCTTAGATCCGCAATCAACGTATTAAAATGTGACTTTATTTCGTCGGGTTGGCTCGAGATATCGATGCACACCACGTCAGGCGTTGAATAGCTGATCGAAGTGGATTGTGTTTCCAACTTTTTTTCGAAATCTGAAAGCTGCTCAGCGAACTCTTTGCGCAAAAGCTTTTTGAGATCGTAGTTGTCACCTAGAGTAAGGATCGCAATCTCTCTGTGCTCGTTTAAAAGCTGGAGTGATGCGGGGACGGCAAACGAACTATTTTTTGGAATTGCCGGTGCTTGGCGGCTTAGAGCAGCACAATTCCAAAAAATCGCTCGGCAAATCATCTCGAATGTGTCGCCTCTCACTTTGCCGCTTTGCCCGGCAGTGATGATGAACGGCGCCTCCACATCACCGAACCAGTTCGGTACCTGCGATTCTAGGATTGATCCTGCTACCTTTGCGTTCGATATGATTTTTTCCGAGTATGCCAAAAGTGGGAGATCGATCGGCGCGGAAGCGGAAAAACCCGGCAACCACTCGTCAAAAGCACATGCAAGCCCAGCATTTTGTTTGATCCGATAAAGCGTGTTCCGATCTTTCATCTTCTTAGATTGTTCGCGGATGTAACTGACACACTTATCATGGGGACAAGAAAGACAGTACTGTTGGTCAGGAAGTTCAAATGGCATATATTTGCAAGTGCTCTCGCTTGGAAATGCCAAGGATTGACCACGATGGGTGGTGAACTGCAAGGATTCTCGGCAATTGCCTTCGCCCGGTTGTCCCAGTTCAATTGCTGGGCTAGTGACGAGGCATGAAACAAAAAGAGAACAAAGGTTTGGCCGACGAAATGATGCGACCCGAGCTCAAAGCGCTGTCACTTTTCTCAGGTATTGGTGGCTTCTGCGAGAGCTTCCGAATGGCTGGGTTTAAGGTTGTCGGTGCAGTCGAGAACGATAAATATGCTGTTCAGACCTATGCGGCAAACTTTCCAGACACACCTCTATTCACGGAAGATATCTGCACATTCCTGCCCGAGAACGACATGGAGGTCTGTGATCAGCATTTAGAGAAGTACGCATCGGCAGGCGACATTGATGTGATTTTCGGCGGTCCCCCGTGTCAAGGTTACAGTCAAATTGGCCCAAGAGATGTGAAAGACCCAAGGAACTTTCTATACAAAGAATTTTGTCGAATTGTCCGAAAAATCATGCCTGATTTTGTGGTGATTGAAAACGTTCCGAATATGTTTCTGATGAACAAGGGCCAATTCAAAGAAGAAATTTTCCGGGAATTGAAACGATCAGGATATGGCAACATTGGTTGGCGAAAACTTGACGCTTCAGAATTTGGCGTCCCCCAGAAACGGAACCGAATATTTGTTGTGGCTTCGCGTAATGGATTACAATGTCGCGCTGCGCAGAATCTTTTGGAATCTGCCGAAAGCTCTCTTGCTCAGCCAATTGTCTCTGTAAACGAAGCGATCTCCGATTTGCCCGCTGAGGTCGCCTCAGATAGCGGTGTTGAGCTGGAATACTCTGCCAAGCATGAAGTGAGCAATTTTCAGAAGGAAATGCGACTAGATTTTGATGGCGACTTTTATTCGGCTGCTCACAAAACCGATTGGCTCCGGCATCATGCATCCAACATTTCCCTGCACAACCACCATACGAAAGAGATTCAGCAAAAGCGCCAAACATTAATTGGAATGCTAAGGCCCGGACAAAAGGCGAATTCTCTTCCAAAATCTGTTTGGGACAATGCTCGACCAGAAAAGTGGCGAAGGTTTGATCCAGATAAGCCCGCCCATACCCTGTTGGCTCAGATGCATAGAGATCTGAGTGAGTGGATTCATCCACATCATAATCGATGGATAACCGTAAGAGAGGCTCTTCGCTTACAGTCTTTTCACGATGGATTTGTGCTGAAGACAAGCGAGTGGCAACAGTTGAAACAAGTGGGAAATGCCGTGCCACCTCTTCTAGGATATGTTCCTGCCATGAGTGTCCGACTGGGTTTGACTGGGGTTCGCGGGCTTCCAGCACCTTTTGAAGAGATTGGTGAGCCAGACTTGTTTCGGGCGATGGCCTAATATTGGGTTTTATGGTGTCACTTGGTCAGATAGGGAATCTTTGATTTCGAGATAAAATGTCGGCTCATGCTGTCGACGTTTTCTCGAACCCACAAATTGAGGGTCACATATATTTGGCCGTCGAACCAGAATGTTGTCTGGGTCAGATATCAAAATGCGTTTCTAAGCATTCCTTGCCCGGTGAAGCCGCGATCAAGATGCTCGGACCCGAAAAGAGCGGCAGCTAAAGCAATGGAAATATCTCCGTGCCCTGCTGCGGTTCTGCCCTGCGTGATTATCTGATTTCCTGCGGCGGTCGAAGTTAGCTGAAACGTCTCAAGTTCCGCTAAGATATCGTCGCGCAGTGGCAAATCGCGCGCGAACGTCAGATCACCTGTCGCAAACAGCATCGACAGCGTTTCTAGCAAGAATGTCTTACCGACGTTCACATAGCGGCCTTTCCGTTGCCAGTTCTGGCCCGCAACCATCTGCATGGCGTGATGGTCGACGCTCTGCTCCCAGAGAAGGTCAGAGACGACGCGACCAAGGCCTGATCCATCAATGATCAGCTTCGTTCGCCCCCGCAGCGGCTCCCTAGCCATCGTGCGTAGCACGTGATTTACAATGTCGGGATACGAAACGCCGCGAAACTTGTCCGCAAACACGATGGTTCGACGGCGCGGACCTAGCCGTCCATAAACGGCAGGCCGTCCATCTCACAGATGTAAACATTGGTTCGGCCGCGCACGAACTTGTGATCCGTCTTGCTTCCAAACTCATAGCTGTCACCATCGATGAAGCCAGTGAACAATGCGGCTCCACGGTCTGCGATTGACGTCAACAGGTTGAAGACGTGTTCCGCCCCGAAGGTCTTTTCGGTATCCCGTCTAATGAACGCGAGGCGTTTGAATCTCGGCCAGTCGGTTTCATCGCGGACGATGCAATCACCGTCGACGGCGAGCCGCTTTTGAAGCGATTTCTTGTCTCTATTTCTGACTTCGGTGATCACCGCACAATATCGCAGCATCGTCCTGCAAACCCGGTTGGTGTCCCGCGCCTGACGTTCTATTGTCAGAGTGTTGTTGAGGAACACTTCTCGGGAGGCGTGACGACGGTCGCGCCTCCTTTTTAGTTCACAGTTTCAACACGATGATTGCGCGCCCATGCGAGAATGTCATCTCGATCATAGCGAACAGTCTGGCGGGAAATTTGGATGAACGGTGGCCCTGTTCGCGCTTTGCGCGCATTGAACAGCCACTCAGTCGACAAGTCGAGAAGTCTCGCGACTTGCTGCGTTGTCATGATTGGCGGAAAGCGCTCGTCATCTAGTGCAGTGCGCACTTCGGATATTAAGTCGTCAGCAGTCATAGCTCACCTTCAGAGTTGAGCCGTGAGCCGCGCTGTTATCCGACTGTCAGGTTTCCCTGCTAGGACAATGCGACCGCATTCCAGAACGGGTTCGACCTGAAATGGGGCGTGTTAGAAGCAAAACTTATGCACTCATGGCCTGGTCTGCAAGCACTGTTTTACGTAATTCCTTAGATCGTGTCTCGATATAAGACGAAACCTTGTCAGCTGCATCGCGCTGCGCGTTAAGATCATCCACCTCGCCATAGTGGCCTAGCATGTCGACTTCGCCTGCCTTCAAATTCTGACCGTTCAGCCAACGCATCATGTAAGGCGACGTGCCGACCATCATCGCGGCGTCGTGCCACAGATGGCGCAGGTCGCCGGGGCATGTGAGTGTGAGTCGGTCTAGCTGGTCAATGTGGACATCGTTGCGGATCGACGGGAACACCCACGTCGCATGCAAGTTCTCAAGCTGCTTGAACAATGCTTTGACAGTTTTGCTCATCGCGATGGTGCGCGGGTTTTCATCTTTCTTTAAGCGCGGATAAGTGATCGTTCCTTCGTCAAGATCAACGTCATCCCATGTCAGTCCGCGCAGGACGTTCTCACGGCTTCCTGTGTGCCAGCGAACGAGCCAGCAGGTGCGGATGACTATGTTGTCGATCTCTTCGATCTCAGCGAGCCTGTCGGCCCACGGCACAGTGCGGTCGAGCTTCCGGCGCTGCATCTTCGTCTGCTCTTTCAGCCTAGGTGTGACCAACTTCAAATGATGATCGAAGTTGAACACCGCGCCGACAAGCACGTGAAGTTGCTGGGCTGCGTAAGGCTTGTCCGCTTGCAGCTCGTTCATGTGCTTTTCGGCCTTCGATACAGGTATCTTGTCTAGTCGCTTATCCGTCCACTCAGAAAAGTGGTTGTCGACGCAGGCGCGATACTCCTTCGCCGTTTTCGGCTTGAGCGGCGCACGGCCTGATTTTCTGTCGGCAGAGCGAAAGGCGATGTATGCCTCAAGCTGCTGGCGGAACGTAGGCATGTTGTCCGTCTCAGGTGTGCCGTTGTCGATGCGCGTTGCTCTCGCCTGCGCCTCAACCCATGCCATGTCGCGCGTCATGGCCGGAAAACGGCCCAGCTTAATCGAGCGCGTTTTTCCGGAGTGCGGATCGCGTTTCGACAGATACCAAGTCTTGGCGGTCTTTGAGACGCCGATTCGAAGCCCAGCAAACTTGTCGCCTTTGTGCGAATACCATTTCAGCGGGCCAAATTTGAGACGATCAACCTCTGTATCGTTGAGCGAAATCTGCATGATGATGTCCTCTGCATTACAACGTATTTACAACATTCGTATGCAATCACATTGGTCAGCGTTGGTTCTGACGCAACCGAAGATATTGATTTTACAGGGACTTTGTAATCACTTTGGATCGTGTTGGACCCGCCAGATACTCTTCGTAATGATGGGGTCAGAGGTTCGAATCCTCTAAGCGGCACCAGTTCCTTACATATTGTATCCCCGCTGCAAGCAATGCTTTGCCTGCCACGCTGCATCAGTGCCAACGCTTCATTTACAGACAT
>Ga0209344_10002976_pt1 | contig 17559 bp, 14 predicted proteins | sample Cruoilmetagenom6_FD_187293 | JGI IMG/M metagenome (GOLD analysis project Ga0209344, IMG submission 187293) | Oil polluted marine microbial communities from Coal Oil Point, Santa Barbara, California, USA - Santa Barbara Oil Seep Sample 6 (SPAdes)... | ecosystem: Environmental > Aquatic > Marine... | reverse complement strand
GCTGTTGATCGCTGTGCTGAATGACACCAGCATCGCCAAGGGGATCGCCGCCGGGGTGCTTGGCATCTTGGTCAGCACCATCGGCTATTCGGACACCGGCATGATGCGCGGCACCTTCGGCAGCATGTATTTGCTGGACGGCATTCCCGCCATCCCTGCGCTGATCGGGCTGTTTGCGGCTTCGGAATTGATCAACATGTCCGGGCGGGGCGATTATCTGGTCGATGACCGCGAGCTACGCAAAATCCGGCTCGCGCCGATCCTGAAAGGCGTTAAAACCGGGCTGAAGGGCTGGCCCCAAGTCCTGCGCGGATCGGCGATCGGGACCGCGATTGGTATCATTCCCGGCGTTGGGGCAAGTGTGGCAAACCTTGCGTCCTATGCTGCGGCCAAACGTCTATCGAAAACTCCGCAAAGCTTTGGCAAGGGCAACCCCGATGGCGTTGTCGCGTCCGAGGCGGCCAATTCCTCGTCCGAGGGCGGCGGGATGGTCACTTTGCTTGCGCTCGGCCTGCCCGGCGGAGCGGGAACGGCGATCCTGCTGGGCGCCTTTGCGATGCATAACGTCACCGGCGGGCCGCGCTTTATCTCGCAGAGCACCGACATCGTCTATGCGCTCATTTTGGGAAATATCGTGCAAGCGATCCTGTTGATCGGGGCTGGGCTGATCTTTGTTTTCGGGGCCAGCTATATCGTAAAAGTTCGGCTCAGCTATCTCATTCCCTTCGTGCTGGCTGTGTCGATGATGGGTGCTTTCGCCATTACCGGATCGATGGTTGGCCCGCTGACCGTCGCAGGTGCGGGCGCCTTGGGCTGGACGATGCGGCGCTATGGGTATCCTGTGACCGCAACCGTCGTGGGCCTGTTGATCGGCCCGATGGCCGAGGGTGAGTTGACGCGCAGCTGGCAGATTTCGGGCGGCGACCCGACGTTCTTGCTGGAGCGCCCGATTACCTTGGTCATGCTTGGCCTGCTTATTTTGATGCTCGGCGTAGTGTTGATTGGCCGCAAAGTCCACGCTGAAGACAGGAAGCTTGACGCGTCCTGAACGTCAGACCCTAGCACAAGGTTAGCGGCGAGATAGAAATTTAGGTAGCGTCAAATTAGCCATCGTGCTGCTTTGTGAAAACAAAGACGACAAGGCGGGTGTAAAAGCATTTTGCACCTCTCTGGCCGACCTCAACTTATGGACTAAAAACGCTCGCTCGGGCCAGCCTTACAAGCTAGGGTAGGTAAACTACGTCATATTAAGCAGTCTGAACTTTGAAAAATCTTTTCCTGGCAGTCCTATTCGTGGCCTTTTCCGGCGGAGCGTTTCCCGCCCTCGCACAAGACGAGGATAAAGCCGATCACCCCCCCATAGACCAAGACCAACCAGATATGGCGCAGGTCGAACAAGCCTGGCAGCAAGGAGATTTTGCCGCTGCGCGATTGGGTTTGGAGCGCCTTGCGAAAGAGACCGGATCACCGCTTTCGCAGTACCGATACGGGCGGATTTTGCTCGAAGGGCGCGGCGGGCCACGGAATGTTGCCGAGGCCGCGAAATGGCTGCAAAACGCCGTTGACCAAAATCATGCCCCTGCTGCGACTTTGCTGGCGCGCATTCTGCTCTCGGCTCAGGGCGATACACGCGATCCCCGGCGCGCTGTGGAACTGCTGGAACACGCAGCATCCCGCGGCGAGGCCGAAGCGCAATACTATCTGGCCCTGCTGTTAAGATCGGGCGACGGAACCGCGCGAGATTTGAAGGCAGCGTTCAACTGGCTCTACGCCGCTGCTGAGCAGCAGCACGTCCAAGCAACCTATGCCTTGAGCAAAGCCTACGCAGACGGCGAAGGCATCGAGCGGGATATGGAGCGGGCTTTGTATTGGCTCCGTGAAGCGGCCAGTGCGGGTCATGTGCCCGCCCAACTTTCGCTGGCGCAGGCGCTGGAGACTGGCCAAGCTGGCCCGGCGTCCCCCTCAGAGGCAATGCAATGGTATCGCCGCGCCGCCGAGGCCGGGTTGCCTGTGGCGCAGCGTGTAATTGGCACAAGGTATCTTAGAGGTGAGGGCGTAGAGCAGAACGGCGCCGAAGCGCTACGTTGGCTGAAAAGCGCGGCCGAGGCAGGAGATGCTGGCGCAATGGTGAACCTCGCCTACGGCTATGACAGTGGCAAAATCGGCCCGCGCGATGACGCGCAAGCTGCCAAGTGGTACGAGCGGGCCGCAGGGCGGGACGTGCCGCAAGGGATGATCGGCCTCGCCGGTTTGTACGAAGCAGGACGGGGCGTGGCGCAGGACATGGACCGCGCTATCGCGCTTTATCGTCAAGCCGCCGAAGCTGGGGCGACACCCGCAGCCCGGCGTTTGGGGGAACTTGTCGGTCAAAGAGCGCTTGACGGAAAGCTGGCACCGCAACGTGATCCTCCCCCTCTGAATTGGTCCGCCCCTATAGTTAGGAATTGGAGGATCGAATATGGGAATCAAGCGACACAAGCCGGAAGAGATTGTTACGAAGTTACGGCAGGTTGAGGTGCTGTGCGGTCAAGGTATGCCACGCCTTGCTGCAATCAGGCAGGTGCAAATTACGGAGCAGACGTTTTATCGTTGGCGCAAGCAATATGGCGGCATGGGAACCGACCAACTCAAGGAACTCAAACGCCTTCAGAAGGAGAATGACCGGTTGCGTCGTGCTGTGTCGGACCTGACGCTGGACAAGCTGATCCTGTCGGAGGCCGCACGGGGAAACTACTGAGCCCTTCGCGTCGTCGTGCCTGCATTGGGCATGTGCGAAGCCAGTTCCACATCTCCGAGCGTCGTGCCTGCCGTGTCTTGGGGCAGCACCGCTCTACACAAAGGCGGGTGCCGGTTGGACGTGCTGACGAAGACCGCCTGGTGGCCGACATGATCGAACTGACGCGCCAGTATGGTCGATATGGCTACCGCCGGATCGCAGCTTTGCTCAGAGACGCTGGATGGCTGGTAAACGACAAACGCATCGAACGTTTGTGGCGACGTGAAGGGCTCAAAGTGCCAATGAAACAGCCGAAGAGGGGACGGCTCTGGCTGAACGATGGATCGTGCGTCCGACTTAGGCCCGAGCATCGCAACCACGTGTGGTCGTACGACTTCGTGCACCATCGAACGGATGACGGAAAGGCATTCCGCACGCTCAACATTTTGAACGAACACAGCCGGGAATGCTTGGCGATCCGTGTGAAGCGCAAACTGAACTCCACCGAGGTCATCGACGCACTGACGGATCTGTTCATCCTGCGTGGCGTCCCTGCCTACATCCGTTCTGACAACGGCCCAGAGTTCATTGCTCAGGCTGTCAGGGATTGGATTGCGGCGGTCGGCGCCAAAACCGCCTTCATCGAGCCGGGATCACCTTGGGAGAACGGATACTGCGAAAGCTTCAATGCCCGGTTCAGGGATGAACTGCTGAACGGGGAGGTCTTCCACACGCTACGCGAAGCCCAAATCATCATCGAAGAATGGAGGAAACACTACAACACCAAACGACCACACAGTGCCCTGGGCTACCGCCCACCGGCCCCGGAGGCCATCGTTCCGATGGAACCCAGGCCAATCATGCACTAACACTCAAACTGGACCACCTAGGTGGGGCTGATCAATTGAATTAGGTAATTCCTTCACTTCTAATAACTTTCAATTCGCATGGGAGAAAGACGAACTGCGTATGTCTCAACAAGGATCTGGGGTAATTGAGATGAGAATTCTCCCGGGTGGAGATGTTGTCATCGCTGGCGAACTTACTACAGCAGGCGATTGTTCTGTCGGATGTGACAGGGTGTTTTCGGCAGATTACCAAATACCCTCTATAGCACAACGAGCAGAGCTTATGTGGGCAAACGGATACCTTCCAAATGTTGGACCCACTACTGAAAATGGGCCTTTCAAAGTCAGTGACAAGTTGGGTAGAATGCTCAACGAACTCGAACATGCGCATATTTACATCGCGCAATTAAATACTCGGCTGAATGCGCTTGAAGAACAGCGGGACTAAGTGATAAGAATAACAATTCTGGGTATACCCAGCGTGTACTTGCTGCGGGTATATTTGCGCCTTTTTTGTTCTTTTTAAAAGTGAATACGCCATATGATATCTGAAGAGTTCCGATTCGTATATGTACATACTCAAAAAACAGGAGGAAATGCATTGAGCCGGGCCTTTTTACCGATCTCGAATAACAAAATATACCTCGAGAAATTTCACGATGGCGTAAATCAATTCGGCGTAAGGGGAACGTATTCTGATAACAAACACGCTCCTTTGTCGGTATACGCGAGACACCTTGGAAAGGACTTCCCTCAATACTCCATAATTCTATCCGTAAGACACCCATTTCCCCGCGCGCTATCGTTTTATTTTTCGCCGCATCGCTGGTATCGAAAAGGTTCTGATAATACATGGACATTGACAGAACCTTACTGGAATGAGTCAGAGTTTCGAGCGCTGTTTACCACGGAAAAATTAGCACCCATGTCCTCATACTTGGATGCAGCACATAATCTAAACGCATTTTACTTGATAAAAAACGAGTTTTTAGCAAAAGATTTGAAGCATGTGTGCAAGAAAATAGGCATCCCTGTTGATCGACTTGCATCACTTGAAAAGGTGAATGTGACCTGTTGCAATTATGCTATGATGGCACGTTTATTGAAAAGCAAAATTCTCAAAGATGAAGTTAAAGAATTTTTCCAAAATGACATGCAGTCGTTTGCATACGAAAGCTATGCCGAATAACATGAACCTCAAATACCCATCGCTCGCGAGCCAGCTGCTAAATCTTCGTCCCGCCGGCATGTTTTCAAACGTCAACGAGGTAGTAGAACAACTGCGCCTTGCCGACCGGGATGGTTATCAGTTTTTTATCGACTGGAGTAAATCTTGTTATCGCAGCCACAAGCACGCTGGAAATCCATGGTCCTACTACTTTGAGCAGCCATTTGAGGCGGCGGAAGCTTCTCCAGAAAGCGAAGTGCTCCCAACTGGGGCATCTGTCGCTTGCACCAGAGACAACATTATCACACCCCGACTTACAGACGGTGAATGCAACCCGCTATTGCTGCCATTAGATCGTCAAGGCGCACATAATATTATATGCCGCTATTTAAAACTAAAACCTGAAGTCCGTGCAGGAATTAACGCCTTCAGCGAGGCCAATTTCACGACGCGCATGATCGGTCTTCATATACGCGGGCCAGGTCGGACCGATGGTGGCGTCCCCGAACTGCGCACTCGATATGGAAGTAAGTCCGAAGTTCCCTTCGAAGTATTTTTCAAACAGGTCGATGAAGCACTCAGGCTATTGCCCGAGGCACGAATTTTTGCCTGTACTGATAGTGAATCTGTGATGATGGCCATACAGGAACGTTTTGGCGCTAAAATAGCCAGCTGGCCGGCTTTGCGCTCCGAATTTGGTGAAATGCACGCGCAACATCCTAAGAACGAAGGGCAGGACTTTGACCCCTATCAGCTGGGATTGGACGTTTTAAGCGAAGCATACTTACTTTCGAAGTGCGATCTTCTTGTCCATGGGAATTCTAATGTCACTAACTTCGTACTTTGTGCATCGCCAAATTTAATGCATGTCTATATTCCTGCTTAAATAGTTTTTTTTTGAAGATGCGGAAATGAAGCCTATGCCCTCCTTCATACTCCCCACCTTCGAAAAACGTTTCCTCCTCTCACTCCTCCTCATCGCCATCATCGCCTATCTATTCTGGACCGGATCTCGCTATCCCGCGCTTGACGAAAAGGCGATGATGTCCGGTGCGATCCAGTTGGAGGATTCACTCAGTTTTGAGGCAAAGTTCCCACTGACCGCGGGGATGGGCGTGGGCGAGAAAATCTTTTGGTCCACACTTAACTGGATCAATACCAACAAAAAGGGCATGACCTTTGGCGTTCTATTTGCCGCTGCTTTCCTGACGCTGTTGTCTTATCTGCGCGCAAAAAGCTTTCGCGGCGGGTTCTCCAATTCTTTGCTCGGACTGGCGATTGGCACGCCGCTTGGCGTTTGCGTCAACTGTGCGGCCCCCATCGCGCGGGGCATGTATTCCGGCGGGCTGCGGGCCGAGACCACGCTTTCAGCGATGATCGCGTCTCCGACCCTCAATGTGGTTGTGTTGACGATGCTCTTTTCGATCATGCCGCTTTACATGGCGCTGACCAAGATCGCGCTGAGCCTGATTGTTATTCTCGTCGCAGTGCCGCTGATTGTCCGCAGCTTGCCTCAGCGCGAAATTGCCCCGGAGATTTGCCCCCTGCCCGGCGTCGCGCCGCGCGCGCCTACGAGCGACACAAAGCGCGAGAGCCTATTAGCCGCATTTCTAGCTGTACTCCGTGCCTATGCGGCAAACCTTTGGTATATTGTAAAGATGACCGTGCCATTGATGTTGCTGGCAGGGTTGCTTGGCGCCGCCGCGGCGACCTTGATGCCAGGTGATCTTTTGATGGGCGTAGGCTTCAGCCTTGGTGTGCTGGTTCTGGTGGTTCTTGTGGGGGTATTCCTTCCGGTTCCCATCGCCTTTGACGTGGTGATGGCGGGCGCGTTGCTTAGTGCCGGGTTGGAGCAAGGATATGTTATGGCGTTGCTGTTTACCTTGGGCAGTGTCAGCGTCTATTCGTTTTTTATCGTGGCTCAATCTATCGCCCTGCGCGCAGCTTGGATGCTTGCGCTCGCCGTTGGATTGGCCGGTGGGTTTGCCGGTTGGGCTGTGCAAATCTACCACGACCGCCAAAGCGACCGCGCGCTTGAACTATTGCTAAGTGAAACCTCGCAACCTTGGGGCGCTGCAGCGGCGGCGACAGTGGACCCCTGGGTTTCGCTAGACCCTAATGTGCAGCTTAGCGCCACGCCCTTCGCGCCCAAATCCCCTAAAACAGAGAGTGTTTTCGAGCGAAGTGAGGCCATGCAGTCAGGTATCGACAAGCCGGTCGAGTTTTCCTTTGCCGATATGTGGCCTCCCTTTTGGGAGGGCCGCAGTCTGGCCTCAGCCGATATTGACCGCGATGGGGACATTGACCTCGCCATCGCATCAACAGAAGTCGGACTCTACCTTTACCGAAACGATGGCAAAGGCAGTTTCTCACGCGTATCGGTTGACCTCGGCCCGCTTGCGGAAGTGCCTATTTTCAACGCCGTACTTGCTGATTTTGATGACGACGGTTGGCTAGACCTGTTCCTTGCCAGCTACCGGCAGGGCAACCATGTGATGCGCGGCCAGCCAAATTTTGTCTTTTCGCAGCCTGAACCTGTGGCCTCGGCCCCGAATAATCCCGAAGCTGTGCTGTCCCTCGCGCTGGCGGTCGGCGACCCTGACGGGGACGGCGATCTTGATGTCGCCTTGGGCAACTGGGCGGCGGGCTGGTATCGCCGCATCCCCGGAGAGGAGTCGCGGAATGCTCTGTTATGGAACGAAAGCGGCACCCTGTCGCGTGCGACTTCGCTGCCGGGCATACCGGGAGAGACGTTGTCGATCCTTTTTTCCGACATTGATCTCGACGGCGCGCCGGACTTGCTTGTGGGCAATGACTTTGAAGTGCCCGATGATGTGCTTTTGGGCGACGGCGCGGGTGGCTTTGCGCCCATCACACATGCGGACGGGGTCTTGCCTCATACCACGACAACAACGATGGCGATCAAATCCGCAGACTTGTCTGGCGACGGTCGACCAGAGCTTTACTTTGCGCAGATCGCTGGGCGGTCTTCGGGCGTGTCGAATAAGCTGAAAATGCAGCCGCTGGCCCGCTATTGCGACGCAATCAAAGACCCAACCGCCCAAGCGACTTGTGCAGAAAATATGGAGATTAAATCCTGGTACAAATCGGGCAACAATTTTGACCCGACCTATGCGAAAAAGTGTCAGGAATTGACGGGACGGTACTTTGACGAATGCCGCGCAATGCTCGTTAAAGACTTGGCAATCCAGCGTCAGGATTCTGAAATCTGTGCCTTAATACCAGCGGATCAGCCCCGTGCCCGCAGCTTTTGCGAACTGCACTTTTTACCTCCACGTGCCATCCAACCAGACGAAGCAGAAGCTGCCTTGCCGCAGATCCTGCGCTCTAACGTACTGTTGGAACGCAGCGATGGGCAGCCTGCCTATACCGATACCGCCGCAGAGCGCGGTCTGGAAGTGGGGGGCTGGTCTTGGGACACGAAAATCGCAGATTTCGACAATGATGGGGCACAGGATGTGTATATCGTTAACGGCACTTGGGTTCCGAATGAGGTCTCGCCGTCCAATCTATTCTTTCATAACGATGGCAGCGGAACATTCACCGAAGCCTCCGGCCCTTTTGGGTTAGAAGATTACCTGATGACTGCCGCCGCTACCGTGTTCGACTTCGACGGCGATGGCGACCTTGATCTGCTGACCCATCCGGTGAACGGCCCATTGGCGCTGTTTCGCAATGGCACCCAAACCGGACATGCGATTACCTTTGAGATTGAGGACAACCAAGGCAACCGCGACGGCATCGGCGCGCGCTTGGTTCTTACCGACGCAACTGGCCGACAACAGAGCCGTGAAATACAGCTTGGCGGGGGTTTTATGTCCTTTGATGCGCCGCAGGTGCACTTTGGCTTGGGGGCGGAGGCGCAGGCCACAAAGCTTGAGATTTTTTGGTCTGGTGGCGGGATGAGCACAATCAACGGTCCCCTCCCCGCAGGACAGCGCTATCGCATTACGCGGCGATGACGTTTGAGCCCCCGCATGATGTTTTACATATCCTAACTTTCAGCAAGGAATTCGGATAAGTTCTGCGCGGCGTGCAGGATACGGATAATCTCAATGCCCTCCTCAACCGTTTGGTACAGAATCAGATGCGCGCGGGTCGGGTGAATGCGGATGGGCGGGTCGAACATATCGCGCTCCCGCGCCATTTCTGGAAAACCCGCCAATAGATCAAATACGGCGAAAAGTGCGTCGGCATAGTAGTCGGCCTGATCCGGCCCCCACTTTTCCGCCCCATACCGCCAGATGCTGGATAGATCGACATGGGCTGCGGGCCGCAATGACCAGCCGAGTTTAGCCACCACTTTCTGCGCGCATCTGCGCCTTGAACGTCGCGGGGGTTAAAGGGGTCGCGGGTCCGCTGTCGAGCCCGACATCAACAGCATTCTGCAATTCCAAAATGGCTTCCTGCCGCGCCCGATCGCGTCGGATCAGGTCGCGCATGTAGTCACTCGTATTCGCATATCGACCAGACTGCGACTGCTCCTCGACCCAGTTCTTCATTGGATCGGGCAGCGATATATTCATGGTGCCCATAGGATGACTTCCTTCCAAGCACATTATGGCAATCTTTGCCATAGCACAAGATAGCGCCGAAGGAGGCTCGTTTCAAGTATCGCGTCGGCCCCATTTTCGCCAAGCGAACCATGCCAAAGCCGCGCCGCCAGCGATCAGAGCGAGGTGTCGCGGGCGAATGCCCCGCCCCGTCGTCACACCCTCGCCGGGATGGTAGCGCGGGTCGAGCAGTCGGGTGTTGGCAAGAATATTACCCATGAACGTTTCATGATCCCGCGACACCCGGCGCAGACCGCGCCCGTGCTTTGTGTTCAGCTGTTCAATCGTGGCGATCATTGAGCCGTTCCGGCTCATCGTGTCTTCGACCTGCGCAACAGAAACGCCAAGGTGTTCTGCCATCAGGCGCATCCGAAATCCCGCGATCACCTGCGCGGGACGTTCGATGGCGACATCACATTCGGTATCGAACCCCATCGACCGATTGTTGAGGTTGCTTGACCCTAGCCGCAGCAAGTGATCATCGACGATCATGATTTTGGCGTGGACATAGATCGGCTCACCCGCCTCGGTAACGGGATAATAAATGCGAAAGCGGTTCTGATGATCGGCCTCGATCAATCCGGCGACAAATCGCTCCCGTAAGACATGCATGGCGTCATCTTCTAATTGAGATTCTGCATCCCGTGGATTGATGATAACGATTTCAGGGCCGTCCTGCTCTACCAGACGGGCTTCGACGGCTGTAGCAATGGATTCGGCCGCGAAATACTGAGACTCGATATAGATATAGCGCTTGGCTGATTTAATCGCAGCAAGGTACAGCTGTTCGATCTCGTTAATTAGCGGCTTTTCATCAAAGGGCGGTTCAGTGCGTGCGATTGCAACGTCCACATCCCGCGCATCCGCTTGCAGGGTCTCTGGCCAATCGGCTTGCCGAACCCCATCAGGCTTCGCAATCTCATCCCCGGTCGCGCGGAACCAGCGCCGCCGCGACAACTCTGCAAGGGCCGAAGCCGCAGGACCGGACATGGCCGAGGTCGCGTCATGCCACGGTCCGGAAGGTGTGCCGTTTTTGCGCATGCGGCGGGGGTCATTGGGCAGATGGTCTGGCGTGTCCCAGCGGTCTTCGGTCGCGTCAATGCCACCGCAAAAGGCGAGCGTATCATCAGCGACCACAATTTTCTGATGGTGGCAGGCACCAAACGGATGATGCCCATCCAGCGCGAAGTGAATGCGGTCACCGCCAAAAAGGCTAAGCGCAAGCGATGGCAGCAAACGGCCCGGCGCGGCCAGCACGGCGCCGTTCCACTTTAGCAAATAGACATGCAACTCTGGTGTGCGCTCCACCACAGCTTCGACAAAGGCGCCAAGTTGGTTGGGGAAACCATCCGGGGCGAGACCGCCCGGGTCACTTTCCCCAGGTAGCATTTCCAGTTCAAAATCGAAATCCCAGCCAATCAACAGTAATTCGCGGCGGGCCGAGAGGAACACTTTGCGCAGCAATTTAAAGTAGTCCGCCGCGTCGACGATCATTGAAAAACGTTCGGCTTTCGCAACACGCCATGCTGTTTCGTAACAGAACAAAGAAGCTGTAGGATGCGTGGCGGGAACAGACTCCGCCGCTCCAGTTTTGTTCTGATCGCCGCCCACGAGAAGCCCCCTTACCATTGCCAAAGACGCGAGATCGCCCTGTTGGGCGAACGCATTTCTACATTCCTCAACGCCTTGCAGACCGGGGAAGTTGCAGGCGAGGCGAAATATTTGCCTCAGACCGGCCTTGCCTGTGCCATTTCGCTTTGCAACTGTGCCTCCTCTGCGGCCTTGGGCGTCGTGAACCGCGCGAGCAGGAAATACGCAACCGGCGTGAGGTATAGCGTCGACAGTGTGGCCATGCCCAAGCCCCCGACGATCACCCAGCCAAGCGCCTCACGCGCTTCCGCGCCAGCGCCGGAGGAAAGGATCAAGGGCACGCCACCCAAAACAGTCGAGGTCATCGTCATCATCACCGGGCGCAGTCGGATGGTCGCGGCACCGTAGATCGCCTCTCCAACATCCGCACCCCTGTCGCGGAGTTGGTTGGCAAATTCGACGATCAGAATGCCGTTCTTGGCCATGATCCCGATGAGCATCACCAGCCCGATTTGGCTGTACACATTCAAGCTCTGCCCCGTCAGCAGCAGCGCAAAGATGGCGCAAGCCAGCCCCAGAGGCACGGTGGACATGACGACAATGGCAGAGATAAAGCTTTCAAACTGAGCTGCTAGCACCAAAAAGACCACGAGAATGGCAAAGCCAAAAGTCACAGCAAGGCCAGATCCCGTTTGGTCCAGCGCCGCCGCTTCGGCCAAGGGCAGGATGCGATTTTCCTCGCCCAATACTTCTGCACCGATCTCGCGCACCTCGGCCAGCGCATCGCCAAGGGACAAATTGGGTGTCAGCCCGGCAGAGATCGACACCGAACGGTTTTGTTCTTCCCGGTCCAGAGAGGGTGCTACGGCGCGCTCTTCCAGCGTGACGAAACTTGCCAGTGGGATCATCTGGCCCGCGCCTGATTGTACAAAGACATTCTCAAGATCGCCCGGATCATCGACCTTGTCAGAGGTCGAGAGCAATTGCACCCCATAGCTGGTATCATCGATAAAAACCGACGCCACCTCTCGTCCGTCCAGCATCGCCTGCAATGCCTGACCCAGCCCCGTGATATCGACCCCCAGATCAGACGCCAGCGTGCGATCGATCTGCACGAAAAGCTGAGGTTGCGTGCGTTCGTAATCAAGCTGGACGTTGCCCATTGCGGGGTTTTCGCTCAAACGGTCCACGACAGTCTGCGCCACTTCGGCCAATTGGTCATAGTTGCTGCCTGTGATGGCAAAGGACAGCCCCCGCCCCGCGCCACGAATGCGCAGCGAGTTTGGCTGAATCGCAAAGGCCCGAACGCCGACGATGCCGCGCAGCTTGCCGTTGATCTCGCCCACAATCTCGTCTTGCGCGCGGGCGCGATCCTCCCATTTTGCAAGGGTAAAGACCATGAAACCACGGCTGCCAGACCCGAACCCGCTGATCGAAAAAACATTGGTGATCTCGCCTGACGCGCGCAGCGGTGCGATCAGGTCTTCGATCTCGCGCATTTTGCTTTGGGTATAGGCCAGCGACACACCTTGCGGTGCAGAGACACTGAGCAATGCAACAGCGCGGTCCTCGCGCGGGGTGAGTTCTTGGCGAATGCCACCGGCAAGCAAAGAAGCGGCGACGGCGACAAAGGCTGCGACCAGCAAAACCACAAAGGGCATCGCCAGCGCGGCCCGCAGCGTTGCGGCGTAAAGCGAAAACAACCCGTTGCCGAGCGCCACCATCGGCCCGCGTGGGGGCTTCTCAGATGGGCGGGCCAAAAGACGGCTCGCCAGCACAGGGCAAAGGGTCAGCGCAATGACGGACGACAATGCCACCGCCATTGCAAGCGTATAGCCAAACTCTCGGAACAGGCCGCCCGCTTGGCCGGGCAGAAAGGACAGGGGCACAAAGACCGCCGCCAATGTCGCGGTTGTGGTTACGACGGCAAAGAACACCTGCGCCGTCCCATGCACGGCCGCCGCGCGAGGGGCCATGCCTGCAGCGCGTTGGCGCACGATGTTCTCCAGCACGACGATGGCGTCATCCACCACCATGCCCGTCGCCAGAACCAGCGCCAGAAGGGTCAGAATGTTAATCGAAAAACCCACCAGATAAATCGCAGCTAGCGTGCCGATCAGTGCCACTGGCAACGTCAGCGCAGGGATCAAAGTGGCGCGCACATCCCGCAGAAAGATGAAAATTACCGCGACCACAATGGCCACCGCGATGCCAAGGGTCAGCAGCACTTCCTCGATTGAGCCGGAGATAAAGGTCGCGTCATCTGACGTGACAAAGATGCTGACATCGGGCGGCAGGCTCGCATCCAATTCCTCAACCACAGCACGCACATCGCGCGAGATTTCCAGCGTGTTCGATGTTGCCTGCCGGATAATGCCGATGCCAAGCCCCAACTGCCCGTTCGCCCGCAGAACCGTTTCGCCCGTAGCAGGGCCAAGGGTGATTTCCGCCACATCGCCCAGATAGACGTTCTCTTTCAATTCAATGGCCGCAAAGGCCTCTGGCGTGGCGATACTGGCGGTGGTGCGCACGTTGATCGACTGTCCCTCACCCGCCAGATCGCCCGCGGGAGCGTCATACGCCACATTTGCCAGAACCCGTTGAATATCGCCCAGCGTCAGCCCGCGACTGGCGAGCGCAAGCTGGTCAATGTCCACGCGAAAGAACGGTTCCCGGTCGCCGTAGATCTGCAGGTCAGCAACCCCACCGACCGAGATCAGGCGGTCTTCGACCCGCTCTTGCACCAACCGAGTGAGGTCTTCGGGCGAGCGCCCGGTCGAGGTTACGGCAATACGCATCACGGGCTGAGCGTCAGCGTCAGCTTTGACAATCTGCGGCTGGTCGGCCCCATCGGGCAGCTGATTGGTGATACGCGCCACAGCGTCGCGCATGTCAGTCGCGGCCACATCAATGTCGACACTGTCATTGAACTCAAGCGTCACCCGACTGCGCCCGAAACTGGAGCTGGAAGAAATAGCGCGCACCCCGGTGACCCGCCCCACTGCCCCTTCGACACGGCCGGTCAACTCCTTATCCACGCTCTCGGGCGAGGCGCCGGCAAAACTGGTTGTCACGGTCACAACCGGCCGATCCACATTCGGCAATTCGCGCACTTCGGCCCCGAAAAGCGCCGCCAGGCCAGCCAAAACGATGAGCGCATTCAGGACCATCGCCAGTATTGGCCGTCGGACAAAAAGCGCTGTGCCAGAAAGGGCGGCCTCGCTCATAACGTATCCTTCGGCCGTCGCGCCGTACCGGTCTGGGCGCTGCCTGCCTGATTGGTCACCCGCACCTCTGCACCCTCGCGCAATGATTGCACGCCTTCGGTCACGACAGATTGCCCGGCATCCAGCCCGGCTGACCGTACCAGCACCGACCCGCTGTTGCGCTGTGCGATTTCGACGGTGACACGCTGTGCCTTACCGTCTTGCACCGCCCAGACAAAGGCGCCGTCGCTGTCCCATTGCACCGCCAAAGGCGCGACCGAGAGCAGCGGCGCGCCTTGGAAACTGAGGCTCACCGAAAAGGCCATGCCTGCACGCAGTAGATCGTCAGGGTTCGGCACCCGGCCACGCACGCGCAGGGTGCGGCTGGCGCGGTCTATTACGCTGTCGATGGCGCTGACTTCACCCGTGATCTCAATACCGCGCAGACCAAGCGGAGTGACGGTAATCTCTTTGCCCAACTGCAGCTTGCCGACGACCCGCTCTGGCACACGAAAATCGATCAAAATCTCGCTGCGGTCGGTGAGGGTGGCCAGTACGTCTTGGGTGCTGACACTGTCGCCCACCTCAATATCGCTGATCCCGACCCAGCCCGTGATTGGTGCAAGGATGCGCCGCTGTGACAGATCAAACTCGGCCTGCCGCAGTGCCAATTCGGCGCGGCGTAGGGCCAGGTCCGTCTCGCGCAGGCGCACTTCGGTCACCGCGCCAGTGCCTTGCAGACGCGCGACGCGGGTCTGTTCGGTCTGCGCATTGTCCAATTGCAATTGAGCCGTTTGCAGGGCGATCTTTTCGGCCTCATCTTCAAGCGTCGCGATGACGCTGCCCGCCGCGACCTTTTCGCCTGCAGGCAAGGAAAGCTGCGTAATGACACCGACCGCATTGGCCCGCACCGTCACCTCGCGCTTGGCCCGACCGTCCCCAATGGCCGTGATCCGGTCAGCCAAATTTTCCTCACGCACAGGCTCGGTCACCACCAACACGGCCCCGCCACCACGCCGCCGCGAAGCGCCGGACGCAGCGGGGGTATGGGGCTCCGCCTCCATGCCGATCAGCTCCAGCAGCCCGACTTCAGCGGCATAGCTGCGGGCGGCGGGCACATAGGTGATCAACAGATATGTGCCGCCCGCAAGAACAAGCAGAAAAACGGTAAATTGGCGCAGGGCTTTCACGGCACAGCTCTCGTGTTACTTCACAAGTGCCATAATCCACTACCGCTGCGCAAAACGCACGTCAAAACTGCTTGATGGTACTTTGCTGTCGGTGAACCAACCGCGGCGCGCGCGGTTACTTTGCGGGCCAATCCTCGGGGACATTCTTGCGCAACTCGTCAAGCCAAGGGGTCGCCACGCTGTCAGAAGGTGCACGCCAATCGCCCCGTGGGCTAAGCGCGCCGCCAGCGCTGACTTTCGGGCCATTGGGCAAGGCCGAGCGTTTGAACTGGCTGGTGGCAAAGAAACGGTGCAGGAACTTTTCCAACCAATGACGGATCGTTTGCAGGTCATACTGATTGCGTTTGGCCGGGGGAAAGCCTGCTGGCCAGAGACCCTGTTCGGCATCATGCCATGCCTGATAGGCCAGAAAGGCGACCTTGGACGGCGCCAACCCGTAGCGCATCGTGTGAAACAGGAAAAAATCGTTCAGCTCATAGGGACCAATCATCGCTTCAGTGCTTTGAATTTCTTCGTCTTCCCCCGCAGGAACCAACTCGGGCGAGATTTCGGTGTCGAGAATGGCGTCGAGCACTGCATTGGTCTCGCCATCAAACTGATCGCTCAGGATGCTCCAACGGATCAGATATTGGATCAGCGTCTTGGGCACCCCGGTGTTGACGGCGTAATGGCTCATCTGATCTCCGACGCCGTAGGTACACCATCCGAGCGCAAGCTCGCTCAGATCGCCTGTGCCAATGACAAACCCTTTGCGCTGATTGGCCAACCGGAACAGATAATCGGTGCGCAGACCCGCCTGCACGTTCTCGAAAGTGATGTCATAGACCGGCTCGCCCCCCGAAAAGGGATGGTCCATATCTTCCAACATCTGCCGCGCGGCGGGGCGGATGTCGATCTCATCAGCGGTGATCCCCATTGCACGCATCAGTTTCCACGCGTTGGATTTGGTGCCCTCAGAGGTGGCAAACCCGGGCATGGTAAAGCCCAGTATGCGCTCGCGCGGCAGGCCCATCCGGTCACAGGCCTTTGCTGCGACGATCAGCGCGTGGGTTGAATCAAGCCCGCCGGAAATGCCAATCACCATCGTCTCGCCCGGTGTCGCTTCAAATCGGCGGCGCAGGCCTTCGACCTGAATGTTAAACGCCTCGTAACAGTCCTGATCCAGATGGCTTTCGCGGTTTGGCACATAGGGGAAGCGCCGCACTGGGCGGATTAGCCCAGCGGGTGCGCGGTGCGGTTGATGGTCGAATGTCACGCGGCGAAACGCAGGTTCGCGGTGGCGCGCGGCATCTTGAAAGCTGCCCGTGCGCATACGTTCGGACAAGATCCGCCCGCTGTCGATGTCAGCGATGGTCAATTCCGGCTCTAGCGGAAAGCGCGTAGACTCCGCCATGAGGTCACCCAACTCGTGGATCATCCCCTGACCGTCCCAAGCCAGGTCGGTGGTGCTTTCGCCCGGCCCTGCCGCGGAATAGACATAGGCCGCGAAGGCCCGCATGGACTGCGACCGACAGAGCAGATGGCGGTCCGAAGATTTTCCGATCACGATGTTGGATGCCGACAGATTGGTCAGGATCAATGCCCCGGCGAGCGCGGCCTCAGATGACGGCGGCGCAGGGGTCCAGAGGTCTTCGCAAATCTCGGTGTGAAAAATCAGACCGGGCAGGTCTGCCGCCTCGAAAATCAGATCATCACCGAAAGGAACGGTCTGCCCTGCCACGGTGATTTCGCCCCCCGTGTCCCGCCCATGCGCGAACCAGCGTTTTTCGTAAAATTCGCGATAATTGGGCAGGTAGGACTTTGGCACCACGCCCAGAACTTGCCCCCGCGAGATGGCAACCGCGCAATTGTACAGCGCCCCTTCACGGCGCAGCGGCGCGCCGATCAGCGTGACCGGGGTGAGGTCTGCGCTCGCCTCAACCAATGTCGCAAGCGCGTCTTCGACAGCGCTCAACAACGCCTCCTGCAGATGCAGATCGTCGATGGCATAGGACGACAGACAGAGTTCGGGGCAAACCAACAAATCAACGCGCGCCGCATCCGCACGGTGCATTTCTTCGAGCAGGCTGTCGCGGTTAAACGCCACATCCGCAGGACGCACCCGGGGCGTACTGGCCGCGACACGGATGAAACCATGCTGGTGATAGGCGGCAAAATCCGCGTGGCCGGTGGCGCTCATGCCAATGTCTCCTCCAACATGTCCAGTACCGTCTCAAGGCTGCGTTGCCGGACCGGCTCTCGTCCGATGGCGCCAAAAGATCTGACCC
>Ga0209344_10002975_pt1 | contig 17585 bp, 15 predicted proteins | sample Cruoilmetagenom6_FD_187293 | JGI IMG/M metagenome (GOLD analysis project Ga0209344, IMG submission 187293) | Oil polluted marine microbial communities from Coal Oil Point, Santa Barbara, California, USA - Santa Barbara Oil Seep Sample 6 (SPAdes)... | ecosystem: Environmental > Aquatic > Marine... | reverse complement strand
CGGCAGCGGCACGTTTATAAAGCAAAGTGCCGACATGGCTCGAGCCGATAAAGGACAGCGCTTTGATATCAGGGTGGTCGGCAATCTGGTTAGCCACGTCAGGTCCACCATGCACCACGTTGAGTACCCCGGCAGGAACCCCCGCCTGGTGGGCCAGCTCGACCAAGCGCATCGTTGAGCTAGGATCCTGCTCGGAGGGCTTAAGCACGAAGGTATTGCCGGTCGCGAGGGCCAACGGAAACATGAAGCAGGGCAACATGATCGGGAAGTTGAAAGCTGTAATTCCGGCCCCCACGCCCAGCGGCTGAGTGAGAGTATAGACATCCACCTCACTAGCGGCATTGTTGGCAAGCTCTCCAAGCTGCAGTGAGGTAATTGAGCAGGCGTGTTCTACCACCTCCAGACCACGCCCGACCTCGCCGATGGCGTCGGGCAGTGTCTTGCCATGCTCCTCGGTGATCAGAGCGGCAATTTCAGGGGTCTTCTCTCGAATTAGCGCTTGGAGTTTGAGCATGATGCGCATGCGCTTGCCCAGAGGAACCTTACGCCAGGAATTGAACGCCTCCTTGGCGCTGGCCACGGCTTGGTCGACTTCCTCAGCAGTACAGAATGGAACACGCGCTACGACTTCCTGAGTAGCGGGATTAACCACATCTCGCCAATCATCGCTCTGGGATTCAATGGGTTGGCCATTAATATACATGGAAATTTTACGAACAGACATGGACATATTCCTGTGCATTTTATTTATATTTTAGAACAACTATATATTGTGCGTGGCAGCTCTAATAATTAAGTTGTTAGGTTCGAATCTAAACTATCATCAAATGAGACGACAATAGGACTCTTGCACAACTGGTGTGCAACAACACCCAATATGCCGACCCCGAGAGGTTATTGACACTCCATTGGCAACTCAACCCTCTGGAAATAAGCAGCGTTTATAAAATAGATATAAAAACACCTATTTACTACTTACCAATTTTAATACGACAACATATGCCGCTTTAACTACTTTGGTTAGCCAGAGTGTTACGACAATTTTTCCTTATTAATATATAAGTTCATCTGTACCATTACGAAATATAGATTTGAGACACGCTCGCCTGACCAGAAAACAGTGACGCTAGTGGTCATAGGAAGGAGGCAAACTTGTCTGACAGGCAGTTACAAGCAAAACCCCCAGCCTAATTTTCGGTTAGTTGTTTAGTAGCAACGAAGGCAAGCCTGTCACCAGAGTGGGAAACAGAGCCATCAGAATACAAGCCACTATGATTAGCCCGCAGAAAGGTATTACTGCTCGGTAAAGGTCTAGCGTTTCTACGCCTTTAGGGGCAACTCCTTTGAGATAAAAGAGCGCATAGCCAAAGGGTGGAGTAAGAAAAGATGTTTGAAGCACTACAGCAACCATCACCACAAACCACAGAACATCCACACCCATATTTTCCACTATAGGTAGCATAATCGGAAAGCTAAGCAGCACTATGCCGGTCCAATCCAGGAACATACCCAGGATGAACACAAGGAAGAACATCAAAATTAGCGCCCCAACGGTGCCACCGGGCATAGCCATCACCAATTCATGAATTACATCCATTCCTCCGCCAATCGAGAAGACCCCGGTAAAAGCAGTGGCACCCACCAACACAAGCATTACCATGGTGGTGGTTTTGCTGGCTTCGATAAGTGTGCGATAGCAGGTAGAAGCTTTACGGTCGCCGAAAATCAGAAAGAGAATGAAAGATACTAATACCCCGATAGCTGAAGCCTCAGTAGCCGTAGCGATTCCAGCAAAAAGAGAGCCCAACACGCCCAGAATCAGAGCCATAGGAGGCAACACATATTTCACCAGCATCACAAGTAGCTCCCCAGTGCTGGTCTGGGCCCGCTCAGCCGCTGGCACTGCGGGACCGTAGGAGGGCTTCAGGTGACAGACCGCCAAGACGTAAAGCGCATACATCACGCCCAACATAAGTCCAGGTATCAATGCGCCCGCGAATAACGCCCCAACTGATACAGGCGAGTAACTAGCCATCAGGATCAGCATGATACTTGGTGGGATCAAAATCCCCAGGCAACCACTGGCCATGATTACCCCGGTACTGAGCTCCTTGTTGTAGGAGTACTTAAGCATAGGAACCAAGGCGATCATACCCATCACTGCGATAGAAGCTCCCACGATCCCTGTGGTTGCAGCCAACAATACCGATACAACCACCACGGTCAACGCCAAACCTCCACGCAGGTTGGCCAGCAATAGCCGCATAGCATCGAACATTTTTTCGGTGACACTCGAGTCGTTGAGAAAACGCGCCATAAGAATAAATAGAGGTATAGCTACCAGTACATAATTATCCATAGCATTGCCATAGATATTATTTATGAGTATACCGAGTGTGTTGACACCGGGACCGAACCAAGCTCCTAAGACAGCTATCCCACCCAAGACAAATGCTAGCGGATGGCCCATAAACAGACCAATTAGCAGCCCACCGAACATAAACAGAGTTAGCATTTCTGGAGTCATTCGAATTTCTCCTTACTCTGGCTGCCTAAAGCATATGAATGAGTTTCCTTAGTCAGTTCATTGACAGCTTTGATGACAATGGAGACAGCCTGAAGAAGAATTATTAAGGCGGAAAGAAAAATAACAGCCTTTACAGGATATACTGGTATAGCAACCATACCGGAAGTAGTTTCACCCCGCAGGAAAGAGCGCTCAAAAAAACTCCAGCCCAGGGTAAGTAACATCCATATAAAAGGCACAAAGAAAATTAGGTAGCCAGCAATTTCAAGAGCAGCCTGCTTGCGGCGGGAAAGTAGCCGCCGGAGCACGTCGACCTCCACATGTACACGATTTCGAAGCCCATAGGCAGCCATAAGCATAAAATGAGCACCAAACAACATTTTAGTAATATCAAAAGCCCAGTCACTGGGGCGCCCAAGCAAAAAGCGCATAGTAATATCATAAAGCACGATCAGTGTGATCACTGCCAGTAGAGGCGCAATTATTCTACCGAGCCCTTCGTTTACAGCGTCTATGGTCTTAGCTATAGGTTTCATGGATAAATCCTCGAAGTCAAAAGGCAAACCATCCCGGCTAAATGCCGGGACAGCAACAAGGCCCTCATAGGCAAGCTTCGATCTCATCTAGAGATGGCAGGTTATCCATAGTGCGACTCATATTGTAGGGAGCCGAGAGGTCACGCCAGCTGGCGTAGTGCTCCAAATAGCTGATCATGGAGTGGTAGACTTTTGCATGCATGGGATCTTCGCAGGCACCGCGCAGAATCACATCATTAGTGATGTCTTGTATACGAGCCAGTTCCTCATCAGAAAGCTGATTGACAGTGGTTCCGCTCTCAAGAAATTTAATTGTGCCCTCGGTAGACTCCCGTTCAGACCAAGCCAGCGACCAAGCCATGGTGGCGTTAGCCGCGATTTTGAGCTTTTCCTGGGTCGCTTCAGAAAGGCTGTCCCAAGCCTCCTTATTGATCATAACGCCATAAACGCTGGCTGACTGATGCCACCCTGGAGCCAGCCAGTAGTCTGCTACTTCGGCGAAACCAGCATTGTAATCGATGCCTGGAGTAGTGAATTCCGCACCGTCGACCACACCACGTTCAATGGCTTGGTAAATTTCGCCGCCAGCAAGAGTGACCTGGGATCCACCAAGCTCTTCAAGCACCCTTCCCTGATCTCGGCCTGACAGTCGAAGACGCTTACCTTCTAGATCAGCAAGGCTCTCGATGGGGGTTCGACCACGGAAGCCCGACTCATTATTGGTGATACCGTAAGGTAGGTAGACCATGTTGTACTGGCCGTAGACTTCCTGATAAAGCTCGAAACCACCCCATTGCTGGATCCAATTAAGGTAGTCCACGCCGTTGAGTAAGCTGGTAGTGGTTCCGAGCGGGGAGAAAGCCGAGCCATTACCAGCCCAATATCCTGGCCAATCGCCAGCAGCCTCTATGCTGCCAGTCTGGGTAGCATCAAAAACTTCAAAACCAGGCATTAAGGTACCGCCAGATCGGAAATTAATCTCCAATTCATCGCCGACAATTTTATTAACGATTTCGACCCAGTGTTGGTCAATCTTAATCAAGTCGATATTATCTGGCCAGGTTGTCGTCATTGTCCACTGCTCTTGGGCTTGGGCGGTAGAGACCAAGCCAGCGACAGCAACACTTGCTGCAAGCACGTTAAGTGGGCGGAAATATTTAGTTGACATTATTATAACCTCTTATATTTGTTATGGCTTATTAAAATTTGGCGTAATACTTAAAGGGTTACAGGCATTTCCCATGAACCCTCAGCACATAAAAATCTAGAGTACGCTGAAGTCTCGGGCAATGGCTGTTTGGCACATCCTTTGTGCATAAAAGCAACAGCGCTCCACGGCAGAAGAACCTGAGTAAAGCACAGCCGACATTTTTCCAAAAATCATAGGAATCTATCACTACAATAAATGAAAAAAGGTAACTAATGCAGAGAAAAAGCGGTTACTATCAAGCAAGCTTTTCTTAAAACACTCAACATAAAAAAACAACCGCTAAGAAATATTCATATAACATAGCCATACCCTGACCACACCTCAGCTAGTCAATAAACAAGAAAGCAATGTATTATTTAACAACGGGCAACCACAGAGATCTCAAAGTCAATCATCAGCAATATTCAAACTTTTTCGCCCAAAAACAAAGAGCTATTTTTATGCATTTCATCAGCAATAAAATTTGCCACACTGCTTATGTGGGCTGCGCGACGGTGATCTACATGAACATGCATATAAAACGATCTCATTAGAAAAAATTCGTCTGGTAAAACTGGCACTAAATCAGGAAATTCAGATGCAATATAGCAAGGAATAATTGCCAGGCCGCCCCCTTTAAGAGCCGCAAATACTTGCGTCAGGAGAGCAGTGCTTCTTAAGCGGGGGTTTATATCTAGCTCAAGTGCATCCATATACTTGAGTTCAGGGGTGTAAACCACTTCTTCTGCATAACCAACAAATGTATGCCCAGCGAGATCAGCACGCTTTCTTATTGGCTCCGATTCAGCCAGGTAGCTCCTAGAGGCATATATACATAGCTTATAGTCTGTTAGCCGACGCGATGCGACTCTGGCGTACGTAGACCTCGCTAAGCCGATAGAAATATCTGCCTCACGCTTTGCCAAGCTAAATATCCTAGGTGCAGCGAATATCTCAACTTCCAGGCCACTATTCTGGGCTAACAAGGTCTGGACACGTGGAGCTAAAAAAATACTCCCAAACCCGTCAGGAGCGCCGACCCTGACCGTTCCCTGTATCCGTTCCGGATCCTTTAGCTCATTGTGTGTTGACACCACAATACCTTCAAGCTGCTCCGCAGCTTCTAACATCTTCCCCCCGGCTACAGTTAAAGAATAACCCATGTTGCTCTTATGAAATAAGCGTGCATCTAGCTTTTTTTCTAATGACCCAATATGTCTGGACACAGTCGTGTGCTCTGTACCTAAAGCTTCTGCAGCTGCCGATAGAGTACCCAACCTCGCTACAGCTAAAAAGTAGCGAAAATCATCCCAGTTATCTGCCTGAGTTCTGCGCGCCATACACTTAGCCTCATTACAACTTTAGTTTTATTCATAGCGACTTAATCATCAAGCCCCCGCAGACTGAAACTCTACTAAAACCTAAAGGGCAGGACTGCAGAAAATTATGCATTAGTGAAATGCATAGAGTGCTGCAAGCCCAGAATTGGGAAGCATTCATGTAAAATGGATGTATTCATTGAATTATCTGGTTTTCAAGTAGAAACACAGCCACTAAGGCGTTCTGAATATTTATAACCAAATATTTACACATTGCGATTAAACATCATTCAACTTATACCTGCATTGGCAAGAGTGAAAATTTTAGCCATCCTATGAAGGATCGCCCATTTGTCTAATAGATGGGGTTTTAAAAAGAGAGGCACACCATGTTCAAGGCAATTCTAATTGACAAAGACGACTCCGGTCAGCGAGTGAGGCTCGAGACGTTAGATGAGTCAAGACTGCCAGATGGCGACGTAACAGTACGAGTCAATTGCAGCTCCCTCAATTACAAAGACGCCCTAGCCATTACTGGCAAAGGACAAGTGGTGCGTCAGTTTCCAATCGTGCCTGGAATAGACCTGGCGGGAACGATTGAGACTTCGAATACTGGAGCTTACCGGCCTGGGGATGCAGTACTACTGAACGGCTGGGGCGTCGGGGAAACGCACTGGGGTGGGCTGGCTGAGAAAGCCCGCTTGGACAGTCGCTGGTTAATCCCGCTACCTACTGAATTCAGCGCCCAGCAAGCCATGGCCATCGGCACGGCCGGATTTACCGCCATGCTCTCTGTTATGGCACTGGAGCGTCATGGAGTAAAGCCTCAGCAAGGCCCGGTGTTGGTTACCGGCGCTAACGGGGGGTTAGGCAGTTATGCTATCGCCTTGCTCTCTCGCCTAGGGTATCAGGTGGTGGCATCCACTGGGCGAGTGGCAGAGATGGACTACTTGAAAGAACTGGGCGCAAATAAGGTAATCGACCGAAGTGAACTTTCTGAACTAGGACGCCCCTTGGCCAAAGCGCGCTGGGCGGGTGCCATCGACTCATTAGGTAGCCACACCCTTGCCAATGTCCTGGCCGGCACCAGCGAGAATGGTGTCGTTATAGCCTGTGGGCTGGCTCAAGGAATGGATCTTCCATCCAGCGTAGCCCCCTTCATCCTGAGAGGCGTGTCCTTGGTTGGTATCGAAAGCGTAAGGCAATCCTATGAGAATCGCATAGAAGCCTGGCGACGGCTTAGTGGACTGCTGACTGTTGAGCAACTAAACGTGATTACCCAGTTGATTTCCCTTGAGGAGGTCATCGATAAATCTGAAAGCTTGCTTAGAGGTCAAGTCCGCGGACGGATCGTAGTCGATATGACACGATAGCAGTGCGCATGGCTGCATGTCACAGATGGTGAATGCAGAATCTGAGTGCAAGACTCTCATGGGATGGGTGACGGAAGGCCGCACTAAAGCCTGCTACCGCTGAATTAGCGGTAGCATCGTCCATTTTAGCTAGGATTAGATAGCCACTGATGAGTTCTAACACCTGGCGTGAGGTAATACTCACCGATAGCAGGCAATTATCTTGATAGTCTCCCAATTAGCAATTCAAGTGCGCACAACTGAAATTCCTAACGCAGATTCACTGGCTGACTTCTCACTTATACGCTCAGACCAGCTCATCGGCTGCCCTGGTCAACGTCTGTATAAACAAGCAAAAGATCAGTGGCGCGAGGGAGGTTAAATGGCTTCGGAAAGCCATGTCGTCGGCATAACTCCTTAATGGGCGGATCTGTCTCGGCTCAGAAAACCTATGATCTGTTCTTCGCTGAAACGCTTCTTCATGTCCACTCTCCTTTGTGCAGTGTCGGACTCTAAAGCTTGGCGCTACTCAATCAGGGGGTGACGTCGCTTGAATATGTAAGACCTTTCAAAACAATTCAATAGAAAAATCAAACATGAGCCATATCTTAATCTAAGGAATGGTCATTTAACGGAGGAAATAATGGGAACATCGGATGATATAGGCCAAGCAATTTTTGCGTATCGCGCTTTCGATTTGCGCGACCATTTTCCTCAGCCGTTAGAGACCTTTCGTGAAGCGCTGGAGTGTTTACAAAGCGATGTTGCCTACATGGCCGCAATGAGCGGAGTGATCATAGCGTACTTGCGGGGCGGAGGTTCGGTACAGATTCCTGATGGCTTTTTCATTCACCGTTCAGTCAATAGTATTGCTCTCTTGGGTGAAGAAGAAAATGATGCTATTTGCCTAGCAGTGGAAGCCTGGCTTCTTGAAAAATTGGCTCAAATTAGTGCTGATTTTTCACTACCCGAACCATCAAGAATAAGGCCCTACAAGCTGGAGCTACTGCTCGACCAGTGTGACGCGAATGCTAATGAAACAGACGAGGTACACGCTTGGCGTGACCTAACTGAAGTGGGGCGGGAGCAGCTTGATGAATGCGCTGCCCCCAAGAAGCCAATATAAATATTGTTTGATATCAGGCGCGCAAATTGTGTGGCCACATTAACTACGGGTGGGCAATTATGATCAAATCATCTGAAAAAAGGCAAGAAGACAGCCCCTCCCCTACTCTGAAAAAGAGTTGGTGGCCAACCTCACGCCACAATCCGCCCACGCGGATGAAATAGCCTTACTCGCCCCCGGTGAACTTGAACCTAGGAATAGTCCAACTGAGGATGAGGCTTCCTCAGGTGAAGCACGAATCTTTGCACGATGAGCTATGAGCTATGAGCTATGAGCTATGAGCTATGAGCTATGAGCTCGAGTATAAAGTGACGGCATAACCAATAGGAAAAATGAATGACAATGGGACTAACGTCATGAAATCTGCTTTTATCATTGTTAGGATTTATAAATAAACTAAAGGAAATATCACTGATGACAGCAAAAGACTTTGATCACGTCCCAGGTGAAGCATCTCGTCCTCTTCGCATCACCACTCCTTCCGGGGAAACGTTTGTACTGGGCAAACCGACAAAACCGGAGAAAGAACAGAATATTGAAGCGTTATTACAAGCAAGGCGTAAAGCGCATGAGCGTGCACGCGACGTTATTTTCAAACATAGAAGAGAACTGCTTAATAAATTCCAGTGAATACCTGCTTCAGAAAGGAAAACCCGCCGATTGGTGCGATCAAAAATCTTAAAACCCAGCTCTTTCTCAAGCTTGGCAATCTGTGTACTCAAGGCCGATTGGGCGATATTGTCAATTTCAGCTGCTTTTCCGAAATGAAGTGTTTCGGCAAGCCGGAACACAAGCGATAACTGCTTCGTATCCATAAATATACTGCCTCAGACGGTATGTACATGCCAGAATTGACAATCGTAGTAAAATCTCGGATTTTAGAATATTGATGGGCCGTTGAAAGCGTACTCAAGACTAGCAGTTTAAGATGTAAATTGATCCTTTTGAATCGCCCCAGGTTTCGTAGACACCTCCAGGCCTTGTACTGGATTTTATGACTTCTGCACGCTCCCAAATTTTTTCTTGAGCCGTTCAATAAGCACCTTTTCTTCTTCGCTCAGGTACTCTTGATATACATAGCGCCAGTTTCGCTCATAAATTGCCCATGCCTCTTCTTCAGATATCGGCTGATCGCGACGTCGAAACCAGCAGATCAAGTTAAGTTCAGAATAATCGTTGGGTATGATTTCGGTGCGCATAATACCCCCTATAAAATATATATCTAGCCCAGGAAGTACGAGTTCCTAGCTACTGACAAGCCATCTGTTCCAATTTTTTGAGTGCACCATGCTGGAAGGAGTCAGAACCTAGCCATCGGGAAAATCATTGACCTCAACGACCTCATAGCCATCAGTTTGCACCTTATCGATTCTTAGAAAGTATCAAGTTGGCCCGCTCTTCTTACTGGTGTGGGCGGTTCTACTTTGACTTGGCTTCCAGCTATTTGGTAGTAAACCTCGCTACAAAAAATCCGATGCGGACTGATCGAGGGAAAGTACCCTGAGTAACAGCCACCCCAGTGAAAGCATAGTCCTATAGGTTTATAGCGGCTGCCCTATCACACAAGACAGATCTCACTTGCTGCGGGAAGCTTTTCTTCACAAATCCTATCCCGTTAAGGACAGGGACCTCATTACCTTGTTTGATCGATTGAAGCGTGTTGATCGTTGTTGCCAATATTCCTTATCGTTCTACTCACTACCCATGCATAATTTCTTGGCTCTCATCAAGAGCGGCGTCGATAACGAGATCAGGGTCTGTGGCTATCAGATCCTGAGGTCTTAGCCCGCCGAGATAGCTATTTGCCGACTGGAACCAAAAGGCCATTCCCCACCCGCTTTTATCATCTTTGAAGATGTCGATGATTTTCGACATGACGCGGTACGGTCGGTAGCCAGCATTTTTCTCAAGCCCAAACGCAGGATAGTATTCGGTTCCATGGTCGTTAATCGTAAAAATGTCACCTTGTTGTTTCCACTGCGCAGGATGAGCACAGTCACTACGTAAGCTGACGCCTGGCAACTGCAATATCTCATCGACAGTTAACCAATCGCCGCTTTCCATCACGGCTCGACGCGCTCTTGCTTCCATCTCTGCTTCGCGCAAACTAGTTGGTGTGGTCATATGCTTAGGCACCCTTATCTTGGGTATATGTTCTGGTCCATTATTCTGGGGATTTTGCAAACAAGCTAGCCATCGCGTAATTGACAGTCGTGGTAATCGAGGCTAATCATGCATAAGCGGTCAATAATGATGTAGAACGACTAACACCTTATTGAGTTCAACCTACTCGTGAGAAAGTGAGGGCTAACGGCAACCATCACACGTTCAATTGATAAAATGAGACCACCAGCTATACAACCACTCATCTTAAAGGTTATGGCTGCAATTTATCTATTAAATGAGACTTGCCGTAGTAGTACAGCCCATCTGATCAAGCAATACTTTGGCATTGCTAAACAATTGATACCGAACATCTATCAATGGCATTGCCCAAGCTTTGCTGAGCAGGCTGGCAGTGATTTCGAAATCCCATGGCATCACGGGTTGGTCATCTATCTGTGCAAAGGGACCATCGCTTTCAGGAACGACCTTTTCCTTCGGAAGCTTTTTGGCCAATGCCTTTCCTGCCGCAGAATTGAAAGCTGCTGGGCCAATGCTGAACCAGCAGCCTTGCGCAGCGGCGGCTTTAAGCTCCGATACCGTTCCGGTGAACCAATGAAAAACCGGGATACCGTGGTCAGGAAACTCTCTAAGTAGCGTTAACACATCTGGAACCGCCTGCCTCGAATGGATACTGAGCGCACGCCCACCCAAGTCATGGCATCGCTTCACAGCAGTAGCAAAAACTTGCTTCTGCTTTAGGTAGCTAGAGGCATACCTCTTGGAGCCATCCAAACCGATCTCACCGACAGCATTGGCGCCATCAATCAGCTCTATGAGAATATCCAACTCCTGAAAACGGTCGCCAGCGATCTCAGGGTGCAGGCCGGGGCTGATCAACATTGACTCGTGATGACCGAGCACCGAGCTCGTTGCCTGGAAGGCTTTCGGGCTCGTAGTTACTAGCCAAGTGAATAAGTTACGACGCAGTGCCTCGGCATGCACTTCTCTAGCTTTGGAATAGAGATCTACGTGACAATGAAAGTCGATCAAAGCAATTGATCCTGTACAAGGACGGCTTCCAGTTCAGCAAGGCCTTGCTGAAGGACTCGGCGATAGTCTGGACGTTCCTCAATCGAAGCAAAGGTCAGTGTGCCACCCAGGAATCGATCCAGTCCTCTCTGCTTGGCATCAAGCACAGCCAGAGCTACTGCCATAGGGTCATCGGGGCCACCGGACTTATCGCTGCCTACTACTGATGGAAAACGATAGTCGGTGGTATCGGATTCTGGTTCCCAAGCCAAGAACGCAGCGCGACGAATCAGGCAAGGTACACAACGACCACAGTGCTGACGATTATAAGTCCTGAACCGCCCGCAGCTTGTGGAGTCTGAAGCCAACTCTCTCAACTTCTCTGGATCGAGGCAGCCTAGCATCATCTCGCCCTTGGTTTGCAAGCGATAAGGCAATACCAGCTCCACAGATATCCCCAGTTCATCAAGCACATCCTGGAGCATGCCAATGAAGAGCGGGTGAGTTGTGCGTGTACTCAAGCTCGACACTCGTCCAGGTACCAACGGAGGATTAATACAGATAAAGCCATTTTCAGGAATATAGATCTGCGGCTTTGGCAAATTGATCTTTGTAGAGGCGAGCACGGCAAACGCGTAGAAAGCCAAGGACCGGGCACGAGTTGACGATTCCCGTACACCTTTGAAACTTATGCCGTGGCTCCACTGATAATGTGAACCAGTGCCTGCCAGCAATTTAGCATAGCGTCGCTGCCGCTCCGAGTCCTTATGCGCAAGCTGGGAAACGAACAAAGGGCGCTTTTCTTCAGTCACTAAATTGATGCCCCCAATCAGGCTATCGAGCCCACCTGATAGCAAAGAAACGCAGTCGTTTTGGAGATAGTCACCATCTCCCTGAGGAGGCTTAGCCCCTGCATCATTAAAAATCAGGGTCCAGTAGTCGCCAGTCAAAATCTTTAGCATTTCCTCAAGATGTTGCTTGAGAGGTACCCACCGCAGCGGTTCACAAAGCCCTACAGTGAGTTGGATCGTGCGTGTCCACCCGTCTGCACTGGTATTTCTGGGGCTGGCCAAGTCAGCACTACAGACCGCAAGACAAAACTGAACAAAGTCCCAAACTGCCGGTGATGGCCGGAATCCCGCTCGCTTCAGTGTTCCATGCCAACGGTTGGCAATTGCGCCAACGCCATTGCGCTTGGCTCCTTTGAAATACGTAAACACTCTCTCGTCTGCTTGCAGCTGCTGCGGGATTCTTTCCACCGTGGAGCACAGAATCTTGTTCATTCGGCAAATACCTGCAAAGCGGATTGAAGGACTGACTGCGCCAAACTCTTAGGATCCGCATATGAGGCTTTTTTCTCCTCCAAGGTCACCCGTACCTCTGCCCAGACCCACTCCCTTATGTCCGTTCGGCGTTCTTGAATCTGAGCGGGGTCATGCTTGAGCTTTTCATAGGTTTGCCCGAGTTGCATATCGATGAGCTGACAGATTTGTTTAGCGATCGTCATTCCAATCACCTCAGCAATTTGAGCATCTGTCAGATCAAAAATATCGACATCTGGGTGACTCTCGTAGAGATTGGCTAGCGCATCAGTACCGGAGTCACGCAAAGATTCTTCGTCAATACTGCCGGAACCTGAGATGACCTCTTTTAAGACCTCAAGCGCCAAGTCAGAAGCGGAAAGGTTAGCCGCCCGACAACGCGCCACCCAGTCCGTTACCTGCGGATCCGTACCATCCCGAGCTGCTGCGAGGAACTGACCGAGAGCACCAGCCCCTCTCGCCGTGCTACGCATAGTTGTAGCAGCGCGGCTTGCTCCTCCCATTCCTTTTGACACCATGCTCCGGGTAGCACCACGGAGATTGTCGCGGCTGCCGTTTCTTAGGTAAGAACCCAGTTGGGATCGTGCAGGACCAAAGCGACGATCTGGTGCAATAACATTCTCACCTGCTTGTGAATCACTGGCAGGCGCTCCCTCGACATGATCTTGTTCAGAATCAGATTGGGTTTCACCATCAAAGTTGCTTGGTGTCGCTCCATCTGGAGCAAGCCATTCTGGGTCAAAAGGAGAGCCTGAACGGCCACCACTACTGGATGTTGATGTACCCATCAGCGCCTCGTATTCAGGTTCAAAATCGCATTTTTAGTAGGCGTAGTCAGTTCGTTTGTTTCACTCCAGCGCTCCAAAACCACACTCGCCCATGCTTGAGCACCCAGGGTAGGAATGATGCCAGGGCCAACTTGCTTTAAAGGCGCTTGCTCCAACAAGCTGGCCGCTTTTTTTCCAATTACGGGAAAGGCCTTGCAGCATTCAATAAGCATCAAGATTTCGTTGTTACGCTTCCAGGTACGCGTAGTGCTGCAGCTCTGCCATGCCTTAAGCATCGCTAGCTCAGTCTGATCCGGCCCGACCTTTCGCATAAGATCTGTGAGAGACTGATGCGAGCTTGTTGCTGTCTTCAGAGCATCACGAAGCTTTCTTGAGTCAGGCATCATATTGTCATCACCAAAGTCCCGAGTACCCGAGTCCCGGCTCAGGTGAAGCAGTGGACGTAAATCTTCTGTACCGAGTGCAGGTGGCAACTGGAGCCACTGACGAGTGAAGGCGTTGTCCTTAAAGGGCTCGGGCAACTGACCTTGGCTTGCAGCAGCACTCTCTGCTTCAGCAAGGATTTGCAATCGACCGTCATTGTCCGAATGCACCTGTCCAGCCAGCGCTTCTGCTAGAGCTTCATCACAACGCTCAATAAGGTGCCATTTCGCCAATGCTGCGATATCTAGCTTGATCCCCTGTGGCGCAGAAAGTGCCTCACGTAGATAAACCGTGTTTAGGAAGCGCTTCATAAGCCGAGGGTTGGCATTGACTGCTGATGAACGATGAAGAAGTGACGCTAGCCCCTCTGCGAGATTCATCAAGCTACGAAATGTGTCGTCTGTTCCGACTAGTTCGTAGAGAAACTCTTGATTGATAGTATCGCCTCTCCAGCTGTTTCGCAGCCTCTCGGGAATGAGCTTGAGAGCGCTTTCGAACTGGTCCCGTGTGAAAGTGCCAGCATTAGTCTCTCGCTCGAGCAGGAGTAATACCAGATAGGCTTTCGCCTCATTGAGACCAAGCCGCGGAACGTGGAGTGGAACCTGAATAAGCTTATCAAGGTAGTTGGTAGCAACATCGCTCGAAATTCCAGCTCCATCAAAATGCACTTTCACAGCCGACTTGATAAAATCGTTGTCGGCCGCAACGACAAATGCGCATCGACGAATGAAAAGCAGCAGGCGAATAGACTCAAGAGTTGAAATTGCGGTTTGAGGAAGACAGCGATCTAGATCGTCGACGAAAATTACCAAGGTGATTTCAAGTTCGGCGAGAAGGCTTTCCAAGGTATCTCGGAAGGCCTGGATGTGCGCTGGCATGGAGAACGGTTCTTTTGGCTTCAGCAAGCCATCAGTCGCCGCTGTTATACCTTCATAATCTACCTCCATCTCTCCTGATTTTTCTGTCGAGGGGAAGAAACCGGCGATGGTGTCGAATGTTTTGCCGAGTGCACCAACTGGAATCCCGGTCGTCAACGTCAGTGCAGCTCCGCCGCTTAGCTGGGCAATCCTTAAAAGATTGATACGACGCCATAGCTCAGAAGCCTTATCAGCAATGGTTGTATTCTCCTGGGCAAGTCTAACAATCTCATCGCCTACGATCTGAAGCAGAGCGCTGCGAGCGGATTCAAAGTCTTGGTACAGCCATGGGTTAAAAGTGAGAACAACGAAGGTATTTCCTGGCTTGTTACCTTCATCAGGTGCCGATACGGAGGGAGCCTCTAATCGAGCTGCAATCATTTTCACCAAAGAAGACTTACCAGCCCCCCACCCGCCGGAAACGCCAATAGAAATGGGTTCGCCTTTAGCTTGTGTCAGCATGCTTGCACAAGCATCAGCCACTACACCGAAATTCAGGTAATCAATTGCTGTTTCGTTGTCATGCCACATGCTGAAAGTCCGCTTCCCAAGATGCAAAGTAGGCAAAAATTTCTCGCCACCCAGGGATCAAACGTAACCGGAGAGGCTGCCATTTTCCATTAAAAATTCTTAGGAAATTCCAACCTAAGTGCTAATGGGTTCTTCTTGCCTATATCCAAAGCCCACAAACAAACCGCAGCACCAACTACAACGTGCCAGCGTTTATCCGCTTTAATTGGTCGCTGAGAGACAGGTTCATATTGATTATGCCAGCACCATAGTGCCAGTGCCGGTTGTCAGAATTATATTGCGCTCCCACTATGCCTCGTTGCGATCTTGGACAGGGAAAGAGCACATTGAATGGCACACATACTAACGATTCGACCGCTTCGCAAGTGGCCGTTATCTCCAGCAGCGATTCGGCGATATGATTTTTTTAATCGTATATTTCGGTTTCGAGCCCTTTAAATCGCTTTGCATCCGTTACGCTCATTTCGCCTAACTTGTTACGTCATAAATAGTAACAGGCTACTGAGAAACCGTGCCATAGGAGCCTACTCGCTTAACTCGCTTCGAGCGAACATCCTATAGCAGCTATTTAGCCCCAATGTCGCCTTCCATTAATGATTCCACGAAGGCGGCATTGAGCTAAATACGTCTTACAGGTTGATAGTATTACTTAGTGTATTGATCTGTGGTGATTACCGTACCGTAAGCAAATGCCAAGGCGGCCATGATGGTTGCGTGAACCTGAGATGCAGGCACCGTAACGCCTTCGAACTCAAGATCCATCGTGGCGCAGGCATCGTGGATGATGGTTGTCTTGTAGCCGAAGTCCGACGCCGCCCGACTGGTTGCATCGATGCACATATGGCTCATGGTGCCGATAATGACGACTTCCTCAATACTTTGCTCATCTAGTAGCGCTTTCAAACCCGTCTCACGAAACGAGTTCGGGAAATGCTTCACTAGTACTGTCTCCTGCTCCAACGGTGCAACCATGGAGTGGATGGCGACCTCTGGCGTACCGGGGGTAAAGAAAGGGATCTCTGGATCAGCAGACTCATGTTGGACATAGATAACGAAATCTTTTGCCGACCGCGCATGCTCAATGACCTTGGCGGCATTCGCCGCGGCCTTTTCAATACCCTCCAGTTGCAGCTTGCCACCGGGAAAATACTCATTCTGGATATCGACGACGATAATAGCGCGATTACTCATGGGGTTAATCCTTTTCAGTAGTGGTTGCCTGGGCGTTTACGCCTGGGCCATGAAGCCAGCAAGCCAACGAACCAGCCTTAGAGACATTGATAAGAAGAAATGGGCCGCCGTGAAAGGCGGCCCATGGCATTAAAAGAAGATGGCTTCGCCATCAGCAGGGATAGAAACGTGATCCTGGATTCCAACGTCTTGCACGTAATCAGACAGCTCTTCACGGCTTAACGTCATATGGTTCACGGCTTCCATATGCACCGCGATGATGGTGGCATCAGGGGCCGCTCGATGGGTCCGCAGTGTGTCTTCCTTACCCATAATAATCGGGTCACCTTCAAAACCGGTCATCTCTGCGGCGCCGGCATTCAACACGATTACCTCTGGGTTATATTGCGCCAGTGCCTGTTCAACCTCATCTCGCCAAATGGTGTCGCCCACCAGATACGTGGTTTTTTGGTCAGGGGCTTCGAAGACGACGCCCATAACGTCACCGAGGGCTTCTGCCAGTTCGGGGACAGCATAGAGAGTATCCGAGCCGTGCTGACCGCCCGTTTTATGCATTTTTACTCCACCAAATTCCGCCTCACCGTCCAACATACGCACATCGCTAAAACCCTGTGAGCGAATCAGCTCGGCATCGGCAGTGTTCTGTGCAAAAAGGGGAATGTCCTTCGGCAGCAGCTCCTGGGCAGCATTGTCCCAGTGGTCGAGGTGTGTGTGAGTAACGATGACAGCGTCGACGTCATCGATCATCTCTTCAAAGGGCATGGGCATCCCCACCAGCGGATTACGCAACTCGCTACGATAGGTATTCTCGAAGCCAGGATAAGCGCCCTGCTCGGCCAGCATCGGATCAACCAAAAAGGTGGTGTCCCCATAGGTAATTTTCACCGTTGCATTGCGAATCTGCTGCACTTGATGCGTTGACGCCTGGTGGGTTGAATCCGCCAATGCGTTACCGGCAATGAGTCCTGTGGCTAGGACGAGAGAACTGGCTAAGGTTTTAAATAACATCTAGATACTTCCTATCAAAATATGGATGGGTTGATGACAGGCAGTGTAGTGGCGTTCAAACAACAGAAACATTGGCCTGAAAGCCAATGATCGAAACTTTTGGGCCAGCGTAGTAGTATTAAGTGAATACGCCCTTAGGAGCCAAGCCTTGTCTCTGCCTCGCGTCGGACTGATCCTCCACCCACGTATTAGCCCTTTCCACTTTTCAGTGCCCTACACGC
>Ga0209344_10002974_pt1 | contig 17591 bp, 17 predicted proteins | sample Cruoilmetagenom6_FD_187293 | JGI IMG/M metagenome (GOLD analysis project Ga0209344, IMG submission 187293) | Oil polluted marine microbial communities from Coal Oil Point, Santa Barbara, California, USA - Santa Barbara Oil Seep Sample 6 (SPAdes)... | ecosystem: Environmental > Aquatic > Marine... | reverse complement strand
CTCTAATATTCCTTCTGGTAATATTAAACTTAACAAGGATAACTCAGTGCCTTTATTCATCAATGTAATTTAAAGCACAAAGAAAATTATTTTTCTCTTCAGACCCAAGTTTTGTTCTTGATCCAAGATAAGGTAAGCAGGACCTTGATGGACCTTATCGAATACCACAACGGGAATATGGTCCATGTCCTGAAGCCCGGTACTATGAAGAACTATTATACCACGGAAAAATATCTTAAACGATTTTTAAAGGAGAAGTTCAAACAAAAGGATATCCATCTAAAGCAGCTGAATTATCGTTTTATATTGGATCTGGAACATTATTTAAGGAAGTGCACGGACAAAAAGAAGCGGTTGTGCCTAAACAACAATGGTGTTATGAAACATTTGGAAAGGTTCAAGAAGATGGTCAACCTTGCCGTGAAACTGGAATGGATAAATAAAAACCCTTTTGATAGATTCCAATTGAAGTTCAACAAATTCGATCGAGTGTTCCTGACACAAAGGGAATTAAGGCTTATAGAGGAAACGGAATTCAAGCAGGACAGATTACAACATGTAAAGGACTGTTTTGTGTTTTCCTGTTATACCGGACTTTCCTATGTGGATGTAAAAGAACTTACTTGGGACAAGATCACCAAGGGGATAGATGACCGGAACTGGATTTATACCAAACGGGAAAAAACGGACGAGCTGGTCAAAATTCCTATTCTTCCCCAGGCTTGGGAGATTTTGGAAAAGTACAGGGATTACCCTACCCATAACGGATTGCTGCCCATTTGTTCCAACCAGAAGGTGAATACGTATCTCAAGGAAATAGCAGGGGCATGCGGGGTCCATAAGAACATTACCTTCCATGTGGCCCGGCATACCTTTGCCACGACTGTCATGTTGTCCAACGGGGTACCCATTGAAACGGTCTCAAAACTTTTGGGCCATACCAAATTATCGACCACCCAGATATATGCTAGGGTAGTGGAAACCAAGATAAGCGAGGATATCGGTAACCTTTTGCTAAGGTTTAAGGAAAGGGAGAATCACAGAGCTTTTGAAAAGAAAGAGAGAAAAGGGAGGCAAGGAGTAAGATCAAAAGATCCCAAATCTTACCATAACTTAACTGCGCATGGATCCTGATTCGATTTTATAGTGTTCGGGCGGATAAGCGTTATATAAAATCGAATTAGGGCGCATTGTGCTTTTGTGATGGATACTTCGGTTCGTTTATAGCCTATTTAAAATGACACCTTTACCACTTGCTTTTTCTTTTAAATATGTTTAGGGTATTAAAATAGTCAACTTACTTTTTTTGAAATCCTTTAGATTTCTTGAAAATTATTTGACTTCAAGTTTTTGTGACATCAGATACTTGCTCTTGAATTATTTTAGAATTAATTATTGGATTTCTTTTATTCTTAGTTCGCTTATATGTTCAGTTAATTTCGTTGCAACTACAAAGTCAATACGCTTTATGTATTTTTCAAAGTCTGAATAGCTTACTTCAAATGCAATTTGTTGAGCTTTTGCTTTACCATTGTTACTATCTAATTTTTGTTTTATTTGGTCAAATGTATTGCCGTAATCTTTTGTCTCAAATACTATTGCAGTACGCTAATATCATCTCTCCTAATCCAGTCGCATGAAACAGAGCCTGTAAAATTGCTTGTTTTTGATAAAGTTAAATCACCACTTTATAGCAGCCCAAATTGGTCGATGATCGGAAAGAGGCTTACCATATTTTTCCCATTCTAACTTATATCTCGGCATTGATTTATCCTCATCCTTCGGATTTTTAGCATCCATTATAATTCCACCGTCGTAAACCTTTGCCTTAATCTTTGTATTGTAATAGATATGATCAATTACTCCACTTTCAACCCCGGTTTCAATATGTTGATGCGTACTCCTATGTTGCACATTTATATTCAAATCGTTCCATATATTTTGCATTCCATTTTGCTCCAATAAGTTCAAAGGAGCATCGCCTATAAGGTTATTGAAGTCGCCCATTATTACGAACCTTTCATTTTTAATTTCAGGAAGCACTTGATTTGCAATAAATTCGGAAGCAGAGCCATTGGCTGTATCTGAAAAAGAAGGCCGCCCTGGAATATGTAAAGAATAAACTAAAACAGTTTCTCCTTGAATTTTAGTTTCTCCTCCAACCATCGATGCCGGTGCCCAGCCTACTGCATTTATTTCGATTTCATGCAGATTATAGAGTGGGGTACGGCTTAAGATCGATTTAAATTTATCCTTATGGTTAGCAGAAGAGATCTTTCCAACATAGGTATAATCCATATCCAGTTCTTTTCCTACTTTAGCAGTCCATTCGCCATCCGGAACTTCAGAAAAACAGATTATATCAAGATTATACGGTTTAAACATTTTACCTATTTGTTTAGGAGTTCCCCAGTTACCAAAAAGAACATTATAAGCAGCCAACTTTATTTCAACAGATGCCTCAGGTCGTTTTGGATCAACTTTCTGTTTATTTTTAGGCTTGCATGAAATTATTGCAATTACCACTAGGGTCAAAGTTGCTAGAACTGTTGATTTTGTCATGAATTCTCTTCTTTTTATTTTACCTGTTTCAATTGTTAATAATCAAGCTTGGATTCAATCTTTCAATGGAATAAAGCGTTGCAAATGTAAGTTGAAATTATCATGTTTGCCAGCACGAAGCAATATCGTAAGCTTTACCTAGTTGATATTTGTTTAGTTTTCCAGTTGTAAGTCCTTTTAAAATTTTCGATATAAAAGATTCAGAATACCGCCTAATTACTTTGTCATTTTTGAAGCCTTGGCCATGGAGTTGGGAATTAGCCAACAAAGCGTTTCTTTAATAGAGCAAAGTGAAACTATAGAGAAAGAAAAACTGGAAAAGGTGGCCAAAGCTTTGGGCGTTACCGCCGAGGCGATCAAGAATTTTTCTGATGAAGCGGTTTTTAATATTATTTCGAACACTTATAATAATTCTAGTAGTGATAGTTCTACCATTATGGCAAGTTCTCTGAATTATCAGCCGACATTCAATCCAATTGATAAAATCATGGAGTTGGTTAAAGAAAACAGAAAGCTTTATCAAGAATTACTAAAAGCAGAAAAAGATAAGGTGTCCTATCTGGAAAAGCTATTGAACAAAAAATAGATTTCTCTTTTTATAGAGAGCTTAGTATTTTAAGATCATACCCGATTTAATTCAAAAGGGAACCGGTTATGGTTTTCTTTTTTATTAAAGATCATAAGTTCTTTGCAACCAACGGGAGCAAAGCAAGATCGTCTTTGTTGCAACAAAGACACATCTTGAATTCTCTATTTGCCGTAAAAAATTGCCTAAAAATGGGGCTTTCGGAAGCTTTTGCCGTAAAAATCTAATATTAACCTAGACTTTTTTCAGTTAATTATTTGATAGTCAATATTATACATGCAGTAACACCGCTTCAGCGTGTTACCCTCTTGCTGTGCGTACTGAGTTGCCCCAGGGTAGAGTGTACTTAGAAATAAGTTCATTGAAAGGGCAACGTAACTTTGAAAGTGATGATAGGGTTTATCAAGGTCAAAAAGAAACGAGCTAACTTAAAATCAAATTAGAAAGTTAGAGGACTCACACTTTGATTTGTGATAGACAATTGGACTATCGGGGAAGATATTCAGGTATCTTTCTCAAACCGTCCTGTGGTGCTTGTTTCTAAGGGAACAGGTATTGAGCGACAGGGTCAAGGCAGGCAAACCATATTATTGTTATTGCCTGTAAGGTACGGGTATAGGAGTTGAACGCAAGTGAACCCTTATTGACGTGTCGAAAGTAACCTTTATTGTGCCAAAACCAAGGGGGAGCAGCCCTGCGAGACAGAATGTAGCGGTTACCTGATTACTGGCTACATGGCACACGGCATATAGAGGGCAAGAACTATACCTAGGCGCTATCAAGGAACAGTAGAACCAATATGGAAATGGCAAGCGAAAATGGCATCAGTCCCGAAGTGGAACAGCCAGAAAGTAGCAAAGTTCCGTATTGGGGCGGATGAAGTCGTATTAACGAAAGTATCCAAGAGAATCCCGCAGAAATGCGGGACGAGTGAAGGACTTCACTTGAACATGTCCATTTATTGTATAACAACTTAATTTTTTTTAAGGATGACTTTTGATGATGGACACAAGACGCAACCGATAACAAAGTTGCAGGTAAACGAGGCTTTTAAGCGAGTAAAAGCCAATGGGGGAAGTGCGGGCGTAGATGGCGGGACCATCAAGGACATAACAGAAAATCCACGCAGGCACCTATATCCGTTATGGAACAGGCTAGCCAGTGGAAGTTATTTTCCGAGACCTGTACGAGAGGTAAAGATTCCCAAAGGAAATGGAGGAACACGGTCATTGGGCATACCTACGGTCATAGACAGGGTAGCGCAACAGGTGATAGCCACAGAACTGGAAACCATGGTCGATAAAACATTCAGTGACCATAGCTATGGCTATCGACCCAACCGATCTGCCCATGATGCCGTATCACAATGCAGGCTTAACTGTATGAGATATAGCTGGGTGATTGATTTGGACATCAAAGGTTTCTTTGATAACATAGACCACGGTTTGATGTTAAAGGCAGTCGAATACCATACAAAACAGAAACACATTCTGTTGTATGTAAAACGCTGGCTGGAAGCACCAGTTCAGTTATCCGATGGGGGCATGCTATATACAGAAGGCAAGGGAACGCCACAGGGTGGTGTCATCAGCCCTGTACTGGCCAATATCTTTATGGATATAGTATTTGATAAGTGGATGGAGAAACAACATCCTGATGTGGAATTTGAACGTTACGCAGATGATATAGTGGTACATTGTACACATAAATATGCTGCATTAAAGTTGCTCGGTTCGATAAGGGGGCGACTAAAGAGTTGCCACTTAGAAATCAATGAAGAGAAATCAAGGATTGTCTATTGCCATCGCAACCAAAAGAAGCAACCTAAGCTCAAGGAAACCTATCAGAAGTTTGATTTTCTCGGCTTCACGTTCAAGCCTCGAACAGTAAGGGTCAGGGGTAAGCAAGTATTGGGCTTTACCCCAGCTATCAGCCAAAAGAGTACCAGTAGGATTGCATCAGAACTAAGGAAGAGGGATATCCATCGTTGGGTACAACTACCACTTGGCAAGATAGCAGAACTGCTAAGACCGAAGATAAGGGGATGGGTCAATTACTATGGAAAATTCCGATTGTCGGATATGAGGAAGCTCTTTAGGATATTGCATATTCGTTTGGTCAAGTGGATACGCAATAAATACCGTCGTTTTAAACGTAAAGAGTGGGTCTATGCTTATCGATACTTACAGAAGGTATCCAGATGTTACCCCAATCTTTTCTATCATTGGCAATATCCCGTGTTAAGACCATAATTGCAGTCTTGGTTTAAGAAGAGCCGTATGATGGGAGACTATCACGTACGGTTCTGAGAGAGGTTTAGGGGTGAAATTCCCCTTTACCTACTCGACATTCTTAATATTAAAATTAAAAAACTAAATCTTTTTCGTGTTCTATAGGTTTTCTTAATGCGTAGTAAAATAAACATTTAGTATAAAACAAAAAAAGTCCCACCGAAGCAGGACTAAAGGTTTTCACCTACGGCATATAGCCTTATTGTGATAAGATTAAGGATTAGAAGTTTTAATCTTAAGCTAAGATACTAAAAATTGTAAATATGGGTATTACGGAAAACTGTAAAATGTTAAAGTAAATTTTCTTATGTTTAGTAATAATAAAATGTAAAAAAATGGCAAGAATTTTAGGTTTGGATTTAGGGACAAATTCTATTGGATGGGCGATTGTTGATGATATGGATAATAAGATATTAGGTATGGGAAGTAGAATTTTTCCAATGGGAGTTGAGAATTTAGGAGAAGGTGAAGGAAGGGAAATTTCTAAAAACGCAGGAAGAACTGGTGCAAGAGGAGTTAGAAGACAATTTTTTAGAAGAAGATTACGAAAGAAAATATTATTAAAAGCACTTTCTGAAAATAAGATGTGTCCAATGATTGCTTCGGATTTTGAAGATTGGAAAAAAACTAAACAATTCCCAACTGAAAAATTAGCTAATTGGTTTGCCTTAAATCCTTATGAATTACGTCAAAAAGCTTTGAATAGAAAATTATCTTTTGAAGAAATTGGTAGAATTTTTTATCATTTAATTCAAAGACGTGGATTTTTGAGTAATAACAGAAAAGGTGGAACTGATGACGGAGCCATTTTTAAAGGAAACGAAAAAGAAGGTAAAATAGGAATTACCAAAACACAAGAAAGTATTCAAGATAAAACTTTAGGGTCTTATTTATTTGAAATTTATCCAAAAGAATATCAACCTTTTCAGAATAGTTTGGAGAGAATTCGTAATCGTTACACAACCCGTAAAATGTACATTGATGAATTTGAATTGATTTGGAATAAACAATCAGAATTTCATTCAAATTTGAATGAAGATTTGAAAACACTATTTGGGGGAAGAAAATTAGATGGCTATAGAGAAGATGGTATTTTATTTCATCAACGACCTTTACGTTCTCAGAAACATTTGGTTGGAAATTGTTCTTTTGAACCAACTAAGACAAAATGCCCAAAAAGTGCCATTCCATTTGAAAAATTTAGAGTATGGCAATGGGTAAATACGGTGGAGTACAACGGAAATAAAATTTCACTAGAAGAAAAAGAAAAAATTATAACATTCCTTTATGCCAATGAAAAACCCGATTTTAAAAAAATAAGAAAAGTTATTGGGAAGGAAAGTGCAGAATATAAATTCAACTATAAAAACGATGATAAAATAGTGGGTACGCACACTATTTCAAACTTGTCAAACAAGAAGTATTTTGGTAATAAATGGTTTGATTTTTCAGAAAAGGAACAAGAGGATATTTGGCACACTTTGTATTTCTTTGATAGTAAATCCAACCTAAAAGAATACGCAGTTAAAAATTGGAATTTTACCGAAGCAAAAGCAGAGGCTATTTCAAAATTTAATGTAAAAGATGGCTATTCCAGCTTAAGCCGTAAAGCAATACATAACATTTTACCTTTTTTACAGTTGGGCTTTACCTATGATGTTGCGGTGGTTTTAGGTGGAATTAAAAATACTTTTGGCACGGATTGGGAACAATTATCAAATGAAAAAAGAAACTTTTTAATTAACAATGTTGAGGATATAGTCAGATTTAAAAGCATTGGCGGATTTATAGGAGTAATTAAGGATATTCTGCGAAAGGAGTATAATTTGTCCGATTCTCAATTGAGAAAATTATATCATCATTCGGCAGATATTACTATAAAGGAGTTATTGGAAAAATTGCCAGTTGGCAAAGATGCCGACAAAGAAATACAATCTATTAAAAACCCTATAGTTATTACAGCTTTATTTGAGTTGCGAAAATTGGTTAATGAATTAATTGATGAACACGGCAAAATTGATGTGATAAAAGTGGAAATGGCTCGGGATTTAAAAATTTCAAAGTCGCAGCGAAATAAAATTAGAAGTGAGCAAAAAAGATTGGAACGTGAGAACGATAGGGTAAAAGATAGATTGAATGAAGTAGGTATTCGAATAACACATGACAATCTTTTATTGTACAAACTTTGGGAAGAGTGTAAAAAAACCTGTCCATATACAGGTGAACCAATTTCTATAACCAAATTGTTTTCTGGTGAAGTTCAAATAGAACATATCCATCCTTGGAGCCGTTCATTAAATGATAGTTTTTCAAACAAAACTTTGTGTTATGCTGATGAGAATAGAAAAAAGGGAAACTAAACACCCTATGAATATTATGGAAATGACAATGCCAATTGGTCTGCAATAAAAGAACGTGCTTTAAAGTTGTTTTCTGACACCAAGGAATATCCAAATGCTTACCAAAAGTTTAAACGATTTGTACAACAAAAATTTGATGATGATTTTTCCACAAGACAATTAAACGATACCCGTTATATTAGTAAAGAAGCAAAAAACTATTTATCAAAAATCTGTAAAAATGTAATCGTCTCGCCTGGACAAGCCACTTCAAATTTGAGGCAAAAATGGGGCTTGAATTCTGTTTTAAATATTGAAAATACAAAAATAAGGGAAGATCATAGGCACCATGCAGTTGATGCATTGGTTATGGCTTGTACAAAAGTTTCGTTTGTGCAAGAACTTTCAAAATGGAATAGGTATAATAGAAATTCCGAATTGAAAAACTTCCCTATGCCTTGGGAAACTTTTAGGTATGATGCCGAAAAGGCAGTTGATAAAGTTTTGGTTTCCCATAAAAAGGTTTCAAATGATATTACCATTAGAATTCATATCACTGAAAAGAATGGTAAAAAATATGACAACACCGGTGTAGCAGTAAGAGGGCAACTGCATAAAGAAACTGTTTTTGGAAAGCGTAATTTTAACGGAGAAGAAGCTTTTCACGTGAGGAAACCGATTGATGGTTTAACAACAGTAAAACAAATTGAAAAAGTTGTTGATGAAACTACTCGCTTATTGATTTTAAAAAGGATTAATGAATTGGGGGGATTTATAAAAGATAAAGTTCCTGCAAATACTTTTTTTGTAGTGGATGAAAATGGGGTAAAACAGCCCCAAATTTTCTTACCTAATAAAAACGGTGAAGCTGTTCCAATTTTTAAGGTAAGAGTGAAAGAAAATATTGGTGGTGCGGAAAAGCTAAAAGAAAATGTAAATCAATGGGTAAATCCTAGAAACAACCACCATGTATTGATTTATAAAGATGAACAAGGAAACCTAAAAGAAGAAGTAGTGACTTTTTGGACGGTTGTAGAGCGAAAACGCACAGGGGATTCAGCCCATAAATTACCAATTGATGGAAAAGAAATAGTAACAACGTTACATATTAATGATATGTTTTTATTGGGTTTAAAAGAAGAGGAAATCAATTGGGAGAATCCAGATTATGAAGTTTTGAAGGAGCATTTGTATAGGATACAAAAGTTGTCTTCTAAATTTTATGAATTTAGGTTAAATACTGAAGCTTCAATTCAGAATAATTTTCAACCCTTTTATGTAAGAATCCATAGCTTTGGAGAAGGAAAAACAGGATGGCTAACATTTAATCCGATAAAAGTAAAAATTTCAGTTTCTGGGAAAATCCAAAAAGTATAATTTGTCCTCCCTCATTACAATCTTAGATTATAAAAAAAGTTCTTTGATATAAAGCTTAAAATCTATAAATGTGGTATACATGTAGCCTTCACTAAAAATCACGATATTGTACCATTGTAGAGAACGTGACAGGGAGGGGTTGTGGTTTGATTAAAGATTAGAAGTCACGATATTTAACCACTAACCGGCAATAGGCATAAATTAGTTGTGGTTTGATTAAAGATTAGAAGTCACGATATTTGATGAAGTGTTATACAAGGTCGGCCTTCAGTTGTGGTTTGATTAAAGATTAGAAGTCACGATATTTGGACACACATATAGGCTCCGCTTCTATTGGTTGTGGTTTGATTAAAGATTAGAAGTCACGATATTGATAATGATGGATATATCCGTAAACAACAGGTTGTGGTTTGATTAAAGATTAGAAGTCACGATATTTCATAATAATTAACGGACAAAGGATTAATTGTTGTGGTTTGATTAAAGATTAGAAGTCACGATATTCATAATAAATAACACCATTAGCAGGAACTAGTTGTGGTTTGATTAAAGATTAGAAGTCACGATATTGCATTAGAGAACATCCTCTTCAACGGTGAAGTTGTGGTTTGATTAAAGATTAGAAGTCACGATATTTTATGTTTGTAGTACCAACTACACTTGCGTGTTGTGGTTTGATTAAAGATTAGAAGTCACGATATTCATCAATCCTTTTATATTGTCAGTTGAATTGTTGTGGTTTGATTAAAGATTAGAAGTCACGATATTAGTTGTCTCGTGGCCTTCTGGTAGTCAGCAAATTAAGAGGTAATATCGGGATAAAAAATGCTCCTTTTTAGCAGTGATAAGGCTAGATTGGGGCATTTTTTGGTTTAGAAAAAATGGCACTTAAAGAAAATTTGATATTATGCCATAAAAAGGGTACAAGAAGGCTATTTTAAAGGAGGCACTATTTTAAAATAATTCTAACTGCGTAGGTTGCGGCTCTGTAGGGACTTCAAGTTTTCCCCAGAAGTTTAGGGTATTTCCGAATTGTTTATCGGTAATGCGCAATATACTGACTTTGCCCAAAGGGGGCAGTAGGCCATGAACACGTTTTTCGTGTACGTCGGCACTTTCACTACTTGCACAATGTCTCATATACACCGAATATTGCATCATCGTAAAGCCATCCTTCAATAGATCCTTTCTAAAGCCGGATGCATTCTTGCGGTCTTTTGCAGTGTCGGTTGGTAAATCAAAGAATACAAATAACCACATAATTCTATAACCGTTTAATTCCATAGTTGGGGGAACTTGATCTTTTTCCGTTCTCCCGTATAGCATTGTTGTAGGGAGCTGGCAGTTTTTTGTAAGCCTACCATTAAGGGGCTTTTTTCACTTTTAAAATATACAGTGCGTGTTAGCAAATTAAGCATTTCGGATTTGATGGAAGTGTTTAGTTCTTGTATATCATAGGATTCTATTAGGGTGTACACCAGTTCATCTACCAATGGCCTGTATGGTTCCATAATATCATCTGCAAGGGCAAAGGCATTGTATTTATTTTTATGGTGTATTCCTAGGGTGTTCAACAAGCCGCTGCCAGATAATGCCCTAGCGGTGGCCGCCCTTAGGATAGCATAACCGTAGTTTAAAAAATTATTGGGGTAATTTCCGAATCGCTCCCTTTTAAATGGTTGTTCAAAAAAGGAACTCCAATAAGCACTGGCGGCAACCCCTTCCATATTGGAGGTATCACCGCTTAAAACCTTGCTCGATAAATAATCGAATTGATTTTTCTTTTGTGTCATCCTCTCGAGAAGTATACCCTGATTGTTTATTTTTTCCTTTACGGTTTGTTGCCATAACTTCTTTTTTAACGGTACACTGGCCTCCAATTGGTATTTGAACAATTGTTGTTGAATATGGTGTCCATCCAAATTAAGGAACATACCACTGGGCATATGGACCTTATTACAGATAATTATGGAGGTATTTTTTTCTATAAGATGATTGAGTGCAGGGATGCTAATAAAGGTTTCCGGGTGGTCTATTACCAAAAAGCCAATATCTTCCATTGGAATAGTAGCCGTTCGTTCTTCGGTTTCAATGAAAAGCTGTAGGTTTCGGCATATGATTTTAGCTTTCTTCTCTATTAAAATAGATCTTTTTATCATTTTTACGGTATTAGAAAACAAATAGGTTTTTTCTAAGATAGAATATTGAACCGCTCAAGTTTTACGGATTTTCGTAAGGACAACTGCCTCTTTTTTAACTATTTTAGTATCCTAATACATACTGGATGTTAAAAAATCTACTTTTTATATTCCTTGCCCTTCTTCACTTTAATTTTTATTCCCAGAAAGATAATATCAAACTGGTATCCTGGAACATACGGGATTTTGGACAAACAAAAAGCAGTGAGGAATTGGATGAAATTGCCGAAATTGTTCGGGATGTGGATATTATAGCCATACAGGAAGTAGTGGCCGGTTATGGGGGTGCTCAGGCCGTGGCAAAACTGACCGATATGTTGAACAGAAAGGGCAATAATTGGGATTATGTGATCAGTAACCCCACGAATAGCTCAAAGTATGTTACAGAACGTTATGCTTTTATCTGGAAAACCAAGCACATAAAGATCAAAAATAGGGGCGGGCTGGTTGCAGAATTGGATTTTCAAATAGATCGGGAACCCTTTTTATTGGATTTCTATTTGGGTAAAAGAAAGTTCAGTATACTCAATTTTCATTCAAGACCCTTTAATAAAGATCCAGAAAGTGAAATTAGGGCCTTGACCAAGTTTGTGACTAACACGGCCAACACAACTTTGATACTTGCAGGGGATTTTAATGTAGACGAAAAGGAAGCTGTATTTAGCGAGCTTAAAAGGAAAGGTTTTGCCGCTGCGGTTTCGAATCAAAAAACAACCTTAAAAAGAACATGTGATCAAAACGATTACCTCAATTATGCCATTGATAATATTTTTTATTCCAAGGAGGTCTATAAATTGGAAGGTAGGGTTATAGATTTTGTGAAGTTCTGTGAAAGTCTGGAAAAGGCAAGAAAAATATCCGACCATTTACCGATTTTCCTAAAGTTTAGTTTGAGATAAGGCTTTCTATATCTTCCTTCTTTAACAGGGTCTTGTTCTATTTTATAGCCTGAGGTGTTTGATTATTTATGGTCATTATTTTACACTCCATTTGGGAACATAAATTGTAAAAGCAAAAATACAACGGATAATAATAGCAATATATTTAATAAACACCCACTATTCTTAGTTTTGGAAAAAGTCTTACGGTAAGTTAAGCCAGGTATTCCGGTTCTTACCGAATATCCCTTTGAACTTAAACTTCCTCTTCCGGTTCTAAGACTGGGTGTTATTCCAGATTTGCTAATGTTAATTCCTAATCCTTTAATTAGGTTGACTCTTTTATTAAATCTGAATGCCATAGCTTATTCATTTAAAATAAAATCACCTATCACATTTTCTATATTTGAAGGTAAATCGGCTTGTTTTATTTCGAAATTGCTTACATTCATTTCAGTCAGCCATTTGGTCCAGTAAGTTCTTATAATATCTTCTTCATAAGGATTTTTGGCATCAGGATTTATACCCAATACTAGAACCTCAAGCTTATTCAGGTGTTTATTGGCCGTTACAAATCCGAAATCTTGTTGATCAAATTTGTCTTTCCAACCTGGTTTGTTAAATGTATAATGCTTTACATCTTGCGGAGTTAAATATGTTGTTCTATTTCCTTCCTTAATTTTGGTATCCTTATGGTAGATATAGCCATCCGTTAAAATTATTAGAATATTTCTGTAGCCATCAGTTATACAGTAATCGTTAACCTTATTCTTAAAAAAACGCCAAATATCAGAACCAACATAGTGGTTGTCTTTAATGGCAGCTTCGTAAATCAAAGTAGAGATACTGTCATATTTTTGACAAGTGGCTAAAATTCCTTTTTTTGTAACTGTGTTCTTATCAAAAGAAATTTTAAGTACCTCCAATTTTTTGTTTAGAGTTTTATCTGAAGGTTCTGGGTCAATAAATACTTGAATTTTGTCGTCTATTTTTATTAATTTTTTATTCATGATATGAGACTCAAAATTCTCTGCAATAGTTTTTAAATAGCCGATATCTCTTTGATAAAATTCCATTGCTGGAGCAGGATATTTTTCTGGGTTTATCCTGTCTGACAAATCCAAAAGTATACTAATGTTTAGATCATCTTTTGCTAAAACCTTTGGGAATTCATGTTTATGAATAAGCTCATCATACTTAGGGCTATCTTTACAAGAGACAACAGTAAAAGATAATAGCATTAATATTATTGAGGACTGGATATAATTTTTCATTTTATTAGTTTACTAGTTTGTATAAACGTCCTTCATAGTTTTCATCGGCAATATCATGTTCTTGCAAATGCTTTTTTTCTTCAGTAGTACAAAGAGATAATAATTCGTCTTTTCTTTTTAAATCGTCGAAATTATCAGCTATTCCAAGAAACCACCCTTTAACATATTCAGCATGATAAGTGAGATAGTGCTTATTGGAAAATACAAAGCCATCTATAGTTCGTTGTAAATCGTTTATTTTACCTTCAAATCCTGAAATTTCTTCTTTTATAGGGTTTAATTTTTCTATTTGAGATATGATTTCCTGTTCACAGTTTTTGATGTCTTCTCTTTTGGATCTTATAAATGTCTTGATTTTATCAAAGTTGTCATATTCTTTCATAATAAAATCGAAAACCAACCCCCAAATAATATAGACTACAAAACCTGCGAAAATAATACCCCAAAATTCAGCTTTTGTGAAAGCTATTTGAGCGTTAAAGTCAGGGGAATTAAGTGTCTTCTCTATATCATAAATTTTCTTTTCAATTTGATATGCTAGAATTGAGTCAAAAATAAAAGTAACTATAAACAAGGTCGCTATCTTAACATAGGAAAGCCAGTTTTTATGTTTTTGAAACATATGGATTAAATATCCCAATCCCATAAAGGCGAAAGGAATAGTCGCAACAAACACTCCTTCCAACCAACCATCTTCTATTGCTTTTGTTAAGGCATTGGCATCAAAAATTGCATTGGTAAGTTGGTCAGTATCAAATGTTTTAAAAAAGGCAGAATAGGAGGCAGAAATATAGAAAACTAGTAAATAAAAAGTGATAGGAATCAGGACAGCCAAACCAAGATAAAATTGTGCTTTTGGCTTCTTGTCAACATCCTCTACAAATTTTTCAGGATTATGCTTTACTTCCGATATTTCACTTTTAAAAATTGAAATCTTACTTTCCAAAGCAGCAATACATTCCTCGATAATACTTTTTACTGTTTTTCTTTTCTTTAATTCAATTTCATACTTACTTCTTTCTTGTACATAAGGTTCCTTTAATTCTTTCTGGAGCTTTTCATCTTCACGACATTTACCCTTATAATCCATATAAACATTTTGCAAACAAGCCTTGAATATTGTATGATTACCTGATGCTTGTTTTGATGAACCATAGCCACTTTCAAAAAATGAAAGTTTTATTTTTTTAACATCTTCCTCTTTAGGTTTTTCAATTTCCTGAGGAATACTTTTTTTTATGGAGAATATATTTTTTAAAGTACTCATATCATTCTTGCATTTTGGTAATTAATTCTTTTAAGGAGGTTTTTTCTTTTGCATTTTCCAAAAGAAACTCACATATACCATCAATGTTTTCTTCTAAAAACTCAAATTTCATACAATACTTTTTTAAGGTATTTGTTTCATCTTCCGTGACTATACCATCTGCCCAGATCATTAGAGCTAAATCATATAGATATTCAATCTTCTCATCTAAGGATTCGGGAACTAAAGACTCCTGTGAAGGGTTTAATAAAATTTCATTCAATTGATCTTTACTAAGCCCTCTTTCTTCTGCAAAATTGTAAAGCATCTTTAATTCAAGAACATTGAAATTATCATCTGCAAAAGCCATTAGATATAATCTTAAAAAGTGACTTTTTAATTCGGTTGATATATTCATTTTAACTTCTATTTAATTTTCACAAGCGATATTATCATTGTCTCTATCTAAATTGGAATAACAATCTTTATCAGTTTCAAATGTTGATTGGGCCTCTGCTTGCGTAGCGAAGTCTGAATATTTTTTGGACTCGCAAGTAGATTCTGAGTTACAGGAGAGACCTGTCAATGCAGCCAGTATGATGAGAAAAATACCTAAACAACCTTTTTTGTTATTTCTTTTAAAAATTTTATTTGATCGACCTTTGCTTACAAAATGTCCTTGAACATAGGTTCCATCTTTCTTAAAATATCCTTTTCGATAACTCATTTTAATACGAACTAAAAATTACTTTATGATAAGTCTATCACTTCTGCATTAGAAGCATCTCTTTTTACAGCGTCAATACCATCTTTGCAATTCTGTTTTGCATTATACATCTCGCTCGTCGCTATAACCTCTCCGTTACCTTTTGACCTTAGATTGAAGTAAAATTTACCGTTTGAACTTTTTTTGATTTCAAATTTTGGATTAGCCATGATTATTTTATTTATTAATTATTCAAACCTAAACTCTTTGGAAGAGAATACCTTACAGATTTCCGTAATAAAAAAAAGAACTGATGTTAATAGTTCTTTTTGATTGACGGTATTAAGGGTATTTTCTAATCCTCTGAACCATATAAGGTTCTACCCATTTCTTTTTATAACTTCATAGGGTTTTGTAAAACAATTAGAGAGTCCTCTAAGTGCTTTTTTGAAATGTTACTTTCCTATACATATATAGACTTAGGTGTCAATGAAGCTAAGATAAAAAGGAGTTAAGAATGTTACTATGATAAATAGTTTAGACATTCTTTAATTATACGGAGTTTTAGTGTGATTTATTTTTTAATCATACGTCACTTTCTAAACGGCGCAAACATGTTGTTCTAATGTTTTGTGTCTTTTGATGACTTAGGATCATTCCCAGGTTTAACCGTGTCAGAGTCTCTTATTTTACCATCTAAGCCATGTATTCTAACCTCTCCACCGCCAGAATTAGAAGATAATTCTTTTGCCCTTTTTTCGGCTTCTTTTTGTGTGTTGGCATATTCACTAACTTTTTCTCCTCCCTCTTTTTGAATTCTCCATTTATCTTTATTGTTGTCTTTTGAAACATGATAATTTGCCATAGTATTTAGTTTTGGTTATTATTTATTGTAGATTCAATTTTTACAGCCATTTTTATCACATGTAATCCTTTCTGAAGTATTTATCCAATGATTTGGATTTTCTGTTGTGTTGAACCCGCAACCTGTTTTCCCTCCTTTTGTTCCTGAATGAACTTCATTTGTTGGTGTATGCTTAACTGCCATAATATTTAATTTTAAATTAATAATATACAAACCTAAACCCATTAAAAAAGAATCCCTTACGGATATCTGTAAGGGATTGGTAATTTTTGAAAATAAATATGTATTCAAATCAGTCCATCACGGGTGAGTAGGGCAATTAGTTGGGTTGTATTTTTTGCTCCAAAATCATCAAATAATTTGCTCACTCTTTTATCAATGGTACTTTCGCTATTAGGGGTAATATTATGTTGTTTGAATTTTTCCGCGATTTCCTTTTTGCTTAGACCATTGGCCAGCTCTGTTAAAATAAGGATGTCAAATTCATCTAATTCGAATACATTGTTGCCGGATACCATGTTTATTTGAGGGGAAACATAGGTTTGGCCCTGATTCACCATGTGGATTGCTTCCACAAGTTCGGTTAAACTATGGCGTCCCTTACAGACATAACCATTAATTTTTTGTTCTTGAAAAAGGGATTTTATTTTGGCAGGATTGTCTTCCATAGAATTAACAATCACCTTTATATTGGGCTGAATTGCTTTTATGGAATTAATAAGATTTATACCCGAGGTAAGTTTACGGTCTACATAACTCTCCTTAAAGGACAGGTCCGTAATTAAAAGTTGAAAAGGAACTTTATTTGTAAGTGCTAGTTTAAGTCTGTTATACGCCTTATCACAATAGAGTTCTTCTTGTATTTCAGGGATATTCAGTTTGTGTGATAAGGTAGTTGCAATACCCGTATTGGTATCTTGAAAATCTTCGGCGATCAAAATTTTTTTGAACATAGTGTAGAACGTTTTTAATTTGGAGTTTTAATCTGGGCCTTAAATCCTTTGCCTTTTTCAGTTTCAAATATAATTGTTCCCCCAATTGCCCGAATACGCTTTTCTGTATTACGAAGTCCATTTTTATTCCCCAATTGTACTTTGGTAGCTCCTACACCATTATCGGAATATTGGATTTGTAAGAGATCCGACGTTTTTTTGAAAGTTATGTTTACTGCACTTGCCATACTGTACTTGGTCATGTTTATCATTAATTCCCTAAGCACTTTGTACAATGTTATTTTGGTCAATCCATTTACTGTTGACCAATCTATTT
>Ga0209344_10002973_pt1 | contig 17596 bp, 17 predicted proteins | sample Cruoilmetagenom6_FD_187293 | JGI IMG/M metagenome (GOLD analysis project Ga0209344, IMG submission 187293) | Oil polluted marine microbial communities from Coal Oil Point, Santa Barbara, California, USA - Santa Barbara Oil Seep Sample 6 (SPAdes)... | ecosystem: Environmental > Aquatic > Marine... | reverse complement strand
GCCGAAGACTTTATTGATGCCAAAATGGAACAAGGCAAAGTCACCGGAGCCAATGTTTCGGTGCGCATCGATGATGGTTTTATGAACGCGGTTAGCGGGGGTGAAAACTATCTGCAAAAATACCCCATTTTTAGTGAAGATCCTAAATTTACGCACACCATCGAAGCCCGTAAATTGTGGAAAAAAATAATTCACAACGCCTGGCAATCTGCCGAACCTGGTATTTTATTCTGGGACACCATTACCCGTGAATCGGTGCCTGATTGTTATGCTGATTTGGGTTATAAAACCGTATCAACCAATCCTTGTGGCGAAATTCCTTTATGTCCTTATGATTCATGTCGTTTGTTGGCCATTAACTTATATTCTTATGTTAATAATCCATTTACAGACAAGGCTGAATTCGATCAAGAATTGTTTATTGATCATGTGGCCAAAGCACAGCGTTTAATGGATGATATTATTGATTTGGAACTGGAAAAAATTGATGCCATTTTAGCCAAAATTGATGCCGACCCGGAAAGTGAAGATGTTAAGCACATTGAAAGAAATCTGTGGTTAAACATTAAACAAAAAGCAGAAGAAGGTCGTCGTACCGGTATTGGTATCACTGCTGAAGGTGATATGCTGGCCGCCTTAGGCATTCGCTATGGCAGTCAGGAAGGTAATGATTTTTCGGAAGACATTCATAAAATGATTGCCGTTGAAACCTATCGGGCTTCTGTCTATATGGCCAAAGAGCGGGGTGCTTTTGGAATTTACGACAGTGAACGCGAAAAAGATAATCCCTTTATTCAGCGACTAAAAAAGGCCGATGCCTCTTTATATGAAGATATGGTCAAATATGGTCGTCGTAATATTGCCTTATTAACCATTGCCCCCACCGGTACCACCAGCTTAATGACACAGACCACGTCGGGGATTGAGCCGGTCTTTTTGCCGGTTTATAAACGTCGCCGTAAGGTCAACCCCAATGATAAAGATGCGCGGGTCGATTTTGTCGATGAGGTGGGTGATTCATGGGAAGAATACACGGTATTTCACCATCGTTTTAAAGAATGGATGAGAGTTCATGGTCATGACACCGATAAAAATTACAGTGAAAAGGAAATTAACGCCTTAGTCAAAAAATCACCTTATCACAAAGCCACCTCCAATGATGTGGACTGGCTGAGCAAGGTGAAGATGCAGGGTGCGGTCCAAAAATGGGTCGATCACAGCATCAGTGTGACCATTAATTTACCCAACGATGTCAGTGAGAAACTGGTCGGTGATTTGTATATGGAGGCCTGGAAAGCCGGTTGTAAAGGGGTCACAGTCTATCGTGATGGTTCCCGTTCCGGGGTATTAATCGCGAACGAAGACAAAGCCGATGAGTTGGTTCCATTTCCAACCAAGCGACCTAAAACCTTAGAAGCTGAAGTGGTGCGGTTCCATAATAATAAAGAGAAGTGGATTGCTTTTGTGGGCACCATTAAAGGCAAGCCCTATGAAATCTTCACCGGTTTAGCCGATGATGAAGACGGTATTTTCTTACCGCGTACGGTTGAATCGGGACACATTATTAAAAGTCGTTTAGAAGATGGTAGTTCCCGTTATGACTTTCAATTCACCAATAAGCGAGGTTATAAAACCACCATCGAAGGTCTGTCGCATAAGTTTAATCCTGAGTATTGGAACTATGCGAAATTGATTTCCAGTACCTTACGGCATGGTATGCCGATTGAAAAGGTGGTGGAATTGATTAATACCTTGCAGCTGGACAGCGAATCGATTAATACCTGGAAAAACGGTGTGAATCGTGCCTTAAAACGCTATATTGCCGATGGCACAGAAGCGGAAAAAGGGACCTGTGAAAACTGTCAATCATCAGAATTGATCTATCAGGAAGGTTGTTTAACCTGTAAAAGCTGCGGCTCATCCAAATGTGGTTAAGCTAAGCTAATTAACGACAAATATAAAAGCACCCGCTCATGGGTGCTTTTTTTATGGCATATTCTATATGCCCCCTGATTTTTTTAAGCTAACCGATAACTCATGTTTCACTTAATCCATATAGTTATTATATTGTAGTAACATAAAGTTAACGGGAATGGCTTTACAATTTGTTTTTTAATCTTCGAAGAGTGATGCATGCGCTTCTTTTTATTACTTGTGATGACTGCACAGTTACAGTCGATGTCAACACCTGCTTTTGCCCAAAGTGATTCAGCGGATGCGGCATTAGAAAACATAGTTGTGCTGGGTAAGGTGCCGGGTCCGGATCTGTGGAAGGTTTCGAAGGATGACAATGTGATGTATATACTGGGCACTTTATCACCTTTGCCTAAACGAATGGATTGGAACTTTAAACCCATCGAAGAAGTGATTCAGTCATCACAAGCCTTATTGCTGCCACCACAATTTGAGATGAAATTAGGTGATATCGGGTTTTTTAAGAAACTGTCATTAGTAACATCAGCGATTGGTATTAAGAAAAATCCAGAAAAACAAAAACTGATTGATGTGGTTCCTGAAGATCTGTACGCACGTTGGTTGGTATTGAAAAAAAAGTACATGGCTAATGACCGAGCTGTTGAGAAAACCAGGCCGGTTTTTGCAGGTGATAAGCTGTCCAGAAAAGCGTTGAAAAAGTCAGGTTTGACCAGAAAGACCGGCGTCACCAAAAAGATAACAAAAGCTGCCAAAAAGTACAAACTTGAGTTCATCATACCTGCGGTTGAAGTTATTTTAGATAACCCCAAAGCCACGTTAAAAGATTTTAAACAATCTGAGTTCAATGACCTGGAGTGTTTTGAGAAAACGCTGCAAAGGTTAGAAAATGATCTGATGGCCATGCGTAGCCGCGCTATTGCTTGGTCTGATGGGGATATTGAAACCATCAAATCATTACCCTATGTGGATAATGATCAAGCCTGTACCTCAGCTTGGCTGAATTCTGAGATAGCACAGGATGTGGGGATAACAGATATTCGGGCACGTACCCGTTCATTGTGGTTAGAACATGCCAAAGCAACGTTGATAAAGCATAAATCTACATTCGCTATTCTGCCAATTTCACATCTGCTGAGTGAAGACAGCATTCTCGATCACCTGGAGTCTGCGGGTTATACAATTGAAGCACCGAAATATTAAAATAACCCCTAGTGCATTTGGAATAGAACTCAACAAATATTGTCATATCGTATTGTCATATCGACCGAGTGAAGCGAGTGGACGCCGCCAAGGATGGCGGTGTTAGAATCGAGACGGGATCGGAGATCGAGATATCTCCTGACTATGGAAATATGCCGCTATATTGGGAAGATTCCTCCATGCGCTACGCTTAGTCGGAATGACATGACGTATTTTGGGTTCAGAAAATAAGTTTAAGAACCAATTATCACACTAAATGCACTACGGGTTAAAATAGAGTAATTTAGTTGGGGTGCTCAATCCGGTTTAACAGGTGGCTTTATAGATCCTGACTGTTTATGAATTTAACGCCATCTGCCATTAATTGCTGTTTTTGACGTTTAAAATTCTCTGGATCAATTGGACGGGTGGCATCTTCAATCAGCACACAGTCAAAGCCGGCTTTTAAGGCGTCCTTGATGGAATAATAAACACAAAAATCAGCGGCTAAACCGGTAAAGTACAGTGTTCCGGCTTTTATTTCTTTTAAATAACCAGTCAATCCGGTGGATTGAATATGGCCGTTATCATAAAAAGCACTGTAACTGTCGATGTCCGGGTTCATGCCTTTGCGAAAAATGGCGGCGATGTGATTGCTCGCTAAATCAGGGTGAAATTCCGCACCTTCGGTGCCTTGCACACAATGCGCCGGCCACAAGGTTTGCGGTAAGCCGTTTAATTCAATTTGTTCAAATGCCTGGTGTCGTAAATGATTACGAGCAAAGCTTAAATGTTCAGGTGGATGCCAATCCTGACTGGCGACGAGCCAATCGAATTGATCCTGGATTTTATTAATAATCGGCACGATGCGATCACCTTCGGTGACTGCCAGGCTACCACCGGGCATAAAATCGTTTTGAACATCAATTAATAATAAAACATTCATGGTTAACTCCTTAATTGGTTGATCAGTTTATCGCGTTGTTGCTTTAAAGCCGGACTGATGCCGACCTTATAGCGGTGAGGGTTATCAAAACGGTGATAATCACCGGGTAATAAAGCCATTTGTTGCCGGACATGTTTGGCAATCTCGTTGGTGGTTTTATGGGTAATGATTTTTTGGCCATTTTTCATCACTTGTTGGTGCATCGCTGTGGCCGTCAGTTGGCTGAGGTCCATGGATTTAAAAGGTTCATAGGCGTGGTGCATTTCTGTCGGCGCTGATTCACCGGCTAAGACAATAACATCAGCGCCTATCCAATGACCTTGCGCGTTGGTCATGCGAAAAACCTGTTTATGGCCCGGTAAGGTCATTTTTTGAATGTTTTCAGAGAGTTTAATGCGGGGTTTATCAGCGAAGTGAGCCAGCTTATAAACACCATCCAAAGCGCCGTCCGGACGTCCGATGACCAAGCTGGTGCCAACACCGAACACATCAATCGGGGCTTGTTGTTCCAACAGGCTTTTAATGACATGTTCATCCAGTTGGTTTGAGGCGGCAATTTTGACATGTTCTAATCCGGCTTCATCCAACATTTGACGAGATTGTTTTGATAAATAAGCCAAATCGCCACTGTCCAAGCGAATGGCTTTCAATTGCTGGCCATGTTGTGCCATGTCCAGTCCCACTGTAATGGCGTTTGGAACACCACTTTTTAAGGTGTCATAGCTGTCCACCAAAAGTACGGTGTTATCGGGTTGGTCTTTGGCAAAGGCACGAAAAGCGGTGAGTTCATCCTCATAACTTTGCACGAAAGAATGGGCCATGGTGCCGGCCACCGGAATGTCAAAATCCTGACCGGCTATGACATGGCTGGTACCATCGAAGCCACCGATGGCGGCCGCACGACTGGCGTAATAGCCACCGAGCCCCTGGGCGCGCCGCAATCCAAAATCCAACAAGGTGGCACCACCTGCCACCGATCGAATCCGAGCGGCTTTGGTGGCAATCAGGCTCTGAAAATTAAGGGTATTGAGCAGCACGGTTTCAATCAGTTGGGCTTCGATTAAACTGGCTTTGACCGTGACCACCGGGGTATTGGGAAACACCAAATCACCTTCTCGACAGCTTTCCAGGGTCCCGGTAAAACGAAAATCAGCCAGATAATCGATGAAATCATCTTTAAAGCCTTGTTCGGCTAAAAAGCGAAGGTCTTGTTGACTAAAGTGTAAATCTTCAAGAATATCCAGCAGGGTATCTAATCCTGCAAATACAGTGTAGCCACCGTTGAATGGATTTTTACGGAAGAAGTAATCAAACACCGCCGTCTGGTTGTGCTGCTCATGAAAATAGACTTGAGCCATGCTGATTTGGTACAGATCTGTATAGTTGCCGGTTATATTGAGCATATTAATAAATTATTTTCTGTTGAATTGAGTATGGTTATTTCACAGCTATCAGGTGTTGACCCGCAAGTAATTCATTGAACAGTGCCTGATCTTGTGATGAACCCATCAGTTGTTGGCGTTGGATGATTAATTGATCACACAGTTGTCGGGCAAAAGTGAGAGAACAGGTATATTGCTCGCCGTTAATGTATAAATACGCCTGTTGTTTATCGATGGCGTAATAGACAAAATTATCGGCCGGATTTTTCTGTAATTTATCACCATCTGCTGAAGTGCTATATTCAGGTATATCATCCAGTAAACGGTAGCTGCTGATAAATCGGCCAAAGATATGGGCCAGTTCTGTATCGGTTAAACTCTGAAGTCGATTAATCTGTTGTCTGAGGTGGTTTATTTCATGCTCGCTGATGGCAGCGGTGGCATTTATCTCCTGACCGGCATCTTTTAGACGGGCCGATTCGGGATATTGTTGTGCCACATAATCGGCCACCGCCGTCACTAATTCGGCATCAGATGGTGCGCGTAAACCCACCGACAGGGTCAGGCAATCATCATCCAGTGAAATGCCATGATGGGCAATGCGTGGTGGTAAATACAACACATCGCCGGGCGATAAAATCTCGGTGTTATCAGGTGTGTAATCAGCGATAACCGCCAAATCACTGTCTTCGACCGATTCAAAATCGGTCAAAATAGCATCATCATAAGACCATTGCCGTTGGCCTTTCACTTGCACTAAAAACACATCATATTGATCAATATGGGCGCCCACCGAAGCACCTTCGGGGGCATAGGACAACATCAAATCATCAAAACGCCAGGCTTTAATAAACGGTAATGCCGACAGTATGGCCAAGGTCTGCGGCCACCATTTTTCAATATCTGACACCAATAAGGTCGGGTGTTGATCGATGACAGATGGCCAGGCTCCGGGGTCGTCATAAATGGCCTGATAAGCGTGCTGATCCCGGCTGTAAATAATGCGAGATTGGACACCGTCCTGATTGGCCAGTTCGAATAATTGCTCACGACTTGGTACCGTGTCCGTGGGCAAGTCAGTGTGCCGAAATAAATAGGGCCGTTGTTGCCAATAGTCCGCTAAAAAAGCTTCAGCGGTGATGGCCTGACCCTTAAATATGTTTGGCTTGTTGTTCGGCATGGCCTAAATAGGTGGCCGGCGTCAGTGCCAGCAGTTGTTGTTTAGCGTCATCGGGCAAATCCAGGGTTTTGATAAAGGCTTTAATGGTGGACTCGTCAATGGTTTGGCCGCGGGTCAGTTCTTTTAATTTCTCGTAGGGGTTTTCAATCCCATAACGCCGCATCACGGTTTGTATCGGTTCAGCCAGTAAGGCCCAATTGGCATCTAAGTCAGCCTGTAAGACTGCGCGGTTTAAGTTCAGCTTGCTTAATCCTTTGGCTAAGGAGCGATAAGCAATTAAACCATGGCCATAAGCGGTACCCATTGAGCGTAATACTGTGGAGTCGGTGAGATCACGTTGCCACCTTGAAACCGGTAATTTTTCCGCTAAATGTGCCAACAAAGCATTGGCAACACCTAAATTGCCTTCGGCATTTTCAAAGTCAATGGGGTTAACTTTGTGCGGCATGGTCGAAGAACCCACTTCACCGGCTTTGGTTTTCTGGCCAAAATAATTGTTGGAAATATAGCCCCAAATATCGCGGCATAAGTCCAATAATATGGTGTTAATACGAATCATGACATGGCTGATTTCAGCAATATAGTCATGGGGTTCGATTTGGGTGGTGTAGGGGTGATAATGCAGCGCAAGGTCGGCAATAAAAGACTCCGCCAAAGCCGGCCAATCGACCTCAGGATAGGCGCATAAATGGGCATTAAAGTTACCCACTGCACCATTTATTTTGCCATAAATAGTAATGGCTTTTAATTGAGACAACTGCTGTTCTAAACGAAACACCACATTAGCCAACTCTTTACCCATGGTGGTGGGTGTGGCCGGTTGGCCGTGGGTTTTGGCCATCATGGCTGCATCGGCATATTGGTGCGCCATGGCCCGTAAGTTAGCTGTTAGGTTATTGATTTCATGCACAAAAACAGATTCTCTGGCTTGTTTGAGCATCAGTCCGTAAGCCAGGTTATTAATGTCTTCTGAAGTACAGGCAAAATGCACAAATTCCAAATAATCGGCCATGCCGTCAATCTTTTGCATGTGATTTTTAATGTAATATTCCACCGCTTTAACATCATGGTTGGTGGTGGCTTCAATGTCTTTCACCTGTTGCGCTTGTTCCGGTGTAAAGTTCTCATGTAAGGCCAGTAATTGTTGTTTCTGTTGGGCACTAAAAGCCGGCAATTCTTTAATCTCGGCACATTCACTCAAGTGAATCAGCCAGGAAATCTCTACCAACAGGCGGTTTTTAATTAAACCGTATTCACTGAAATAGGGCGATAAATCACAGGTTTTGGATTGATAGCGGCCGTCAACAGCAGAAACGGCAGTTAAAGCAGATAAAGGCATGGTTTAATAGGCGCTTAAAGGGCCTTGTATTATACGGTTTAGTGACTGTTAACTCAATGCAAGAACTGCTGATAACAGTTGCATACATAATAAGAACGTGCTAATATTAATTATAATTAATCTAATGTAGGTGATGTATGCAGCATGTGGTTGTTTTAGGTGCCGGAATCGGTGGTATTCCTATGGCCTTAGAAGCTAAGGAGCTGATGGGCAAAGAGGTCAAAGTTACTGTCATCAGTGATAAAAGCTGGTTTGAATTTACCCCGTCTAACCCCTGGGTGGCGGTTAACTGGCGTAAACAAGAACAAATTAAGGTGGATTTAGCGCCGATGTTTAAAAAACGAGACATTGAATTCATTCCGGTGGCGGCCAAACAAGTTAAGCCTGATAATAATCAAGTGGTGTTGATAGACGATCAAGTGATTGAATACGATTACCTGGTGATTGCCACCGGACCAAAATTAGATTTTGATGCCATCAAAGGCCTGGGACCGGATGCGTTTACTGAATCCGTATGCACCACCGGTCATTCGGCCACAGCCGGGGCCAAATGGGAAGATTTTGTGGCCAATCCGGGTCCGATTGTGGTGGGTGCCGTTCAGGGCGCCTCGTGTTACGGACCGGCCTATGAATATGCGCTTATTTTGGACACCGAACTCAGAAAACGGAAAATACGTGATCAAGTGCCAATCACTTTTATTACTGCAGAGCCTTATATCGGTCATTTGGGTTTAGATGGTGTGGGCGATACCAAAAGTTTATTGGAATCAAAACTAAGGGATGCCAATATTAACTGGATTACCAATTGTCAGGTGAATGAAATTACTGAAAGTGAAATTCATGTCACCGAACTGGAACTCAACCGTGACCCCATTAAGCATGACCCGATTGCTTTTAAACACGCCATGTTACTGCCGGCTTTTGCCGGTATTGATGCGGTTCAGGGAATTGATGGTTTAGTTAACCCGAAGGGTTTTATACTGACCAATAAATACCAACAAAATCCAAGCTATAACAATGTGTTCGGGGTCGGTGTTTGTGTGGCGATTCCACCGATTGGTAAAACCACAGTCCCGGTTGGCGTTCCAAAAACCGGTTATATGATTGAATCCATGGTCACCGCCACCGCCCATAATATTCAATCCATGATTGCCGGCAAAGAGCCGGAAGCCAAACCAACCTTAAATGCTTTATGTCTGGCAGATTTTGGTGATGGTGGTGTGGCCTTTGTCGCTAAACCACAAATGCCGCCGCGTAATTTAAATTGGTCCGGCAGTGGTCGCTGGGTGCATTGGGCCAAGATTGCCTTTGAAAAGTATTTTATTCGTAAAATTCGCAAAGGCCAGGCTGAGCCGGTGTTTGAAAAATATGTCATGAAAGCCATGGGTTTAGCTCGCTTAAAGAAACCCAAATAACGCCGATCAAATTCAGGGTTTAAATGAACTTAACTTGAGCTTTACGGGTCGGGCTTTATAATGGCTGTTTTTCTCAAGGAAAATGATATGAAAATCAGCAGTGAATTTGATGGTGGCCGTATAGACGTTGTGGCCTGTGACCAAGCCGACGATATTCGGGTTAACATTGATAAAGACTCCCATGCCGACTTTCGCCAGTGGTTTTACTTTAGATTACATGGTGTTAAAGACAAGGATTGTGTGGTGAAGTTTATGAATGCCGCTGACTGTTCTTATAAAGAAGGTTGGGAAGATTATGACGTGTGTGCGTCAACCGATCGCCAGGAATGGTTTCGCTTACCCACTGACTTTGACGGCAAAGTTATGTCGGTCGAATTTAATACCGACACTGATGATATTTATTTGGCCTACTTTGCACCCTATTCATTCGACCGTCATCTGAATTTACTCGCCTTTGCCCAACATTCACCTTTAACGGAAGTCATCAATTTGGGTGAAACGGTGGATGACCGTGATTTTGATATGCTCAAAATCGAACAACCTGACAGTGATGATGATAAGCTCAATGTCTGGCTGACCGCGCGCCAACATCCCGGTGAAACCATGGCCGAATGGTTTATGGAAGGTTTTATCGAATCCCTATTGGATGCCGATAACGCCACCTCACGCGCCCTGTTACAAGAATGTCGATTCTTCATTGTCCCCAATATGAACCCCGATGGCGCTTATCGCGGTAATCTACGTACCAACGCCGCCGGCGCCAACTTAAACCGTGAATGGCAAGAGCCGACCATGGAAAAAAGCCCGGAAGTCTATCTGGTGCGCCAGAAAATGCTCAAAGAGGGCGTCGATATGTTTTTAGACGTGCATGGTGATGAAGCCATTCCCTATAACTTTGTCGCCGGTTGTGAAGGCAACCCCAATTACGATGAGCGTTTAAAGAATTTAGAAGAAGTCTTTAAGTCAGCTTATTTTACCGCCACGCCTGAGTTTCAGGACGAGCATAAATATGACCTGGATGAACCGGGCAAAGCGGACTTACGCCTGGCCACCAACTATGTGGGTCAGACCTTTTCGTGCCTGGCGTATACCCTGGAAATGCCCTTTAAAGATAACCACGATTGGCCCGATGAAGAGTATGGCTGGTCACCGGAACGCTGTAAAAAACTCGGCGAAGACACTTTGGTGGCGATGTTAAATACCGTGCCGGCCATTCTGGCAAACCCCAAGGAGAAATCATCATGAACACCGCAACTAAATTAGTCTTTACACTATTTTGTATCGCCCTGTTAACAGCGTGTCAACAGACACCAAGCACTAAAGCGCCACCGGTAATAGACGGACATACCTCGCAAAATGCCCTGGACTGGGCCGGTGTTTACACAGGTACTTTGCCCTGTGCCTCCTGTCCGGGCATTGAGACCCTGATTACCATCAATCAAAATGGTGAATTTATCAAGCAGGAACATTACATCAACACCCAGGGCAGTTATGTCGAACAGGGTCAGATTGAATGGCAAGATGACGGCACCGTGATTCACCTGCTGGGAGATGATGTCGGGGCGGTCAACTACTATAAAGTGGTGGAAAATGCCCTGTTGCATTTAAACGCTGACAAACAGGTCATCAGCGGCGATATGGCTGAATTTTACCGCTTAGAGAAAACACATATGACCTTACAACAAACCGACTGGCAACTGATCGAAGTGGTGAACGTGGCTTATAAAGACGAAGTGTTGGCCCGCGTTTCCATGCGATTCGATGACCAGGGACGCCTCAATGGCAAAGCACCGTGTAATCGGTTTTTTGCCGATTATCAAACCGACGAAGGTGCTTTGGAATTGGAACGGGTTGGCAGCACCAAAATGGCCTGCGAATACATGCACGAAGAGCAACAGTTTTTTGCTGCTTTGGCAGAGGTTAACAGTTTTGATGTCGAACTTAATGAATTGATCTTGAAAGACGCTGACAAGCAACCGCTGTTACGCTTTAGGGCGAAAGTGGATAAAAACGGAACACAATCCAAGGATTAAATGACACCGTCAGCAACTGTGTTATTTTAAATATTGATGCGCAGGCCAAAGCCGAAGAAATAACACTGGCTGATATGGATACGCCCTAAGAAAAAGGCCTCAAGTAGTCTATTAATGCGTTATTATCAAGGTATTAACGGATAATAACGCATTGATGCGTTTTAAACCCGATTAGACCGGATAAACACGCATTATTGACATAAAAAACATGCTATTTATTGCCAAAAAGTCTTTAAAAGGGGCAAAAGCAGTGATTTTAATCTATAATTTAACTTAAGATGTGTGTTTAATAAGTTGTTATAAAATAGTATGACTGATAGCGAGCAAGTAAAATACAACGTTGCGATTATACGTGAAGGGTTAAATGCCATTGCATCCCCGAGCGACAAGCAACTTGCATTGAATAAAAAAGGGTTGGTGTACTTAGACGATGTATTTGATCCGATGCCGCTCGACTATCTTCCTTGGCTCATTGAGATGGGTAAAGTAAGTGAAAGTTTTGGTGGCCAAGTAAAAGATTTATACCAACTCATTGATGATAAAATCGGCTTTCTCGAGTGGAAAGAAGAAGACGATTTTCTTGCCAGTAATGGCAAGGATTTACGTAATTGGCGGAAAGTCGCTGAGGTTTTGTTGAGAGAATTAAATGGTTTATAACAAGTGGCAGCAGCATCGCGCACTTCGTGCGCTGGACAGCCTTTCCGCGGCCCAAATTGTGCGAGGCTTCGCTACTATCGCACAATTTGCTCCGCTCCAAGTCTGCCGCTGTGCCAGGCGTTATACGCTAGAGAGAAATATGGGATTGTTTTCAAATTTATTCGGAAAATCTAAAGACAATGAAAATGAATGGCCTTTTGACCAACCTGAAAATGTCGCTGCAATAACAACAAAGCAAGTTTTAGATGATGGTCTCCCAATATTAAATGTTGTTCACTATGAAGACGATCATTCTTGGGCATTTACATGTGGCACATCAAATAAAGAAGAAGATGCTAAGATGATTGGTATGGGTGCTGCACTTAAATTAGATAAAAGTCTTAGACATATCGCAGATCTCCCGCCGGGTTGGCAAGCCTTTAGAGAATCTGAATACTCTAAATGGCAACGCACGCAAATTGAACGCGCATAACAAAGCGTTGGAGTGGACAAACAATTCATGCATTGACTGCTCACTTAACACCACATCTGTGCGTTATAATAATCTCGTAACGGCAAGCACAATGTTTGCCACTGAACTTAAACGTTATGTTCCCAAGGAGAGTCAATGCCATACAGGATGAATGACAAGCAGTTTCAGGCTGTATTAGCACTAGATAGCTCTAAACGCTTTGATCACTTCATTGGCAAAGTCGCCGACTGGCAACAAATGTGGGGCGTCAAAAGCGACGAAGGCTGGCTGGTTCCATTGGCTCCTGAAGATTTTGAATACTTTCCACTATGGCCTCACATTGAATATGCTCAGAAAATTACCGATGAGAATTTTCCAGGGCACAAGGCTGTCGAGATCAGCCTCGAGGAATTGCTAGATCATTGGCTTCCGTTATTTGAAAAAGACAATGTAAAAGTGGCCGTTTTCCCTAATAGTGAGTGGACGTTTTGGTGTATTGAGCCAAAAGACTTAAAAGAAGAATTGCTCAATGAAATGGCTAAGTATGAATAAAAAACATAACAAACGGCTGCACCGGACAAATTTCCGCTGTCACCTTTTTTGCAAAAACACGCAAAAAAGCCGCCATCAAAAATTTGCTCGGTGAGCCGGGCGTTCAATGCCAAGAGGAAACTATGTCAAAAATCGCAAAAACTCCGAGCCCGCCGTATTACGCAGTGATTTTCAGTTCTATTCGCACGGAAGGTGACCAAGTTTACAGTGCAATGACGGACAGAATGGTTGAATTGGCAGCCCAGCAGGAGGGGTTTCTGGGTATCGAGTCGGCGCGAGAGGATGTTGGTATTACCGTCTCGTACTGGGCCAGCGAGGAAGCGATTAAGAATTGGAAGCAAAATGCAGAGCACCTTGAAGCCCAGCGTTTAGGTTATAAAGCTTGGTATTCTGAATTCAAAGTTCGAGTAGCAAAAGTAGAGCGGGCTTATGGCATTTAACAATCGGCTGCACAGCGAGTGATTTTCCTTCGCTTCAAACAGTCGCTTTAGCCGACATAAGAAAATCATGCTTTATACGGTTAGACAATTTAAAAAAATGAGCGCGCCTTTCAGTGACTACCGTTACGGCATCTACCAAAATGAAAAACTCATTGCTTACTTTTGGCATGACTATCGCGGCGATGACAATGGTATCGAGTTCGTCAATGGCCTATCCGTCCCTGACCCTGTAGATAGAATGACAAACTTTCTAAAAAGTGGTGGTGAGCAACCGTTAACATTAACCAAACAGGCAATTCAATATATAAATGAAAATCGTCCACAGTAGTAGGGTGGGCTCCGCCCACCAAAAAAGATTTGTGATATTCACCCTGTGGTAAACTATTTCAATACCAAATTGGTGTGATTTTGCGAGACAGAAAGCGTACCATCAAATGGTGGGCAGAGCCCACCCTACATGTCTTCATTCATCGAATCATAATACATGTCATATTCAGAATATAAACACCGTCATAATTTTGCTGTCTGGGCTGCTGCGAGAGCTGCACAAAGGGGTTTTACAAATATTCAAATGCTACAGAATGCCATAGAGCAATGCGGCATCGAGGCTTTTGTACAGTGTCCTTCAAAAGAATCTGAATTTAAAACCCGTCATAAAAACTGGTGTAACAGTATTTGTGACTACCTCAATATTCATGGAGTATCCAATGTCAGTTACGGTAGAGCAGCGAAACTTGTTAATGTTTATTTGAAGGGCATGGTCGTTTTAATTGACCCTTATGGAGAACCCGCAAAATTTATCCATCCACCAATTGATAGGATATTACTTCAGAATATCGCAAAGAATTTTAATTTAGATAGACAAGTTGAGAAAAAGCTCAAGACTACAAATTGGACTCAGCTTGATGAGAAGGACTATTTTGTGTTAATAGACAGATTAAGACTTATCAATGGCAGCCGCCCATTCTGGCAGCTTGAAGAATATTGGACGATTACAAATCAATAAAATTACTAGGTTAATTACTAAGAAGATACATTAATATTAAATATAATGGGGTAACCGCCTTAGATTATTTTCAATTTTTGTATTTGGTGTTGTTGGGCAATGAGAACATAATGAAAAAAACAATCCTATATCGATTATTTGGCATTGGCTCCGTTCCTAAAAAGGTACGGCCAGTGCTTAAGCGTGAAGGAGTTATTGTTCTCGACGAAGGTATTGGTGGTTTGTTTGTGACAAACCACGTTAATGCACCTGGAAAACGATACCGCCGCCGAACCGAATCTTTTTCTGGTTGCCTTGCGGTCACAAAATCGAGAGTGGTTTGCTACACTAATGGAAAGCGCCAGATCAATATCTCTGTTGAAGACCCAAAGATAGTGAATCTGTATGTCGATACATCAGCAGAAAATAAATTGCATCTTTCCTTTGAGTCTTCTGATTTTTGTAAAGGATGGCAGGGCGTAATAGTATTTCGGTTCACAACAGACAAGGCGCTCTTATTTCAGAAATCTTTATTGGCCATTGGCGCTCAAAAAGGCACTGCAGCGGATGCCAAATAAACACGTCGCTGAGTTTTACTTTAACGCAGGTAAAATAAGTTTGTGAAATTCTAAATAAGCAGGTATTCTGATTCTTTTGGCGTGGGTATAAAAAAACCACCGTGATGGGTGGTTTTTGTATGGCGCGCCCGGAGAGATTATTTCGTGCATCCATGCACTCAACCCTACGGGCCGTACTAAAGTACGTTCAAATCGGCAATCCTGCCGATTTAGTTGAACTCAAAGCGGGCGTTCTCATTCTCCGAGCTTGCACATAAAAAACCACCGCGATGGGTGGTTTTTGTATGGCGCGCCCGGAGAGATTATTTCGTGCATCCATGCACTCAACCCTGCGGGCCGTACTAAAGTACGTTCAAATCGGCTATCCTGCCGATTTATTATGAAATCACTTCCCTGTGATTTCCCCCTTCGGGCCGTACTAAAGTACGTTCAAAAAGGCAATCCTGCCTTTTTAGTCGAACTCGGGCGGGTGTTCTCATTCTCCGAGCTTGCACATAAAAAAACCACCGCGATGGGTGGTTTTTGTATGGCGCGCCCGGAGAGATTCGAACTCCCGACCAACCGGTTCGAAGCCGGTTACTCTATCCAGCTGAGCTACGGGCGCATGCTTGAGTTTGCGTATTGTACTTAATTTAGCGGCTGGTGTGAATGGAATCTTTTGATAATTAGAGACTTTACTAAGTTGTTATTCTGTCGAGCAGGTTTTAAGTAAATGGTCTTTCTAAGGCAGGTGTTTCAAAGTGGTTATTGATTGGTTTGGGTTGTTATGGTTTGACATAATCCAATGGATTGACCGGTTGCCCGTTTTTGCGGATTTCGAAATGGAGGTTATCGACGTTGGTGCCGCTAGAGCCGAGGTGGGCGATGACTTCGCCGCGTTTGATGCTTTGGCCTTCTTTAACCAGACGTTTTTTATTGTGACCGTAAGCGCTTAAAAAGCTGTCGTTGTGTTTAATGATAATCAGCTCGCCATAGCCCAGTAAGCCGTCACCGCTGTAAACCACCACGCCGGCTTCGGCGGCTTTGACATCCTGGCCTTCCTTGCCGCGTATGGAGATGCCTTTACGGGCTGGATTACTGCCGGAAAAGGTGGTTCTGATTTTACCTTGGGTTGGCCACAGCCAATTTAAATCACCGGTTATTGGTAAGTTTATCACCGGTTTGGATTTCGGTGGTTGTCTGGTCACGGTGACAGTGGTCTTTTGTTGTGGTTTTTTTACCGGAGGTTGTTGACTTGCGGTGGTATTTTTATGGCTTGTGGGTTCTTTTTTGGCGGTAATAACCGGCTGTTGAACAATGGCGTTGGATTTGGGTTTGTTTTCCTGTGAAACGGTTGCTTTAACGGGTTGTTTTAAGCTGAGTTGCTGGTTGGGATGGATGGTGTAGGGTGGTTTAATGTTGTTGATAACGGCTAATTGTCGATAATCAATGTTATATCGAAAACCGATGGAGTACAGAGAATCACCTTTTTGGACCCGATAATAATCCGGTTTCCGGGGTAATTTCCTGTGTTTCATTGATTGGGCTTGTCGATGTTTTCGTTGGGTACTGATTTCATCCACTTGAGCCGGTTGTCGCGTTGCGCAAGCGCTCAGTAAGAGCAAAACGATGAGGGCGCAGTACAGTTTCATTTAACGCTCCACACCTTCCAGTAGGGGTACAAAAATCACATCACCCAGGTTCTCTATCACCGGTCCGTTTGGACCGGGGCTTATTTTTTGTAGTGTTTGTTGAATTTTCCCTCCCACGGGTACAATCATAAAGCCGGCGGGAGACAGCTGTTCTAATAATTCTAAGGGCGGCTGAGGTGGCGCGGCGGTTATGATAATAACGTCAAAAGGGGCTTCTGTTGGCCAGCCTAAATAGCCGTCATCGGTTTTACAGCGGATATTGCGATAGCCGAGGTTAATAAAACGACGCCGGGCAATGCGGGTTAACTTGTCGATGCGCTCAATGCTGAAAACTTCCGGAATTAAGCGACTAAGCACAGCCGCCTGATAGCCCGAGCCGGTGCCCAGTTCTAATATTTTTTTGGGCTCAGGGTGGGTCATGACTTCTGATGTCATGCGCGCCACAATATAAGGTTGTGAGATGGTTTGTGAAAATTTAATCGGCAAAGCGGTGTCTTCATAAGCACGATGGGCCAAAGCCTCATCAACAAATACATGTCGCGGGACTTCACGCATGGCTTCAAGTACCTGTTCGTTGTCGATGCCTTTTTGTCGCAAACGGTCAATCATACGCTTACGCGTACGTTCTGAAGTCATGCCGATACCGGGTGCATTCATAGGTCTTTAAGCCACTGGTTTAAAGTTGACATAAAGTCATGACGGGTCATATCGATTTGCAATGGTGTTACTGAAATATAGCCGTTATTGACGGCATGGAAGTCAGTGCCTTCACCGGCATCAGCTTCCGAGCCAGCCGGCCCAATCCAGTACATGGTGGAACCGCGGGGATCAGTAATGGGGATGGCATTTTCTGCCTTGTGGCGATTGCCTAAACGAGTGACTTTAAAGCCTTT
>Ga0209344_10002970_pt1 | contig 17604 bp, 14 predicted proteins | sample Cruoilmetagenom6_FD_187293 | JGI IMG/M metagenome (GOLD analysis project Ga0209344, IMG submission 187293) | Oil polluted marine microbial communities from Coal Oil Point, Santa Barbara, California, USA - Santa Barbara Oil Seep Sample 6 (SPAdes)... | ecosystem: Environmental > Aquatic > Marine... | reverse complement strand
GGGGGGGGGGGGGGGGGGGGGGGGGGCCTTTGCCCGTGAACCTTGGGCAACCCCTCATCCGGCGCTAGCGCGCCACCTTCTCCCCAAAGGGGCGAAGGGAAGGGGGTGCCGGGTTTTGTGCGTCCCGCTTCTGGATTGCCGCGCGGCTACGCCGCTCGCAATGACGGCGTGAGCATTGTGCTTGCCACAAGCACCACCTCATCCTGAGCCTGTCGAAGGATAGGCGGCGCCCCCCAGCCAATTCATCCCCCAAACAGCGCCGGCATTTTCCATTTCACGGCGAACCAGAAGATCAAGCCGCGGGCCAGAAAGAAAATATGCATCGAGAGCCACAAGCCAGTCATGCCGTAAAGCGGTTGCAGGATCAGCGCGGCCACGAGAAAGATCATAAACGCGGCAACCATGCCATTGCGGATGATCGTATTGAGCGTTGCCCCCTGCATCACCCCGTCCATCACAAACGGCATCACCCCGGTCAACGCCATGAACGAGGCAATGAACAGATTGTCATAGGCCACCTGGCGCACGTCCGGTGCTGTCGTCATCAGATTGATCAATAGAGGGCCGGCGCTGACCAGCACGCCAAACAGCACCGTGCCGATCAAAAAGCCCCAGCCCATCGAGAGCTTCACTGCCCGGTCAAAGGCGGGCCGGTAATTGGCCCCCACGGCCCGGCCGCATAATTGCTCCGCTGCCTGCGCCTGCCCGTCGAGAAAAAATGCGGTGACCATCTGGAAATTGAGAATGATCGCATTGGCCGCCAGCACCACAGCGCTCTCGCGCGCCGTCTGGGCGGTGAAAAACGCAAACGCGCCCATAAGGGCCGCCGAGCGGATCATCAGGTCGCGGCTTAATGCAAATAACCGTTTCAACCCGTTCAGCTCCAGCAGCCGTTCGCGCGGCAGCGCTATGATGATCGGGCGGATGCCGCCGAAATGGCGCGCCACCAGATAAAGCCCGGTTGTGGCCGCCATCAATTCGCCGAGCACTGTGCCGAATGCCACCCCGGCCACGCCCCAGCCCAACCCATAAACGAACAGGATCGAGAAAACGATATTGCCGCCTGAAACCAGAAATTGCAGCACCATGCCGGTGGTCGCCTCGGCCCGGCCGTAAAACCAGCCGAGCAGGGCGAAATTGATCAGCACCAGCGGGGCCGACCACATGCGCACCTGCATATAGGTCTCAAAAGCCGCGATCACATCCGGCCCCGGGCCGAGCAGCAAGACGCTGAGCCAGATCAGCGGCACCGTCAGCACCAGCAGCGCCAGCCCGATCACCAGCGCAATCAGCGTGGCGCGGCCGAAATGGATCAGCCCTTCATCGGCTTCACGCGCCCCGATCGATTGTGCCACCAGCCCCGCCGTGCCCAGCCTGAGGAAAAACACCATCGAGAAGATGAAATTGAACGCCAGCGTCCCCAGCACCAGCCCGCCCAGCAAATAGGCGTCGCCCAGCCGGCCGATCACCGTCAGATCGACCAGCCCCGCCAGCGGTTCGGTGATGAAGGCAAAGGTCGCCGGCAGGGCGATGGTCCACACATCGCGATGCCGTACCGTGAACGGGTACGACGGTCTGGCCATTTCTGTCGGGCCTATTTTCGCAGGATCTTGGGAATGGCCGGCACCTGGCAGACCGGCATGATCTCGATCGAATTGATATTGATATGGTCCGGCTGAGTGGCCAGAAACCAGACCGTATTAGCAATGTCTTCGGGTAATATCGGCTCCGCGCCCTCATAAAAGCTCTCGTTGAGCTTGGCATCGCCCGTGCGCACGGCGGTGAATTCGGATTTGGCCATGCCCGGCTCCAGACTGGTGACGCGAATGCCGGTCCCCTCAAGGTCGCAGCGCATTTCATAGGAGAACTGGCGCACAAAGGCTTTGGAGGCGCCATAGACATTGCCGCCCGGATAGGCAAAGCGCCCGGCAATCGAGCCCACATTGATGATCGAGGCTCCGGCACCTGCCTGCTTGAGCAGCGGGATCATTTCCTGGCTGGTATGGATGAGCCCCATGATATTGGTCTCAACCATTATCCGCCAGTCGTCCACCTTGATGTCAGGCATCGGCTTGGTGCCAAGCGCCAGCCCGCCATTATTGAACAGGCAATCCACCGGTTTGAACGCTTCCGGCAGGCCGGCAATCGCCGCTACAATGCTGTCGCGGTCCGTCAGGTCCATTTGCGCAATATGCACCATGCCTTGGGGCAATTCATCGCGCAGCGTCTCAAGCCGCTCCAGCCGCCGCCCGGTGGCGATGACTTTCCAGCCATTATTTGCAAACAGCCGTGCCGTGGCGGCACCGAAGCCGGATGTGGCGCCGGTGATGAAGATGATTTTGCTCATGATGACCTCGCTTTCATGCCCTTGGGAGGTGCCATGATTAGCAAGGTCTTGCAAGCACGATGACGCGGCGGACGTTGAGGTGCCATCAGGACGCCAGTTTGCCAGTATAAATCGTGTTGATTTTTGCCGTTCCCAGCGGAAGAAATCGACGTAAACTAAAAATTTATGAGTATTTTCTAAGCTGATAGCGTAGTTCTATTATGCCCATTCAGAGTATTGACGGCTTTTTTGGACGTATTGCGAGTTTACCGGGGAGGGTGCTTGTGATCATAATTAGTGACGATATTACCGGACGTGAATTTCCAAAATATGTGTGCGGTGACCCTGTTACACTTATGCATATTGATGCTTGTGAAAGCCTCGATACACCCCTTGTGGTGATGGATGTCGACTTTTCCAATCTGGAAACGGTCAGCCGGCTGCGTGCCCTGCTGAGTGCCGGGAACAAGCCGGTGCTGCTGGCGGCGGTGGCCGACCCTGCCAATCATCGGGCGCGCACCCAGGCCTGGGCCCTCGGGGCGACCAGACTGGTGCCTGCGCCGCTCGATATCGCTGGGCTGACGCAATTGGCCAGAAGCGCTGCCGCCAATAATCCGGACATGATCCAGTGTCAGACCTCGGTCATGTATGCCGCCGGTTCGCTGGAACAAGCCTTCGGTGCCCTGCGGGCCCATGCCAATCTCGACATGACCCAGATCAGCAAATCGAGCGGGGAGATCACCGGAGCGATCGCCCGAAGCAGCCTTGCCAACTGGCTGGGCACCGTACGCGCCTATCACGAAGGCACGTTTCAGCATTGCCTGATCGTGACCGGCGTTGCCACCGCTGTCGGCTATCATGCCGGCATGAGCACCGAGGACATCGGCACGCTGACCAATGCGGGCCTGTTGCATGATATCGGCAAGGTTGAAATTCCCGCCGCTATTCTCGACAAGCCGGGCAAGCTGACCCCGGAGGAATATGATGTGATCAAGACGCATCCTGCGGTCGGTTATGATTATCTGGCCGCCCAGGGCAGTGTCAGTCCGGAAATTCTGTCGGCGGTGCACCATCATCATGAGTTTCTCGATGGCAGCGGCTATCCCGATGGGCTGCAAGGTGCGGAGATTGGTGATGTCACCCGGATATTGACGGTTTGCGACATCTATGGCGCGCTGGTGGAAACCCGGGCCTATAAACAGTCCGTCGCCCCGCCGGAGGCAATCGACATCCTGATCGGCATGGCTGACGCCGGCAAAGTGGAACGGGCATTGGTCAACATGCTGGCCGGGACAGTCGGTGTCGAGGCGGCCTGAGCCTTACGACTCCGTTTCCATATTGATGATCAGGTCGGCGCGGGATCGCGAGCCGTCCACCAGATCATAATTGACCAGATCCACCGTCTCCACATGGGCGATATTGCGCTCTTCGGTGAACAGGTCGTACTCGGCATGGCGCTTCAACAGCCGTTCGCGCACCTTGTCGCGCGGCACCGCAATATAGATGGCCACATCGAGCAATTCGCGGATTTCGTGCCAGGGGGTTTTGCCCAGCAACAGGTAATTCCCCTCCACCACGAGGATCGGCACATTGCCCGCAATGGTGAAAGCATTATCCACCACATCCTCAAGCTTGCGGGAATAGGAGGGAACCTGGGCGGGCAGTTTGCTCTGCTTGAGGTTTTTGAGAAATGACACAAAGGCGCGCGGCTCGAATGTTTCGGGCGAACCCTTCACATCATCCAGTTCCAGCTCCACCAGCTTGTCATGCTTCATGTGAAAGCCGTCCATCGGCACCCGCGCCGCGCTGCCGTCAATCAGATCGTTGAGCTGGCCGATGACCGCCGCCGCAATGGTGGATTTGCCCGATCCGGGGCCCCCCGCAATGCCGACAACAACCCGGCGCTGCTGGGTCGCCGCCACCGAAATGGCGCGTTTGGTGATTTCAATGGCCGCATCCTCTGGCGTCAGGCGCAAGTTTTCAGGCGGGCTGGACGGCGTAGACATGCTATCGCTCATGGCATCCTCTGGTCGCGACTCGACCCAAAACCAAGGCTAGACTATGCCGAATTCGGCCGCGCATAAAGATGACAAATAGATGAAGGCTTTGCGTTGACACTTTCCGGCCCGATCACGGATTGGTTTGCCGCGCGGGGCTGGGTCCCCCGGGCGCATCAGCTTGATGTACTGAACGCCCATGAAGAGGGCCAGTCCGCCCTGCTGATCGCCCCAACCGGTGCCGGCAAGACGCTGGCGGGGTTCCTGCCCACCCTCAATGATTTGATCAATGCCCCTCGGGAGGGGCTGCACACGCTCTATATTTCGCCCCTGAAGGCGCTGGCGGTGGATGTGGCACGCAACCTCACCACGCCCATTGCCGAGATGGGCCTGAACATCCGGGTGGAAACCCGCACCGGCGATACCCCCCAGCACAAGCGCCAGCGCCAAAGATATGACCCCCCGCATATTCTTTTGACCACGCCCGAACAGATCGCGCTCCTGCTCAGCCATGGCGATAGCGCCAAACTGTTCGGCTCGGTGCAACGCATCGTGCTTGATGAGCTGCATGCCATGGTCACCTCCAAGCGCGGCGAATTGCTGTCGCTGGCCATTGCCCGGCTGGGCAAGCTGGCCCCTGACGTCAAGATCACCGCTCTCAGCGCCACCGTCGCCCAGCCCGAGATGCTGCGCGACTGGATCGCCGCCCCGGTCGCCCCACGCCCCGCCGTGCTGCTGACCGCCGAGGGCGGTGCCCATCCCGAACTTTCGATATTGGCCAGCGAAGACCGGGTGCCCTGGGCCGGGCATTCGGCCAATTATGCCCATAAGGATCTCTATGAGATCATCAAGCAGAACCGCACCGTGCTGCTGTTCGTCAATACCCGCTCGCAAGCCGAAATGCTGTTTCAGGGCCTCTGGTCGATCAATGACGAAAATCTGCCGATTGCGCTCCATCACGGTTCGCTCAATGTCGAACAGCGCCGCAAGGTGGAAACGGCGATGGTCGCGGGCAATCTCCGCGCCGTAGTCTGCACCTCGACCCTCGATCTCGGCATCGATTGGGGCGATGTCGATCTGGTCGTCCAGATCGGTGCGCCCAAGGGCTCCTCGCGCATGCTGCAACGCATTGGCCGCGCCAATCACCGGCTCGATGAACCCTCGCGCGCCCTGTTCGTCCCCGCCAACCGCTTTGAAGTGCTCGAATGTGAGGCGGCGCTGGAGGCGGTCAATGAAGGCGCGCAAGATAGTGAGGACCCGGTCGCCGGCGGCCTCGACGTGCTGGCGCAACATATTCTCGGCCTCGCTTGCGCCGCCCCGATTGATGCGGATGCAACCTTTGGCGAAATCACCCGCGCCTGGCCCTATCGCGATCTGCCCCGTTCCCAGTTCGACCGGGTGCTCGAATTCGTCGCCACCGGCGGCTATGCGCTCAAGGCCTATGAACGCTATGCCCGTCTGCGCCAGACCGGCGAGGGCAAATGGCGCATCGCCAATCCGCAAGTGGCCCAGCAATACCGGCTCAATGTCGGCACGATCATCGAGGAGCCAATGGTGCGGGTGCGGCTGGTGCGTGGCCGCGGTCACAAACAGGGCGCGACCACCGGCCCGATCGGCCGGGGCGGACGCGTGCTCGGCGAGATGGAGGAATATTTCTTCTCCCAGCTTTTGCCCGGCGACACGTTTTTGTTCGGCGGCGAAATCGTCGCCTTCGAGGCCATGCGCGAAAACGAGGCCTATGTCTCGCGCAGCTTTTCCGCCAATCCGAAAATCCCTTCCTATATGGGCGGCAAGTTTCCGCTCTCCACCTATCTGGCCGACCGCGTCCGCACCCTGCTGGCCAGTCCCGATAGCTGGGGCGTGCTGCCGCCGCAGGTGCGCGACTGGCTGAGCCTGCAACGCGATGTCTCCGTTTTGCCGGGCACCAATAACCTCCTGGTTGAAACCTTCCCGCGCGCCGATAAATCCTATCTGGTCTGCTATCCCTTCGAGGGCCGTCTGGCGCACCAGACCATGGGCATGCTGCTGACCCGCCGCCTCGAACGCATGCGCGCGCGCCCCTTGGGTTTTGTCGCTAGTGAATATGCACTGGCCATCTGGGGGCTGGGTGACCTCACCGCGATGATCCGCACCGGGCGGCTATCGCTGGATGAATTGTTTTCAGAAGACATGCTCGGCGATGACCTCGAAGCCTGGCTCGATGAATCCAGCCTGATGAAACGCACCTTTCGCAATTGCGCCATCATTTCCGGACTGATCGAGCGCCGTCATCCCGGCAAGGAGAAAACCGGCCGTCAGATCACCATGAATTCTGATCTGATCTATGACGTGCTCTACCAGCACGAGCCCGACCATATCCTGATCCAGGCGACACGGCGCGATGCGGCGCGCGGCCTTTTGGATATCGAGCGGCTCGGCCAGTGCCTGGCCCGGGTCCGTCAGCACATCGTCCACAAACCTCTCGACCGAATCTCTCCACTTGCGGTACCGGTAATGCTTGAGATTGGCCGCGAACCGATTTTCGGCGAGGGCCGCGAAAGCGCCATGGCGGAAGCTGCGGATGAATTGATCAAGGAGGCGATGGGCGGGTGACGGTAACCCTGACAGTCAGAGCCATGGCGGATGCGGAATACGCCATCTGGGGTGCCATGCGCACAAAGCTGTGGCCCGATTGCCCTGAGGCCGAGAACGAGGCCGATCTTGCCGCCTTCAAATCCGGGCAGGGTGCCCTCAAAATCGTGCTGCTGGCGCTGGCTGATAACGAACCGGTGGGCTTTGCCGAAATTGGCGAGCGCAGCATTGTCGATAGCTGCGGCAGTGATCCCGCTGCCTATATCGAGGGCTGGTATGTCGAGCCCGAATTCCGCGCCCGCGGCGTGGGCGGCGCGCTGGTGGCCGCTGCAGCCGATTGGGCGCGTGCAAACGGCTATACCTATCTCGGCTCCGATGTCGAAGTGGACAATGTGGTCAGCCAGCACGCCCACAAGGCCCTTGGCTTTATCGAAAGCGGCCGGGTGGTCAATTACCGCATGCGGCTGAAATGATGACCCATGCCGCGACACGCCACAAAGACGAGGAGGAGGCGACGCCGATGATCCGCTTCCGGGGCGAACTGTTCGAGCCATTGGCTTCGGGCGCGCTGTTCTGGCGGGCGGAAAACGCGCTGCTGGTCGCCGATCTGCATCTGGAAAAAATGTCGTCCTTCGCCCGCACCGGCCAATTGCTGCCGCCCTATGATACGGGACTGACCCTCGCCCGCCTCGAAGCCGATCTCATCCAGACCCACGCCAGCCGCCTGATCGCGCTGGGGGACAGCTTTCACCGTGACGAGGGCACCAGCACCATTCTGCCCCACGACCGGGCGCGGCTTGATCGGCTGCTCGCGATGGCCGACTGGCTCTGGCTTTCGGGCAATCACGATCCCGCCCCGCACGCATTGGGCGGTGACTGCCGGGAAAACATTATCCTCCGCGACATCACCCTTAGCCACGAACCGGGCAAAACCATTGCCGGGCAGATGGCCGGACATCTGCACCCCGCCGCCCGCATCGCCATGAAGGGCCGCACCACGCGCCGCGCCTGTTTCGCTGCCGATGACCGCCTGATGATCCTGCCCGCCTATGGCAGTTCCACCGGCAATCTCAACATTCTCTCCCCGGCCTTTCACGGCCTGTTCCGCATGAGCCAGTTGCAGGTCGTCATGCTCGGCCGCGACCGCGCTTATCCAGTCAGCCCAAGGCGGCTGGTGGCGGGGTAGAGGACGCGGACGGAGCGGCACGCTTTTCCCTCCCCTCAAGGGGGAGGGAAAAGAGAAGGCTAGTCCGTAGCCTTCGGACTCAGCGCCTTGGCGATCCCCATAACGATCAGCGCGATCACTGCCGGAATAATGGCCAGCAGCCAGGCACCGGTGACAGCAATGGCCGCCGTGCCCGCCCACATGATTGAGGCAAAGGCTTCCGACAGGGTGGCAACGCGGGAGGAGACCTGACGCCGCCGGAACATGGCCCGCTTGGCTTGCGCGCGGAACCAGAGCTGGATCAGCGTTGCCGAGCCTGCCGAGAGCAAGGCACCAATACCGGTGACCAGTGCCGCCCGCGGCGAGGATAGTGCCATCAGCAGCAGCAAGGGTGCCAGCACCAGGGCGATAACGCCGAGTACGGCCTGGATTTTGGCGGTCAGGATAGCGCGCGGGCTGACCGGGGCGGTGACCACAAGATCATGGGCGTCCTCACCCGAAATCGCCAGCCAGGCCAGACCCCCGGCCAATTGGCCTGAGGCCATCACCAGCACCGGCACCACGACAATGAACATGCCCGCATCCTGCCCGTAATTCAGCCACAGCATCAGGGCGGGCGGCAGCAGGTAGAGAATTTGCATCAGCGTTTGCGACAATAGCCACGGATCGCGCGCGAGGAGTTTCCATTCCTTGTGGCGCAAGACCTGTTTCTGGCTGGTGCGGCGGAACAGTTTTGCCTTGGTCTGGGCCTTGTAACGGGTTTCGGGCACCCCGGCAGCGGCCACGGCATAACGGCCGAAACTGGCCGAGGAGCTGGCAATGACCAGAGCCAACAGGCCAAAACCGGCAAGTGCGAGAACACCAAAGGCAAAGCCATTGCCCATGGCCGCGCGGGTGGGCAGCCAGAACAGGCTGTCGGCGGCAGGCGCGGCGGCCAGCACAGCCTCTGACTGGAAAAGTGAAAACCGCGCATATTGGCCAAAGGCGAGAATAGCAACCAGCTGAATACCGATCAGAAATCCGGCACCGACAATAGCGGCCAGAATCTGGGCGATAAAACGGGTGCGCTTTGGCCCGGCAATGCGGAACAGGGCGATAGTCATCCCGACGGCAATCGCGGTCGCAATCGCAGCCAGAACCGCCATGACCCCATAGGCCAGGAGCCAGGCCGGGCTGTCGTAATAGGCCAGAATATTGATCGCCGGACCCGCCAAAAGGCAGGAGAGCATCATGGTCGAACCGGCAATCGACAGCGTGCGAATGGCAAACAGCCGCCGCGACGAGGCCGGGGAGGAAAGGATCAGATCGAGATCAGCCCGGGCATAATAGGCCCGCGTCACCGATTCCATGGCTTGCGACAGCATGACGGTGAAAAACAGGATCCCGGCACCGGTCAGCCCGGCCAGCGTCGCCTTGTCGGCGATGATCCCGGTCTGGATATGCGGCATGAGCAGGCTTGCGGCAATCAGATGGGCCACCACCGCAATACTGGCAAATACCAAGAGGGCCACATAGGTGCGCATGCGCTTGCCGCCGGTCATCAGCGCGGCCCAGTCGCGCCAGTTCAGGGCAATTTCATGCCGGGCAAACCACAGCAGCGAGCCGGGGGCAGGGGCGGCGATCATGCCACTTTTTCCGCATCGGCGTCGGCGGCGACCAGATCAAGAAAGATGTCTTCAAGACTGGTATCACCACGTCCCGCCTTCACGCGCAATTCCTCAAGCGTCCCCTCGGCAATCAACCTGCCATGGGCGATAACGCCAATGCGTTCGGCCATGCGTTCGGCAACTTCAAGAATATGCGTCGTCATGATCACGGTAACGCCGCTGGCAACCCGTGCCTTGAGCACATCCTTGACCTGCCGGGCCGAGCCGGCATCCAGCCCCGTCAGGGGCTCATCGAGAATAATCAATTGCGGCTCATGCACCAGCGCCCCGGCCAGCGCCACCTTTTGCAGCATGCCCTTGGAAAAGCCGCCACAGCGCTCATGGGCATGCGGGGCAAGGCCCAGCCAGCCGAGCAGGTCTTCGGCCCGGCGCGCTGCCTCACTCGCCTCCACCTGCCATAACCCGGCAATGAATTCGAGATATTCGAGCGGGGTCAGCCGGTCATAGACCATCGGTTCGTCCGAAACCCAGGCCACAACCCGTTTGGCCGCCACCGGATCGCGTGCCGCATCAATCCCCAGAATATTGATCTGGCCGGAATCGGGCTGCAACAGCCCGGCGACCATGCGCAATATCGTGGTTTTCCCGGCGCCATTCGGCCCCAGCAGGCCATAGAATTCGCCCCGGCGAACACTAAGGTTGAGACCATTGACCGCTGGGCGGTCGAAACTCTTGGAAAGCCCCGTAATCTCGAGGGCGGGTGTGGAATCCTGCATGGCAAACGCTCCAATTCGCTATTTTTTTAAGCCAAAGGCGTTGCCGCAAGGTGAATCCGGATGGGTAATCTTGCATGAAGCGGTTTACGCCTAATTGTCCGCACGTGATTGAAGGGCAGGCCGCCCTGTACTAAGGATCAGCCGGATTTCAGGAAAGCGACGGGACAACAGGGTGAGCACAATCGAGGGACTTTACGGGACACCGCCAACAGAGCTGGCGGATTGGCCGGCTGACGCGACCCAGTTCTCGCCCCTGATGCCGGGTGCTAAAGCGCTGGAGACGGCCGCGCCAGCGAGCCTTGAACGCATGGTCATCCTCGCGCCCCCGGGCACGCTGGAGCGGCGCTATGTGCTGGCCGAGGCCTTGCGTCTCCTCAAACCCGGTGGCGAACTGATCGCGCTTGCCCCCAAGGACAAGGGCGGCGCGCGCATCGCCAAGGAGCTCGAGGCCTTTGGCTGCAGCGTTACGGCGGAGAGCCGCCGTCATCACCGCATCTGCATAAACACACGGCCCGAGACGTGTGAGGGGCTTGAGAGCACCATTGCCGAGGCGGGACTGCAACAGGTCGATGGCGGGGCCATCTGGTCACAACCGGGCGTGTTCAGCTGGGACCGGCTCGATCCGGGCAGTGCACTATTGATGGAAGCCTTGCCGCCCCTTTCCGGGCGCGGGGCTGATCTGGGGTGTGGCATCGGCTTTCTCACCGCCGCCGTGCTCGCCTCGGACAAGGTCACGTCGGTGATCATGGTCGATACCGACCGGCGCGCCATTGAAGCGGCCAAACGCAATGTCACCGATACCCGCGCCAGCGCCCTTTGGGCTGATGTCCGTCAGGCCGATATTGGCGAACGGCTCGATTTTATCGTCATGAACCCGCCCTTTCATGATGGCGGCAATGAGGACCGGGTGCTCGGCCAGCATTTCATCGTCAAGGCGGCGTCGGCCCTGCGCCCGCGCGGTGTCTGCTGGCTCGTCGCCAATCGCCATCTGCCCTATGAGGAAACCCTCAACCGGCTGTTCACCGAAAGCACCATGATCGCCGACCGCGATGGCTATAAAATCTACAAGGCCGAAAAATGAGCAAGCTCGCCGTGATGCGGCTCGACCGGCTTCTGGCCAATATGGGCTATGGCTCGCGTAAGGATATCCAGCAGCTTGCCCGCCTCGGCGCGGTGACCCTGGACGGGGTCGATATTCCCAAACCTGATATGCGCATTGCGGTCACCCCGGACCTCTCCACCCGTCTGATCATCGATGGCGAGCCGCTCGATCCGCCCCCCGGCATGGCGCTGATGCTGCATAAGCCCCTCGGCGTCACTTGTTCGCACAAGGAGGCCGGGGCGCTGGTCTATGACCTGCTGCCCACGCGCTGGCGCGGCCGCAATCCGGCCATTTCCACCATCGGGCGGCTCGACAAGGACACATCGGGCCTGTTGCTGATGACCGATGATGGCGATCTGCTGCACCGGGTCATCGCCCCGCGCCACCATGTCGCCAAACGCTATCGTGTGACGCTGGAGCGCCCGCTAAAGGGCGACGAGACAGAAATCTTTGCTGCCGGCACGCTACTGCTCGAAGGCGAGGAAAAACCGCTGCAACCGGCCACGCTCGAAGTGCTCGGGGAAAAGCAAGCCTGGCTGACGCTCACCGAAGGCCGCTACCATCAGGTGCGCCGCATGTTCGCTGCTACCGGCAATCACGTGGCGGCCCTCCATCGTGACCGTGTTGGCGGTCTCGACCTGCCGGACGATCTGCCCGCCGGCGAATTCAGGATATTGGGTGAAGCCGAACTGGCCGCGATTTTCGCCGCTAGCTGACAGTGAACCGGGCGATGAGAATGGCGACAAGCACCACGCAGACCAGAAGCGTCATCAGCCGCCGTAGCTGCGAATAAAACTGCGGCACGCCGACCGACCAGATGTCCCATGCCCCCTGCAGCGCAAAGCCGATGGTCAGGATGATCAGGGCAAGGGTATAGGGCATCAGCAGCATGAAAAACCCGGCCACCGAGCCGATGATCCCCATGACAAAGGTCAGGTCCGAACCGGCCCCGCCCTGCAGCCGCAAGCCCCAGCGCACCCCGCCGAGAAAGGCGAGGATCAACACGCCATAACCGACCAGCGCCCGCTCGAACACTATCTGGTCCAGCAGATGCAGTGACGGCATGAGTGTCAGCACCAGCCCGGCCACGAAGGGCAGCAGGCCGGCAAGGGCGGTGAAAGTGACAATGCGCGACCAGAAAACCGGAATATTTGCCATGAGACCCCCTAGCGCCTGAAGACCACGCCACCAAGCCAGCCGGTAAATACCGCCAGCAGGACGCAGGTTATGCCATAGGCCCAGGGTTGTTGCTGCGCCGCCATGCCGAGAAAGCGTTCAAACCCGGTCTTGCGCACCGAAAAGGCCTCAGCCTTTTGCGAAACGATCACCCCGTCCTTGAACAGATAGGTATAGGCCAGAAAATTGCCGTTCGGCACATTGGCCGGCAGCGACAGGCGGGCAGAATAAAGCGTTTCCGATTGAAAAAGCACGCCGCGTTCATCGACGCCGAACAGGCCCCTTTGCGTCATCAGCCGCACCAGTTCCTGCCCGAAAAGCTGCGGATCGCCATTGCCCTGCACCACCGCCAGCTGCGGCCGCGTCTCGGGCAATAACCCCTCACGGATCAAGGTATCCTCGTCGGTAATGTCGCTCAGCTTGTCGCTGGAGAGCACCCAGAAATAGGAGGGGAAGTTGCGAAACACCAATTGCTCGGTATTCAGCCAGATCCCCCATTCATGGGTCTTCTCTCGCGCCACCCGGTCAAAGGCCGGCCCGCGGATCACCATGACCACATCAAACGGGCCTTCCACATGGCGCTGCTCGGCACCGATATCCGGTTCCACATTGCCGAACAGTGTCAGCGTTTCGCCTGAAAAACTGGAATTGATGGAAATGGTCTTGCCCGACATGGCACCCACCAGCCGCTGGGCATGGGCGGCATTCGTCGCCAGCAGGCCCAGGATCAGCAGACAGGCAAGCCGCGGCAGGATCATTGCAGAAACTCCCCCGGTCCCAGAATGGCCATGCTGAACGGATCAGCGGGGGTGAACAGCAATTGCGCGGCAAAGCGGATGGCAACGGTCAGTACCAGCAGCGCCAGCAGCGCCCGCAACTGGTCGCCGCGCAGATATTGCCCGGCCGAAGCGCCAAACTGCGCCCCGATCACGCCGCCAACCATCAAACAGGTGACCAGAAGAATATCGACACTCTGGCTGTTGACTGCATGCAGCACGGTCGAGGCGGCCATGATCGCCAGTACCTGCACCAAAGAGGTGCCGATCACCACATTGCCGGGGACGCGCAGAATATAAATGAGGGCGGGCACCAGAATAAAGCCGCCGCCAATGCCGAGCAGCGCGCCGAGAAAACCGATGGCTGCGCCGATCACCAGCACCGGCAGCACGCTGACATAAAGCTTGGAGCGTTTGAAGCGGATGCGCAGCGGCAATCCGTGCACCCAGTTATGTTGTCCCGGCAGCTTGTCGCGGGTGACGATCCCGGCCCGGCGCCGCAACAGCGAGCGCACGGATTCCGTCAGCATCAAAATGCCGACCGAGCCCAGAAACACCAGATAGGAAATGGAAATCACCAGATCGAGCTGCCCGGCAGCGCGTAAGGCCCCAAAAGCCAGCACGCCGCCAAAAGCACCCAGCACGCCCGCGAGCACCAGATAAAGCGCCAAATGGAAATCGATGCTCGAACGGCGCCAATAGCTCAGCGCCCCCGAGGTGGAAGCCGCCACCACCTGGCCGGTGACTGAAGCTACAGCAACAGAGGGGGGAATGCCGGTGAATATGAGCAAGGGCGTGAGCAGAAATCCGCCGCCGACGCCGAACAGGCCGGACAAAAACCCGACCGCGCCGCCGATTCCCACGAGGAAAAAGAGGTTTACTGAGAGTTCAGCTATCGGCAGATAGATATGCACGACCGGCAACCGCCTAAGCAAGAGACATATGGTGACGGCACGAATAGGCGCGTCTGACTGGAACTGTCAATGAAGCTTACCGGTTTTTACTAAACTGGCTGGCTTCCCAATACGGCGAGCAGCCGCGGATTGATCGAGCCGCTCTCGTTCATGCCTGTGCTGCGTTCAAATTCTTCGATGACCTCACGCGTGCGCGGTCCCATCAGACCATCGGGCACACCAACGTCAAAACCAAGGCGGTTGAGCGCGGCCTGTACCTTTTCCACCACATTGCGGTCGGTAATGGCCGGGCCCGGATCAAAATTCTCGGCCCATGTGCCGATCGGAGCAAAATTCGCCTTGATGTCGATGGCGCTGCTCTTCCAGCTGGCAATGTCCGCCTGCAATTTGCTCATCGTGTCGGCATTGAGCGAACGGGCAATATCGTCGCGCGCTTTCACAGCCCCCGCATCACCCTGATTGGCGGCGAGCGAGAACCATTTATACGAGGCCGACATGTTCTGCGGCACGCCAAGGCCACGGGCATAAAGCATGCCGAGGTTGAACTGGCTGTCGGTCAGGCCGCGATTGGCGGCGCGTTCAAACCATTCGGCGGCTTGCGAGAATTCCTGGTTGCCGAGATCACCGCTGGCATAAAGCGCGGCCAGATTATGCATCGACATGCGATTGCCAGCCTCGGCGGCGCGCTGATACCAGAGCCGGGCCTGCATCAGGTCCTTGTCGACGCCCTTGCCATGCTCATAAAGATTGCCGAGACGATATTCTGCCGGGGCGAAGCCCTGCGCGGCGGCACGCTCATACCATTTGGCCGCAGCGGCAAAATCCTGGGCAATGGCCTGCCGTTCGCTGTAAATCGCGGCAATCTCGAACTGGGCGCGCGGATCGCCATTGGCGGCGGCTTGCCGCAGGGCGAGGGGGCCAAGATTTTCCGGCGGCAATTCCAGTTTCAATCCGGCAGAGATCGGGGCGAGCCCAAGCATTTCATTGCTGGGCGGTGCGGTGATCGAGCTGGTGCTGATCGCATCTTCAGCCTTGGCGACGCTACTGGTCAAGGCGGCGGGCAGGCCCTGGTTGAGGGTGGGCTGCGGCGTCAGCGACATGCGGGCAAACGGATCAACCGAACCGGTGGGATCGGGATCGAGCAAGCGCTGCTGGTCAATGCCGGTATCGGGGGCAGGCGCTGCCGCTGCCGGTGTTGCCGGCGCGGTCACTGCGGGACTGGTTTCCTCAATGACGGAAGCGGTGCCTTCGGGATCACTTGCGCGCTTTTCAATCAGATTGAGCGCCAACAGGCTAACGGCCACAAGGGCGGCGGCCAGAAGCAGCGAGCGGCGATGGCGGCTGATGAAGCTTTGACGCGGCCCGTCATCCTCGATCTCGCGGGCATCGGCTGCCAGATCATGATGCGGGTTGACCCGATCGGTGCCGGGTTCCTTGCGGCGGGCATCTGTCTTTTGCCTAGCGCGGGCCTGCTTTTCCGCGCGGGCCTGAGCCTTGCGGTCGCGCGCGGAAAGTGGCGCTTCGTCGGCGGTTTCTTCCGAATTGTTCTTGCCGTCCTGAAAACGGGCAAGGGCCTTGGCCATCAGCGATTGCGAACCGGCTGTGGTGTCGGCTTCTTCCTGCCGCTGTGCGGCACGGCGCGCGGCCTCAATAAAGGTGGAGCGGCTGACGCTATTGGTCGATACGCGCTGTTCGCGCTCGGGTTCAGCCCGGCGCGGCTCTGGCCGGCGCGGTGTCGGGGGTGTTTCCAGGGCCAGCGCGGCTTCTTCGCTCAGCATGGAACGCGGCTTGGCGGGGCGTTCAACATCATCGGGGTCGAAGGCTGCAGCTGCGCGCGGACGGGCGGTCTGTTGCAGCTGGACAATCGGGGCCGGAGCATCTTCAAACATCGCCGTCGGATCGTCGTAGACCGGCGCGTCATGGCGGAAGCTGGTGTCGGGTTCGGGGGTATAATCAGCGGCAAAACCCGGATCGATCAGCGGACGGTCGTCGTCCGGGCTCATCTGCATGGCGTCGTCACGCATCGGCGGCCGCTGCTGGGCCGCGCGGGGTTGTTCGTCATGCTGCGGGCTGGCGGTTTGCAATGCGGCGCGCGCCGGTGAGGGGGCAGGCGCTGCCGGCGCGGCAATGCTCGCGCGGTCGATACTATTATTGAGGGTCGATTCAAGCCGGGCCAGACGGGCGTCGACCTGACGGATGCCTTCCTGTACCCCGGCAAAATCCTCGGTGCGGCCCGCGTCACTGCCAGCCGAGAACAGGCGTGCCATGCGCTCTTCCAGCGCATCCAGCCCGGCATCGCTGAGGCCTGCATTCTGGTTGCCTGTTCGTGACACCGCCTCGGAAGTGCGCTGCGCCACAAGATCAGCCAGTGCCTCGAAATCGGGGCCCTCGCCGCCGCCTTTTGCCGAATTGCTCTTGTAGAGCTTCGTCATGTCGGAAATCTGCTCGCCGGTCTGGTCCATCCGGGCGATAAGCTGGCGGATCTGGTTTTCCAGCTGGCCAGCCGAAATATCCTTGGCAGAAGCGGCACCGAATTTCTGGTCGAGCGTGTCGATCTGGTTTTTCAGTGCGGAAAAGCGCGGCTCGATGGCATCGCGCACGGTATTGCGCAAGGTCTCGATATCGGCCTGCAAACCGCCAACGGCATTGCCATTACCGAAATCCTCGATCTGGCCAACCCGTGCATTCAATGCGTCAATACGGGCCAAAAGCGTGGTGGAGGTGCCCCCGCCCGCCTTCATGGCCTGGGTAACATTGGCCATCTCTTGCGAGATGCTGCCCATTTCCTGGGTCAGCCGTTCAAGATCCGCCGGGCTGAGCGCCAGATTTTGTTCGAGTGCATCAATGCGGTCATAAACATTGCGCACGCCCGCCTCGATGGCGCCAAAGCCCTTGTCCTGGCTGCGTGACAAGGTTTCGAACTGGGTCAGCGGCTGATCGGCATATTGCTGCTGCAGATCGCTGAGGTGTTCAACACTTGCCACCAGCTTGTCGATGCGCTGGCCGATATCGCCATTCTGCTGCGGCTGGCTGACCATCCGCGCGATATTGGCAATCTGGGCTTCCAGCCGCTTGACCTGACCGGTTTCCCCCACCGCGCCGGCCAATAGCTCGATCACATGGGTGAGCTGGCCAACCTGATCGGCAATGTCCTTAAGGCTCGCCGGCGATTGCCCGCCCTGACGCAATTCGTC
>Ga0209344_10002967_pt1 | contig 17613 bp, 14 predicted proteins | sample Cruoilmetagenom6_FD_187293 | JGI IMG/M metagenome (GOLD analysis project Ga0209344, IMG submission 187293) | Oil polluted marine microbial communities from Coal Oil Point, Santa Barbara, California, USA - Santa Barbara Oil Seep Sample 6 (SPAdes)... | ecosystem: Environmental > Aquatic > Marine... | reverse complement strand
CATTATTTACAGTCAGAATGATGGCATTCCAACGGTGAAACCAATACAACTCTCTTGGAACTTTACCGACGAATTGTTTTTTATCCATCTCAATGAAAAGCAAGACAGCAAAGAGGGTATTGCTCATTACCGAGCCGCTTCCGAAGCAAAAAAAATAGACACAAATACTTTCTCTTCCTTGACTACACAAGTGAGCCAAGCACAAGATTTAAAAACGTTTATTACGCTTATGGAACTTCATGAACAGTATATTTCTGAAGTCATTCAATTACACCCCATCAAGGCACGTCTTTTTCCTAATTTTAACGGATTGGTAAAAAGTCTTGGTGCTTGGGGTGGTGATTTTGTACTTGCTTCGGGAGACGAAGAAGCACGTGATTACTTCCGAAGTAAAGGATATCACACTATTATTGGCTTTGACGATATGATCAAATAAAAAAGGCTTCGCGATTGCGAAGCCTTTTTTAGTATTCTATTTTTTCTACTAGTAGAAATCTGCTCTATTATCTTCGATCTCAGCTGCCTTTTTCAATGCATTGAATACACCTGTATTTACTGTTGGCATATCTTTTGTGGTCAACTGATTTGCGTATGACGTGTAATTATCAAGGTCTGGCGCTTTATTAACAGCCAAAACTCGTACTTTAAATACACCTGTTTGACCATCGATTAAACCTGTCATTTCACCTGCTTTGGTTCCGAAAGCAGCTCCAACCACTTTAGGTTCGTTACCACTACCAGCGATTGTTGGAGAAACCATTGTCAATGCCGTTGCATTTTTAACTTCAACATTTTGATTAGAAGCGATCTCTTGTAAGGTAGTACCTTTGATCGACTCACGAATTTTCTTCGCCTTCTTCTCTTTTCTCAATATTGGCGTCACCGTTGCAGATGCTTCAGCAACACTCATTAATGCTTTTTTGTTTCTACGCGTTAGTTGTGCTATGGCATAGCCATCAGTCACACTGAAACGCTTAACGTCACCAACCTTTGTATCTTCTTTAAATGCCCAAGAAACAATGCTTCTGTTGGTTCCAAGACCTGGAATATTCTCATCCATTGCACCAATTTTATTTACTGGCTTAGCGTCCAATCCTTGTGCTTTTGCAACTTCAGCAAAATCGCCTTTACGCGCTTCTACTTCAAACTTAGATGCTTTAGAGAATACTTCGTTTAAGGTTTCTTCGGAAGGAGTGATTTCCTTATTTACTGTGGCAACCTTAATTACCTTTTGCATGTTCTTTTGATTTTCAATTTCGATCACGTGATAACCAAAATTAGTCTTAGCGACTCCAACATCACCAACTTTACCTTCAAAAGCAAAATCTCTAAAAGGAGCTACCATCGCGCTATAAGCAAAGTTTTCATATCGACCTCCTTTTTCAACACTTCCTTTATCTGAAGAAAATTGTGTAACTAAGTCAGAAAATTTTGAACGATTTCCTTTGATTACAGTTACAAGACTGTCTGCTGTTTTCTTTGCTTGTACATCTGTTCTAGTAATACTATCTGCAGGATTTAAACCAATAGGAATTAAAATATGACGTGCAGTCACTGTATCTGGCAATTGACGTACAGCCAACACCTTACTTAGATTATATCCATTTTCAAGTTTGTACGGTCCGTAGATACTTCCAGCTGGCAACGTATATAATGTATCTGCGCCCTTCGGAATTAAATTTCTATAAAGCCATGCATCATTATAGGTGTCATCTGAGTTTGCCGAAATATAACCTGCATAATCCTTTGCGTTTTTAAAACCATAGATCGTATCCATGGTGTTTGTCACTTTATTTTCCTCTACACGATCATCAAGAAGTTTTAACAAGTCTGCTTTTGTTGCTTCCTCATCACTTGCCGATGGCATTTCAGAAACAAACGTATACTGAATATCAACCTGAGGTTCTACTTCATACTGACTTGGATGTGCTTTTACGTAGGCTGCAATTTCCGAATCACTTACTGCAATTTCTTCATCAGAAATACTTGCATAAGGAATTTGAACATACTCGATATTGACCTTGTCATTTTCAAAACGATATTGCTGCTCACCATCAGCTACAGTGGCTTTCATTCCACCTTTGACCATGTTTAGGTACATGTCCTGCATAATCTGCTGAGTCGTTGATTTTTCGAAAGCTAACCATTGGTTGTAAGCTTCTTGATTTGGAGAAGATTTTACCGTAGCAATATACTCCTGTAATCTTGCTTCAGAAAAAGCACCAGTTTCATCCGTAAACTGAGGGTTACTTGATAAGTTAACACGTAAAGCTTCTTTTACTTGAGCACTTTCGGCAGTTAAACCAAGTTTTTCAAATTGCTCTTCGAAAAGAACACGACGCAATTCATTGTCCCAAACAAGATTCATTGCTTGCGTAGACGAACCGTTACTACCAAGATTCCGCTGCATATTTTCAACTTGCTGCATAAATTCAGCACGTGGAATATCCACACCATTAACGGTAGCGGCAGTTTCCTGCCCTTTCACAGAGCCTCCCGTTTTACTGTTTATTACACCATCTAGTACAAAAGCGAAAAGCGCCAAAGCGATGATAATGATAAGGAAAACTCCTCTTTTACGTATACTGTTTAATATTGCCATCTTAGGTCATGATTTAATAGTGGGCGAAAATACCATTTTCCCTGCATTTATGAAAACGTTTATTTATAAAATTGTAAGAATAAAAAAAAGAAGGTAAAAGGCGGCTTTGCAAAGATTTAGCGACCTGGTAGGAATCTAGAATAGGAATCAGTCTTTTTGAACATTTTGAATCTCGACCAGTTCTATTTTTGTATTAGAAACTTCAATGATATCAAACACATAATCTTCAATGGTGACCTTCTGGCCTTGTTCAGGAATACCTTCCATAAAATGAACGATCATTCCGCCTAAGGTTTCATAGTTTTCGCTTTCGGGTAAATTCAGCTTAAACATTTCATTCAGATAATCAACTTCGTGCCTTGCCGAAAACAAATAGTGATCTTCCGCCAGGGTTTCTTCGATAAGCGCAACACTATCGTGTTCGTCTTCAATTTCACCAAAAAGCTCTTCAATAATGTCTTCAACCGTCATAATCCCTGAAGTCCCTCCGTACTCATCAATAACTACGGCAATACTTTTACGCTTTTTACTTAAGATATTTAAAACATCTTTAGCCAACATCGTTTCAGGCACAAACACCACCGGCATCAGTACTTTTTTAAGAATATCTGGTTTTTTAAACAGTTCGAAGGAATGCACATACCCAAGAATATCATCAATATTCTCTTTGTACACCAATATTTTGGAAAGCCCGGTATCTGTAAAAAGCTTGCTCAACTCTTTGGGCGTGGTCGTAATATCAACAGCCACTACTTCGGTACGTGGAATCATCACTTCTCGCGATTTTACTTCGGAAAAATCAAGCGCATTCTGGAAGATCTGAATTTCAGAATCCAGATGGTCTTCCATTTCTACAGTTTCCATCTGTTCACTAATATAATTTCCGAGTTCCACTTTGGTAAAGCTTAACTGAACGATATCGCCTTCGGTTTTAAAGAAAATTTTTAGAACGAGGTCTGAGATCCAAATAATAAATTCAGAAATAAAGGTAAATAAGAGGTAGAAGAAATAAGCTGGAATAGCAAAAATCTTAACGAGGTTATTCGCATAGATCTGGAAAAATACCTTCGGAAGGAATTCTGCAGTCAGTAGTATAACTAAGGTTGAAATAACGGTTTGCAACAACAACCCAGTAAAACCTTCTACGGGTATATAGTCAATAAGCAGATCGCCCATATAAAAACCATAAACTACGAGCGCAATATTATTACCCACGAGCATGGTTGCAATAAATTTGGAAGGTCTTTTGGTAATACGCTGTAAAATGGTCGCTAAAAAGCTGTTTTGTTTCTTTTCAATCTCAATATGAATTTTATTGGAAGAAACATAAGCGATCTCCATGCCCGAAAAAAAGGCTGAAAAGATCAAGCTTAAGATGATAATAATGATGCTAGCGTCCAAGGGTTGGTTTGCGAATTTGGTATTAGGTGTTAAGCAGTTGCTCTAAAAATAGCTCATAGTTGACCAATAAAGACTTTATCTATTTACGATTTTGATCCTTTTGGTGTTCTTGAAACTTTCTTCTAAAATTACGCTTAAAGAAGAACATAAATACCGCCACGACCATAAAAAACAGGAAAAGATAGGCGCGATTGCGATTATCGGTCCAATTTTCGTAAACTAAATATGCCGAAAATGCCGCCATCACTAGGTAGAAATATTCAAAAAGCTGGTAAATTTTGTTACTCATTATCTTCGGTTTTTTTATTGTCGACTAACTGAACACCATCATTTTGTCGTGATAAAAAGTTAGTGAATTCTTCATTACTATCAAAACGAGCCCCATTGTTGTAAGACCCATCCTTCAGTTTCATTTTATAAGGTCGATCTGTAAAGACCCACTTATGCTCTTGATCCCAATACATCTGTTCTGCCTCCAAAATTAAACTATCAGACGTAATTAAAACCACTTCGTCTCGTAAATCGACCAAATTGGAATTTTTATACATAACAGCGTAGTTTGACGTAACTGTACTACGTTCGCCCTTTTCGTTCCAAAAACGAACTTCTACACCTTCTGGAAATTCTTGGTAAGCAAATTCGAAATTTGAATAATCTAAGAGCTTTGGCGCTAGTAAATTGGTAACCACTTTCCCAGAATCTGTATATTTCAGATTAATATTCTTCCCTTCCGCCACTGGCGCATTATCGGCAAGATGAAGTTGTTGAATGTTTTTATAATTTCCTTCACATGCAAAAAGCGTGATGGCTACAAATAGTGCCATCACGCCTTTAAACATATGTTTATGTGTTATCATTCTTATAGATTCGGAACACGTACGCTTCCACCAACCCAACATTTAAATGATACAGTTTTTCCTGCCATACCATTACTAAAGATGTCTGATTTACTTGGCGCTCTTTCTCTGTAAGCGCTCGCTGTTGATCTTGCATTACCTGCAATAGAAGCATCAACTCTCGCTGCTTTATCTGCCATTTCAGCGGCTTTCCAGTACATAGCTCTCTTTTCGAAAGGCGTAGTACCACAGTTATTAGCACTTGAAGCATACATATTGGCAATTTTTAAATAAGCTCTTCCGTAAGATGGCTTTTGATCAATTGCTTTGTTATAATAAGTTCTCGCTTGACCAAAGCTTCCTTTGTCCTTCGCATTTTCAGCAATACGATAATAGATATCAGCTTTTGAACTTGGATTTGTTTCCAACTCAGCCGCTTGATTGTAATAATTAAGCGCTTCTCCACTCTTACCAGCTTTATCGGCTAATCTACCTAAATAATAAGCAGATTTCGCTGAAGGCTCTAATGTGTGTAACTGTTGAACCAATTTAAAGAACAATGGTGTCTCACAATCTTTAGCATTTAAACGCCCTGCTGCACTACGCAACCAGTTCACATCATTTTTCTTTTGCTCAAAATCTTTTTCGAATAAAGGAATAAGGTTTGGACAATCAGCCAGAATACCAAGTTTTCCATTTACACTTCCTTTAACCTGACCATAAGCCTTTAGGTTCTTTTCTGAAGCGTTCATGATCTTGTCTTCCTTACTTGTCAATTTTGTTCCCGCCTCTTGCTTATCGATCAATTGTGTTAATCGCTTTGCAAGATTATTTTCTTCTTCTTCGATCTTTTCAGTGATCACATCGAACAAGTCAAATACACGTTGAATATCCATTTCATTAGACTCGTAAAGGTCTACAGCTAATGAGAAATACGTATAGATACTTTTCGGACTTGTAAAATTCTCTCTATCTTCTTTGAATGCTTTATCAAAAGCATCAAACTGCTCCTTCTTTGTGCCTAAACTATTATCGTACTTCAGCTGTGCAATTTTTGACATTACATCTCCAGCTTCTGTTTTTGTAGGATAATGCTTAAGACGCATCTCGAAGTTCTTTACATACGCAGCAACTTTGGTATTGTCTCCTTTTTCTTCAATGAAGTATTTGAACATCTTCTCACCATACTGGTAAGTAGCAAGACTGTATGTAGGACACTCACTCACCACTTTTTCGTAATGCGGAAGAGCCGCCTCATAATTTTTAGCTTTTGCTGGCTCCACAAATAAAGATAGTGTTACCACACAATCATCTGCAGCCTGCGCCGAAATTTTATTCCCCAAGGTTAGCATAAGGGCTGCTGCTAATAAAATTGCTTTCGTTTTCATGTTGATAGTTTTAATATAATTCGTAATTAATCGTAATACCTTTTTTCAAACCATTTGTCGTTTAACGACAGACTTAAAAAAGTGTTGAAGAAATTTTCCTGAACGAGTCCGAAATCTTTTGTTCCTCGACGCCCAAGTTCGAAACCTAGGTTTACATTTGAGAATAATCTTCCCACTGGTAGTCCTACTCCAAAAGATATGCCAAACTCATTAATTTTTTCTCCGTTAAGAACGATTCCCGTCTCTTCATAGCGTATCCCTCCACGATAAACAACTCGCTGCCAGAAGTTTCCAATTGAATTGTAATTAGGAATAAAAAAGCCTCCTAATTTGAATGAAGACGCATCCTCGTAGTTAAATTGCGTTGCTGTATTTGTTCGATCATTTAAGTTGCTCGTCTTCAAACTGGCATATTCAGCCCCTAAAAACCAACTTTTTGGTTTTCCAATTCCAAGACCTAAACTTACTTTAGACGGAAAAGTAAACTCAGTATCTGCTACGGTTAGTGATCGCAGATCTATAGGACGAACCCCGCCCGAAGGAATTTCCAACACGGTGGCTACATCTTTTTGGTTAACCGATTTAAAATCGGTTTCTGGAACATAGGTTACGGCCGATGCTAATTGTAGATCATCGGTTACCATAGTTTTATAGGTCGCTCCCAGATTAAAACTAAAACCCGATAGTTCACTACGCAAAAACTCTTGAGCACCTAAAAGAGACCCAACACGCTGTGAATACGTTGTATTTTCTACACTTCCGAAGTTATAATTGACATCAACCCCTACATTGAATTCATCCGTAATTTTATAACCTAAGTTAAAAAATACTTTATTCAATCCCCCTGATCCGCTATACCTTGTTACAACGTCATCAGTAGTACTTTCAATTTGATATCCAACCGAGGTCGTTGGAATCAAACCAAACGAAGCTCCAAATTTTCCCATAGGCACTCCAATAGCAATATAATCTACAGATGTTGCTGTAGCATTTGCTTTTTGAGATTCCGTTTGAAAACTTGTTCGCTTGTGGCTCGCTCCTATTGTATAATTGATCAACCGAAGGTCTGCTACACCCGCTGGATTTGATAAATTTAAGTGGATACTATCGGAAAGGACTGTGATACCGCCCATGGATCTGTTTTCTGCTGTTCCTTTAAATTTAATTGTACCAATTCCGTAATAAGAATACGGAGATGTGGTACCCTCTTGGGCCACAACAACACCAGTAATAAGCAAGAAAAAAACTACTATAATTTGTTTCAACATTAATCTTTGTTAAGTTCTAAAATGTAATGTAAGCCTTCCAATAAAAAATTTGAGTTCGCAAAGATGTCATTTTTTAAGCTTACTCGCAACAAATGAGCATCCCCACCTGTTAAAATAACTGTTAAATCGGGATATTTCTCTCTATACGAACTAATAAAACCGTCTAATTCGTATACCACACCATTAAAAATGCCAGAATGTATTGCATTTGAAGTTGTATCACCAACAAGAGACACCTTATTTTTTGGTTCGAGAAGTGGCAATTTTGCCGTAAAATGATGTACCGCTTTATAACGCATTTCCAAACCTGGAGATATAGCCCCTCCCGAATAACGATTATCTCCCGATAGATAATCATAGGTTATGCAACTTCCCGCGTCAATGACAAGCACATTTTGCTTTGAATATTGTGCCGCAGCAGCGCTCACCAAGGCAATTCGGTCAACACCCAGCGTTTCTGGCGTAGCATATGCATTTATAAATGGAATCTTTGTTTGATGTGTTAAATAGATAACTTTATATTTTTTATGAAGGTATTTTGTCTGTGCTTCAGTAATAATTCCCACCGCAGAAATGATACAATGCGAAATAGCAGCGTACTTATCAGACAACGCAACAAGCTTATCTAAAAGCAAATTTCGTTCAAACGATTCTCTATAAATCAAAGCATTGCCGTCAAAAACGGCTAGTTTGATATAAGTATTTCCAACGTCAATAATAAGATTCATCTGCACTTAAAGACGATAAAAATACGACTTCATTTCAAGAGGCTTGTTAAAAGGGTATTAAATTGATTAAAAGACAAAAGATGATTTTTTTTCAAAGAATGTTTTGCAACAATGAAAATAGGTTTATATTTGCGCTCCATTACCGGTGCCTTAGCTCAGTTGGTAGAGCAATGGACTGAAAATCCATGTGTCCCTGGTTCGATTCCTGGAGGCACCACGTAATTAAAACCCACTCTTTGCAGAGTGGGTTTTTTATTTGAATGAATATACAATGCTCGCTTTGTTACGTTCATGAGGATAATAGACCACTGCTATAGACAGATTGGCTTTACAACTTCAGGCGAGAGCCAAAGGAACAATTTGCGAAGCGAATTGAATCCTGAAAAAATAATTAATTTTCCGTGTATTCTATATTCTGAAACACACCATTCGTAACCATTACAGTTTCATTACTTCCGAAATTAGTTAGCGTACCTTGAAAATTTCCAGAGATCGTCTTATTATTTTCATCTAATTCTGTAATAGTCACCGTTCCCGTTGTTTCGGTGTCAAAGGTCTGATAACTTGTAGTCCCTCCTTCCAGATAAACAATTACCGTATTGTTTTCGTCTGCCGTATTATAGGTGCCAACAGCCAAAGGATCTGCCGTACTTTCCGCAGTCCCAATGCCTATTGAGAGTCCGTTGCCTGCACCCGCACTTTCCGAAGTCGTTATCCCAATATATCTTTTCTGTGAGGTAATTTGAGCCACAATAACACCTGCATCATAAGTGACCCCTTCAATCTCCGCTGTAAAAAACGAATTACCAAGTCTGCTATCATCATTGGCATCATTGTCATCATTTCCACAGCTCACAAGTGCCAAAAATAGGCATATGACCATACTCAACTTTAAGATATCTTTTTCATGTTTTTTTAACTAAGTATAAAAAAACCCGAAACAATTGTTTCGGGTCCTATATTTAAGCAGCTTGTCTTCCTTTAAGCCGTTTTTCTATTTTTTTCTTAATAAGCGTAAGACGCTTCATCAGATCCATAATAGAACTATCCTTATTTTCTTTATACAGCTCGTTTAGACTCAAGATCAACTCTTTAGCCTTCCGTGATGCGATGATTCGCTCACTTGTTGTTTTAAAACTTGTTTTTTGCTGTTCAAAATCAAGCGCTTCGTTTATAATATCCATGGTTCCTTACCAATTTTAAATTCGCCGATAAAGGTAAAAATGTTCAGGAATTAATATACCATTTTTAGTAAAATTTAACGTATTTAACTTTAATTATTTCAAAAATTGATTTATATCGCAACAAAATGTAATTTTGGACCGCAAACCAAGCCAATTTTTATGAAAACTGTTGCTTTCCTACTTCTATTTATCACATGCTTTTATTCCCAATCACAAATTTTAAATGCCGAATCGCTCCGAAAAGTCACAGATACCTCTGGTTTTTCGGGTGCTGCAAGTCTTAACTTTGCTTTAAAGAGAAATGTAAACGACTTCACTACGATTTCTAGTAAGATCCACGTACAATACAAAATGAACAAACACCTTGTGTTGTTTAAAAACGATATTGATTTTCAGAAAGTTGAAAACGCAAAACTCGAAAATAGCGGTATTCAGCACCTTCGCTATAATTATCATTTATCACCACGTATTGCGATGGAGATCTTTGCTCAAGCCCAATACAATAAGGTCAACTTAATCGATTTTCGTGGTTTGCTAGGCGCTGGCCCTCGTTTTAAATTAAGCCGATCTGAAAATTATAAATTTTACCTAGGTACCCTTATCATGTATGAACACGAAAAAACATCTGATGGATTCACTCACGTTCAAGATGATTTCCGTGGAAGCACCTACCTTTCATTTTCTCTTTACCCCGTCGAAAATATCAGTATCGTCAGCACAACCTACTACCAACCCTTACTCTCACAAGTTAGTGATTACAGGATCTCGAGCCAGTCATCCCTCGTCGTGAGCCTTTTTAAAAATTTCGCCCTAAACACGTCCTACACCTTCGTTTACGATGCCGTACCAGCCATAGGTATTCCTAATTCGCAATATGATTTCTCAACTGGATTGACCTATAGCTTTGATTAGCATCGGGCCTTTCTTCCGAAGAACAAAAACGCCCAACATATTCCACCACAGCGATATAATGATTACAACGCGCCCATGAGATTTTAACCTCATCCTTTCTAAAATAGGGTCTGCCAGTAAAAATAAGGTAATCTATGATTTTGTGTTATTTTGATCAAACCATCTCGTCTAAATCTTCCGTAAGGAAATAATGCAAAATTAGACTACTTCGCTATCTTTACCTTTTTCAAAAACGTACGCGTTTTTTTTGCGTATCTAAAAATAGAGACAAAAACTATGTATTACGATCCCAAAGACCTTCGGAAATTTGGCAAAATCACCGAATGGAGCGAAGAACTAGGAACCAAATTTTTCGACTATTACGGCAAAGTCTTCGAAGAAGGCGCCTTAACAGCGAGAGAAAAATCACTCATTGCCTTAGCCGTTGCGCATACCGAGCAATGCCCATATTGCATTGATGCCTACACCAAAGATTCATTGCAACGTGGCGTCACCAAAGCAGAAATGATGGAAGCTGTTCACGTGGGAGCCGCCATAAAAAGTGGGGCAACCCTAGTACACGGAGTTATGATGATGAACAAGGTGAATAAATTAGACGGATAGTATTTGTAGGGCGTGACCACAAGGGTCGGGCTTTCGGCTATATTCCCGCCGCTCGTTCCTCGGGCGGGAGATGCCGCCTCTATCCCTCACGCCTCGCTTCCGACGAGCGGAGCGAGCGGAAAGCGACAAAATAGTACCGCATTGGTAAAATATGAATTAAGAAATAGCTGCTCATGCAGATAATGAAAAGAGTTACCCGCCAGCGCGGGCAAAACATATGGGAAAACTTAAAACGCAATCACTACACAAACGCGAAGACGAATTAGCAAATGCTAATAGGCAATTAGAAATACTCTCCAATAGCATTTTTAAAAGTGGCGAGCTTCCAACATTCGCAAAAAAAATAAAAGAAACCAATCAGTTTCCACTTCGACCTAAAACATTAGAGATCCTACAAATAAACTTGGGTTATATGTGCAATCAAGTGTGCGAACACTGTCACGTAGATGCAGGTCCAGACCGAAAAGAGATCATGACCTGGGAAACCATGGAATTATGTCTCAAGGTGATAAAAAATACAGGAGCGCATACCCTCGATCTTACCGGTGGTGCCCCAGAAATGAATCCGCTTTTCCGGAGATTTGTGGAAGAAGCAAGCAAAGCCGGTATTAAAGATTTTATTGTTCGTAGTAACTTAACCATACTACGCGCAAACAAAAAATATTACGACCTCCCAGATTTCTTTAAAAAACACAATGTTCACGTTGTAAGCTCAATGCCGCACTGGACACGTGGTAAAACCGACAAACAACGCGGTGAAGGTGTTTTTGACATGTCGATCAAAGCGTTGCAAGAACTCAATGCAGTAGGCTATGGCATGCCCGATAGCAGTCTGCGTCTCGATCTTGTATACAATCCAAGTGGTGCATTTTTACCCGGCGATCAAGCGAGCATGGAAAAAGATTTTAAAAAAGCACTGATGGAAGATTTCGGAATTCAATTCCATAATCTTTTTGCTATTACTAATTTACCAATCGCTCGTTTTCTAGATTACCTCATCGCTTCCGAAAACTATGAAGATTATATGTATTCTTTAGTGGATGCCTATAATCCAGCAGCTGTTGAAAACGTTATGTGTACCAATACCATTTCCATAAGTTGGGATGGCTGGCTATACGATTGCGACTTTAACCAAATGCTTGACCTTAAGGTTGCAAGTCCGGTGAAACATATTAAAGATTATAATGAAGACCTACTCAATGACCGAGACATCCTTATTTCACAACATTGCTATGGCTGTACCGCTGGAGCAGGATCAAGTTGCCAAGGAGTAGTGACTGATTAATTAAAATGACAGACCAAAAAACTGCCATACTTGTTTTTGCACAAACCGCACAACGGGAAGGGACTACAAAGTCTTTTCGAAGTGCTGTACCGCTATTTGAGATCTTAAACCAGCAAACATTAGAAGCTGTTGAAAAAAGCAAACTTCCCTTTTTTCATTTTTCAGAAAGACAACAAATAGGAAAAACTTTCGGCGAACGTTTTATCAACGCCATTCAGCAGGTGTATGACCAAGGATTTGACAATGTCATCACCATCGGGAATGATACGCCCCACCTTACAGCAGCACATTTAAAAAAAACGGCTCAACAACTTCAAGAAAAACAGGCCGTACTCGGTCCGTCACAAGATGGCGGTTTCTATCTAATGGGACTGCACCGTTCGCAGTTTAATGCCGAGCTATTCCTAAAGCTTCCGTGGCAGACATCACGCGTAGCGACGGGTGTTTTAAAACTATGGTCCGACAAAAAGATCCAAGTAATTCTTCTAGAAAAACTACACGACATTGATCATTTTACAGATTTTAAAAAATTGATCGATGGCTTCCGAAGACTTTCAAAAAAAGTCGTCAAACTATATTACCACAGCGTCCAGGCAATCAGCATAGGCGTAGCCAGAAACACCCCTTTTTTTACTTCTTTCCAAAAGGAGACCTATTTTAACAAAGGCTCTCCGCGTCTGTTATAGTCAAGTTTTTACTCCAACTATTCTTTTTCTATCCTATAGATCACAGATTTCCTTTTGGTCGTTTATTCCTAGACGATTGCGAGGTTTTAACAGGCAAATTTATACTTTATGAAACAACTATACATGGCTGTTTTGCTTCTAGTTTCAGCATACGGTTTTTCACAAAATACGCTTTCGGGTATTGTTACAAGTGCGGCAGACAACCAACCGATCCCTTTTACGAATATTACCGTTTTAGGCACAAATCAAGGCACAACGACTAATATTGATGGCGAATTTAATATGATCGCACCGCCACCCAAAACCGTATTGCGTTTTTCATCGGTGGGCTTCTATGCACAAACGATTGCAGTCACAAATGAAAGTACGCTAAATATTGTTTTAAAAGAATCTTCGGAAGGTCTAGACGAAATTGTCGTAACCGCACTGGGAATTAAACGAGAGGAAAAAGAATTGGGCTACACCGTGCAAACCTTAGATGCGGAAACGGTTTCCGAAGTAAAAGCAGTCAACTTTCTCGATAATCTCGCCGGAAAATTAGCGGGTGTAACTATTTCGCAAGGTGCCACAGGCGTTGGTTCTTCATCAAAGATCACCATTCGCGGTGAAGCCTCCTTCTCCAACAACAATCCGTTATTTGTTGTAGACGGCGTTCCAATAAACAACCAAACCGTTTTCAACTTTACCAACGAAGCCGCTGCCGGATTTCAAGAAATTGACTTCGGAAATGGCGCTATGGATGTCAACCCAGACGATATCAAATCGGTTACGGTTTTAAAAGGCCCTTCGGCAGCAGCGCTCTACGGAACACGTGCTTCCAACGGCGTGATTGTGATCGAAACCAAAGACGGAAAGCGCTCAAAAGGCATGGGAATTAGCATCAATACCTCCATTTTTATCGATCGCGCATTCAAACTTCCAGAGTTTCAAAATAAATTCGGACAAGGAAACTCGGGCGAGTTTCAATATGTTGACGGTTTAGGCGCCGGAACCAACGACAATATCACTTATTCCTGGGGACCTGCATTAGACCAAGGTCTGCTTATTCAACAATTTGACAGCCCCGTAACACTTCCCGATGGAACAATCATTCGTGGTGGTGATACCGCGCTTTACGACGGACTCCCAATTGAGGCGACACCTTTTGTTTCGCATCCCGATAATTTGAAGAATTTTTATAAAACGGGTGTGACAACCATAAACAATATCTCAGTTGCCAATGGTTTTGGCTTGGGTGATTACAGACTTTCATTTACCGACCTGCGAAGTGAATCTATCATTCCCGGTGTCAATCTCGATCGGCAAACGGTAGCGACTAAACTCAATTTTGAACCTTCAGAAAAAACGAAGATCAGCAGCTCGATCAGTTATATGCATTCGGCAAGTGATAACCGCCCTTCCAATGGCTACGGAAGCGAAAATGCAAATTATTCGCTTGTTGCTTGGGGGCCGCGTTCTTTAAACATCAATAGTTTAAAGGATTACTGGCAACCCGGCCTCGAAGGCGTACAGCAATACTCATTCAACTATACCTTTTTTGACAATCCGTATTTTATTTTGCTTGAAAACCGAAACAGTTTTGGACGTGATCGTGTCTTCGGAAATGTAAGTATAAAACATAATTTCACCCCCGAATTTAGCGCTTCCTTGCGGACTGGAATGGATTATTCTTCGGAAAAGAGACAATTCAGAAGAGCTTTTAGCAGCAACCGGTTTAAAAATGGTGGTTATGCAGAACATGACATCTTGTTCCGAGAAGTCAATACCGACTTCCTCTTTAATTACACAAAAGACTTCGGAAACTTCAATTTTGACATTTCCGCAGGTGGAAATCGCCTAGATCAAACCGCAGCAACAAGCCAATCGCAAACCGTAAATTTAGCACAACCAGGTATTTATAATTTAAACAATGCTGCCTCGCCCATTGAGGCTTTCCAATTTGACTCGCAAAAACGAATTAATTCGCTTTATGGCATCGCAAAACTTGGTTATAAAGATTTTTTATACGTCGATATTACGGGAAGAAATGATTGGTCAAGTGCTTTGGCAACTCCTTTTGCAGTAGATAATGTTTCATTCTTCTATCCTTCGATCTCAACAAGCTTTATTCTATCAAAAGTAACGCAGTTACCTGAAATAATTTCCTTTGCAAAGATTCGTGCGAGTATTGCCGAAGTTGGTAATGACACCAATCCGTATCAAACTTCAGGGGCTTTTATCTCACAAACACCCTATTTAGGACAACCTACGTTTAGCAATCAAAACGTGATCCCCAATGCTAATCTAAAGCCAGAACGTGTAACCAACTATGAAGTGGGATTTGACCTGCGATTCATGAATGATCGTTTCAATATTGATTTCACCTATTACAATGCCTTGACAAAAGATCAGATCATTTCATTACCTATTCCCATCTCTTCTGGATATGCACAACAGGTGGTTAACGGCGGAAAAGTAAGGAGCCAAGGAATTGAATTTATTACCGAAATTACGCCTATAAAAAATAAAAAATTTCAATGGACCTCAACCTTTAACTTCAGTAAAAATAAAGCAATTGTTGAAGATCTACCACAAACCGATGGTCGTCTTACCTTGGCCTATAGCCGCATTTACGATAGCGCAAATCAAACAGTTTGGTTTCAAGTAGAAGAAGGTGGTAAAGTGGGTGATTTCTACGGAACCGGCTATTTAAAAAATGAAAACGGCGATTTTGTTTTAGATGCTAGCGGAAACTATATTGCAGATAACGAGCTTCAGAAACTAGGTAATTACAATCCAGATTTTATGTTAGGGTGGAACAATCAATTTCAATATAAAAAGTGGAATATGAGCTTTCTATTCGATTGGCGCCAAGGAGGTGAGTTGGTTTCTCGCACAAGTGCACTAGGAAATGTTGGCGGACAGCTAGCTGAAACTGTGAACAGGCCTGAGGAGGGAGTCATTGCAGACGGCGTGGTTAATATTGGCACCGATGAAAACCCTAATTATATCCCAAATACCACTCCTATTTCCGCAGAAAGCTATTACCGGCAGTACTACGACCGCAATCATGAAGAAAACAATGTTTACGATGCTTCCTATTTGAAACTAAGGCAGTTTTCCATTGGTTATACCTTTAATGTGGCAAACGGATTCCTTGGACTTCAGGAAGGCGGTGAAGTCACTTTTAGTTTGATAGGAAGAAACTTATTTGCTATCACCGAGAATCCACATTTCGATCCAGAACAGTTAGCCGTTCAAGGAAACGGCTTTGTGAGTGGTGTTGAAGACATGAGCTATGCAACAAGTAGAAGTTTTGGGCTTAAAGCCGGATTTAATTTTTAATTGAAAGAAACGATGAAAAACATTCTATATATATGCAGCTTGTTTTGCCTTTTAATGACAACCAGCTGTACCAAAGATTTCGAAGAAATAAACACAAACCCAAATGCTCCAAATGCAGTGCAACCTAGTCTTCTTTTAAGACAGGTGATCTATGACTTTGGAGAGCAAATGAGTTATGAAGGTTTTGTCGCGGGCGATCTTCTTTCACAACACCGGACTGCCTTAGATTTTAATCTTTTTGATCGGCATGCGTTAAAATCACCGCAACTAGGTGGAAATCCGTGGCCAATTTTTTATACCAACCTACGTGATAATGAGATCATACTAACACAATCAAAAGCCGTGGAAACCTTTGCGGTTTACGAAGGACCCGCTCTCATATTAAAAGCCTATATGGCTGCAGGTCTAACCGATCTTTTTGGCGATGTGCCTTACAGCGAAGCATTTGATGGAGTTAACGGAAATGTAACACCCGCCTATGATTCTCAAGAGGCAATTTATACAGGTCCCGGTGGAATTTTGGAAAGTTTAGACGCAGGCATTGCAGCCATTGAAGCCTATAACGACGTGATCGCATTAGAAGGTGATATTCTCTTCGGTGGAAATCTAGACGCTTGGATCACCTTTGCAAATAGCCTAAAAATAAAAAGCTTATTGCGCATTTCAAATAAAATAGATGTTTCCGAAGAACTACAAACACTTTTTTCCGAAGGCAATTATATTTCTGAGAATAGTGCGAACGCAGTGTTTAACTTCACCAATACTGATCCTAATAGCTTTCGCTTAGCGCAATTACGTATAGGCGACTTTAACAATTTTGTACTTTCGGAAACGATGGAAGAAATTCTGGTCGCCAACAACGATACGCGAATCGGGCAGTTTTTTCGTCCGTTTGAAAACGCTACTTCCGAAGAGTACAACGGTCTCATAAACGGTATTGATGCCTCACAAACGTCAATAGAACTAGCCGATTACTCCTTGTCGGGTACTGCCTTTAGAGAAGATACCTCCACCCTGGATGCAAATTTTATGACCGCTTGGGAAACTTATTTCAACTTGGCTGAAGCCGCCGAACGCGGACTCATATCTGCAGATTCTCAAAGTTTATATGAAACTGGCGTAGCATTAGCATTTGCGTATTGGCAAACCGAATTACCTTCAGAATACCTTACCGGCCCTGCAGCTTATGACGCTCCAGGAACGAGTCGGTTAGAACAAATTATTACCCAAAAATGGATCGCAAACCTCATTAACGGTTACGAGGGCTGGATTGAATGGCGCCGCACCGGCTTTCCCGCATTTAAACCTGTGGCTGCGAGTCTTAACGATGGCCTCATCCCTGTGCGTATGCCGTATCCAGCCGAAGAAGAAGCCTTAAATGCAGAAAACTACCAAC
>Ga0209344_10002964_pt1 | contig 17631 bp, 15 predicted proteins | sample Cruoilmetagenom6_FD_187293 | JGI IMG/M metagenome (GOLD analysis project Ga0209344, IMG submission 187293) | Oil polluted marine microbial communities from Coal Oil Point, Santa Barbara, California, USA - Santa Barbara Oil Seep Sample 6 (SPAdes)... | ecosystem: Environmental > Aquatic > Marine... | reverse complement strand
TCGCGGTGATCGTGGTGATCGTGGCGACCGTGGCGATCGCGGAGACAGTGCAAACGTTTCTGGTGGAGGCGACCGTGGCGATCGCCAGGCCCGTGGTCGAAACAACCGTCGTCGTGGCGGACGTGGACGAGGCGGTCGTACTGGAGACAGCGATCGAGGTGACTCTGACACGGGTGGCGACAACGGCGAAGTGCGTCAGCGCCGGAGAGGGCGTGATGGGGTGCGACGTGAAGTTGTGTCCTTCGAAGAAGAGTTCGAACGCGGCGATATTTAAGTCGAGGACGTAGAAACCGGGCCTTCTCTCGAAAGAAGGCCCGGTTTCTTTTTTTCAGTCTTTGCCTCGCGACCTCATCGACACTTCAGCGGCCTCATTGACACCTCAGTGAGACCTGGGGTAATTGCAGGACGACTGCTCATGGAGGGCGACGAGTCGTCTTGTTTCGCTTCGAAGTCTGGGATGAGTGATCTCAGGCAATGAAACCAGGCCGGTCCCTTTTTGGGTTTTCTCGCAGGATCTGTGGGAAGAGAACGAAAGAGCCGGATGTTGTGTGGTCTCCAGGGAACTTTGCAAGGCTTCTTCTTGAAGAGTTTTCTTGTTATTTTCGGGCAGCGCGCAGACGCTCGGCTGTTTCTGGCAGCGTTGTTGTCCAGATTTGGGCGGTAGTTTCGGCTTCGAGCACTGTGTGGAAATCAGCGCGGCGGCTCAAACCCAAGGTTTCTTTCACGCGAATGGTGGAAGCAAGCGGGAAACTAGCGGCTTTTGCTGCCATACTGTGCGCTTTTTCGGCGAGATTTTCGGCGGACACACAATCGTGGACGAGGCCGATACGTTTTGCTTCTTTCCCGTCGACTGTTTCGCCAAAGAGCGTCAGGGCCGCGGCTGCTTGTGGGCCGACCCGTTCTGTCAACATTGAGGTGTTGCCTCCGCCTGGGTGAAGACCAATGCGGAGAAAACCTGACAGTATTTTTGCTTCTTCTGATGCGATGGCGATATCTGCTGCTAAGAGGAGGTTGAGTCCAGCGCCTACTGCGGCTCCGTTGACTGCGGCTACTGTGGGTTTCCGTGCGGAGCGGAGCGCTAAAAACGGCTCGTATAGTGCCGTGTAGGCGGCTCGGCGTTCTTCCCTGAGGGAAGCCGTAAGCGTTTCTTCCTTGTCGTCGGGTGTGGTCTCTGAGGTTGTCAAATTGTCGAGGTTCGCCCCTGCACAAAATCCTTTTCCACTGCCGGTTATCACAAGGGCGCCTGTTCCTGTGTCTGCGTCCATTGACCGAATGATGCCGGCAAGTTCTTTTGCGAGTTCTGGATCGAGAGCGTTCCGTCGTTCAGGGACATTGAGCGTGATTGTGGCAACTCGGTCCGTGATATCTGTAAGTACTTTATGGGAGAGTGCAGACATGAAAAGAGCCCTTTCTCTGGGATGCTTCTGTTGGAATGGACCCGAGGTCGGGTGGAGACCAATGTGGGATCCGTGCCTGGGAGATGCTTCTCTGGCGGGTTGGGATCTCCAAGGTCTATCTCTGTTGAAAGTCTGGCTGTTGTGTGCAGCTTGAGGTCAAGTGTCGCTGTTTTCTTTTTCCTGGCTTTCTCTTTTTTTTGTTTTCGGAATGGGGACCTGTGGTGAGGGCCGTTTTTTGATTTATTGTGTTTGACGGCATATCTGCCAGGTGTTTTTCAGGCTTTTTCTGGTTTTTATTACTTGCCGCGATCCGCTCCTGACCTGTTCTTTCGAGAAAATATCCTTTTTTTCGTATAAGGTGGAGTGCATTATTCCGGTGAGATCAGATGGAAGGCTCTATGATGCCGCCATGATTGTCCGAAGAGTTCTTCCAAACGGTTTGCGAGTTGTTGTCGACAAAGTGCCTGATGTGCGTTCAGTTGCTGTTGGTGTCTGGGTGGATGTGGGCAGCAGACATGAAAACGACGGGGTATTTGGCGTGAGCCATTTTCTTGAGCACTTGTTGTTCAAGGGAACAGAAAAATGGCAGGCGAATGATATTGCACGTGAACTTGATGCTGTAGGTGGAGAGTTCAACGCGTTTACGGCGAAAGACCTTACCGGCTTTTATGTTCGTGTGCTTGATGATGCGTTGCCACTAGGGCTGGAGGTTTTGTCAGAGATCACACAACGTCCAGCTTTCCGTGCAGATGAAGTCGAGTCAGAGCGTCATGTGGTCTTGGAAGAGATCAATATGTATGACGATATGCCTGACGATATGGTGCACGATTTATTTGCGTCATCGATGTTTGGATCTCACCCCTTGGGGAGGCCGGTGATCGGTACGCGTGAGTCGATCACGGAAATGGAACGTGCCGCTGTAGCGGACTATTTTTCACGTCAGTACACAGCGGATAAGTTTGTGATCGCGGCAGCGGGGAATCTTGATCCCGATCTTTTTTGCGAAGAAGTCGCAGCGCGCTGGACGCTTGCGTCGAATCCTGCTGAAAAACCTGCGATGCCTGTTCCTCTTGCCCCGGGTTCCACGGTGCAGATTAAAGAAAAAACTGTTGAGCAGGTACATGTGGTTGTGGGTGTTCCCGGTATTTGCAGGGATGATAAACGGCGTCATGCGCTATCGATTTTAAATCATGTTGTTGGCGGGGGAATGTCCAGCCGGCTTTTCCAAGAAGTGCGCGAGAAACGCGGACTGGTGTATGCTGTTTTTTCCTATCAAAATCTTTACCAGGATGCGGGATATTGGGCGGCTTATGCAGGCACAATGCCTGATCGGGTCCCCGAAACCCTGACTATTCTGGCGGAACAACTTGATTTGCTTCGTCACGGTATCACGGAACTGGAGTTTGACAACGCGAAAAGCCATATTCGGGGTGGCTTGGCACTGTCCTCTGAAGACACGGGAAGTCGAATGTCGCGCATTGGGCGGTCTGAACTGAGCCTGGGAGAAGTTCTTACTCTTGATGAGCTTGTAGGTCGTGTTGACGCGGTGACGTTGGAAGAAGTAAATGAGCTGGCAGAAGAACTCGGCAGCGCTGAACGTGTTGTTGCCTTGCTTGGGCCGGAGAGTGCCGTGAGTGAAGATCTTACCGCACCGTTTTTTTCCTGACAGAGTGTGAGACCTGAGACTCCAGGCTTGATCTCTCTCAAGCTGCTTGTCCGGCCAACTCGAGCTGGGTTGAGCTTGTGCAGGGGAGGTGGCAGATGCGATGCTTCATGCACCTCCCGGGAATCACACCGAAGGCTCTGTTTGGCAGGATTGGTTGTGCTCTTTCTGGAATTTGCTCTGGAACTTTCTCGGAGTGCCATGAGGGTTTGTGGTCGTTCCCTACAATGTTTTCAGGGGTTTTTGCAGTGCGTGTTTTTTGGGGGATTTCTCGGGATGATCCGCTGAGTTCTCGTCTTGTTTTTCTCGGACAGAGATCATTGAGTTTTGGTGACCCGTTTTCCGTCTTCCGATGAGAAAAGGGAATGCAACAGACTGCTGGAGAGTAGTCCGGGAAAAAAGTCGGTCCTCATGCAACAGCAAGTTTTGTGTCCGGGGTTTTCTTGGAATTGTCGGGATCCTGGGGATCTTGGGGTCGTCGGGGTCCTGGAACTGTTGATAGTGCAATGCAGGCTAGTCTTGTGTTCCTGTTTGGAGCAGGTGTGTCCTGCGAGGATGAGGTGAGGGAGATTTTGGACAAGTCTCGTGCCCGAAAGAAAAAATCAGGGCAGAGCCTCTCTCGTCTTGATGAAAGGCCAGAAAATATGCGCGTGGGAGTGCTCGGTGCCGGCGGTCGCATGGGGCGAGAAGTATGTTTGGCTGTTACGCAGGCGGCCGACATGGAACTTGCTGCTGCTGTTGATCCTGGGATCGACGTTGGCGAAGTGTGCGGAGCTCCTATTCTGCCGGATTTGGCAGCTATTTTGGAGAAAGAAGTCGATGCTATTGTGGACTTCACAAACCCTGATGCTGTGATGGGAAATCTTGCGTGGTGTTTGCAGCACGGAATCCACCTGGTTGTGGGGACGAGCGGGTTTACCGAGGAACGCTTTACGCAGGTGCAAGAACTCGTGGGGATGGGGCCTCCGAATGTGATTGTGGCGCCGAATTTCGCAATAGGAGCGGTCCTCATGGCGCACTTATCCGAGATTGCAGCGCCAAGTTTTGAGCGTGTCGAGGTGATCGAGTTTCACCATGATGGGAAGGCTGATGCGCCTTCAGGGACCGCTCTGAACACGGCTGCTCGCCTCAATGCGGTGCGACGAAAAACGGGGGGGTGGCCACAGCGAGGGGAGTCCGAAGAGTTGTTGGCAGGTGCGCGTGGCTGCTCGATTGAAGATGTGCGTGTGCATGCAGTGCGTTTGCCAGGACTTGTCGCGCATCAAGAAGTGATCTTTGGGGGGCAAGGGCAGACACTCACGATTCGCCACGACTCGGTTGACCGTACTTCTTTCATGCCCGGTGTACTGCTTGCTTTACGTAATGTGATGAAGCGTCCCGGCATCACAATAGGGCTGGAGCCTTTGCTTGGCTTGAGCAAGGATTGGTCCGAGTAAAGGGGTCCGGGAAAGTCATTTCTGCCTTCTGGTGCAGTGTCCTCGTGGCGCAACGGTAGAATGTTTTTATGGAAGGAATCTTCGGCGACGTTGCGACTGCGATGATTACGCCGTTTGCAATAGATGGAACGCTTGACCTCGACGGAGCGGCTGTTCTGGCGAAATATTTGGCAGCGCATGGTTCTGATGCGCTTGTTGTCTCGGGTACGACAGGAGAGTCTCCGACACTTCGTCGCGAAGAGAAGCTGGACTTATTTGCCGCTGTTGTCGAATCTGTTGGGGATACTGTGAAAGTTATCGCAGGAACTTCATCTCCCGACACACAAGCATCTGTCCGTCTCACTGAAGACGCGACCCGCCTTGGTGTGCACGGTATTCTCGCAGTTTCGCCCTACTATTCAAAACCCCCCCAACGCGGCCTTGTCGCTCATTTTAGAGCGATTGCCGATGCTACTGACCAGCCTGTTCTCCTCTACGATATCCCGGGTCGCACGAGTGTGAGTCTGTCTTTTGACACTTACGCCACGCTTGCGGAGCACCCGCAAATTGTGGGTGTGAAAGAGGCCACTCATTCCTGCGCGCATGTGTCAGATCTTGTCGGCGTGTGCGGAGAGGAATTTTTCATATATTCTGGAGACGATGCTGCGACTTTGCCATATTTGTCGCTAGGTGCCTGTGGCGTAGTGAGTGTCGCATCCCATGTCGCAGGACCTCAGATTGGCGAGATGATCCGTGCGTACAAGTCAGGTGCTGTGACGGAGGCGCGCAAGCGTCATTATGAGCTGCTTCCTCTTGTGAAGACACTTTTCGCGGACGCTTCACCGATTCCGGTGAAAGCCGCTGTCCGTAAATTAGGGCTTCCAGCCGGAGAGGTTCGTCCTCCTCTGCAGCCAATCGAAGCAGATTTGTCAGCGCGGCTTGATGCGATCCTTGCTGGATACGGAAATGATCTTCAATGAGCGATCCTGTTCGCCTCCTTTTTTTCGGTGGTCTTGGTGAGATTGGGCGGAATTGTTTCTGCCTTGAAATAGACAAGCGCCTTCTTGTGATCGATTGTGGCCTGATGTTTCCCACTGCGGATATGCCGGGTGTGGATCTTGTTTTGCCCGACCTGAGTTATCTCGTGGCACGAGCAAACGACATTGAGGCCATTGTGCTCACACACGGGCATGAGGACCATGTCGGGGCGCTTCCCTATTTACTCGCGCATGTGTCTGCTCCTATTTACGGATCAGAACTTACACTTGGGCTTCTCCGTCCCAAGCTGGAAGAGCATCATGTGGCGGCAGGCGTGGAGTTGGTGGCCTTTTCTGACCGTTCGCACATTACGGTGGGTCCGTTCTCATTCGAACCGATAGCTGTGACCCACTCTGTGCCACATGGTGTGGGGTTTGCGTTCTACACGCCCCAAGGGACGATCTGTCATACAGGAGATTTCAAACTCGACCAGACCCCTGTGGACGGTCGCTTGACCGATATCACTGCCTTCGGCGCGCTCGGCGAAGAAGGAGTACGGCTTCTTCTTAGCGATTCCACGAATTCCGAGGCGGCGGGGATGACCAAATCGGAGACATTGGTCGGGGAGTGGATGGGGGATCTGTTCCGGCGTCATGCCAAGAAACGTGTGATAGCTGCCTGTTTCTCGACGCACTTGCACCGTGTGCAACAGATTTGCGACGCCGCAGTCGCAGCAGAACGTCGTATTGCCTTTCTTGGTCGCTCCATGCTCAATAACACGGAGCTGGCGCGTGAACTTGACGTTTTGCAACTGGACGCGAATCATCTTATCGATATCACAGAAGTCGGAAAGTTACCTCCCGCGCAAGTCTGCGTTATCTGCACGGGTGCACAGGGCGAACCGCTTGCTGCCCTGTCGCTCATGTCCTCAGGAGACCATCGACATGTGAAGATTGGCCCAGATGACACGGTCATTATCTCGGCCACAGTGATCCCGGGTAATGAATCGAACGTGCACCGGGCAATTGATGGGCTGCTCCGACATGGGGCAGATGTCGTGCACTCTGGCGTTGCCGATGTGCACGTGTCCGGACACGCTGCTTCTGAAGAGTTGAAGTTCATGCTTTCTCTCACGGATCCAGATCATTTTGTTCCCGTGCATGGTGAGTACCGACACCTTGTGACGCACGCCAAGCTGGCCTCTGCGGTTGGCATACCCGACGACTGTATTAGCATTTGTCTTGATGGTGACGTGATCGAGGTCACCGATAATGCGATCACGGTTTCGGAAGGCCAAGTGCCTGCCGGCTATGTCTACGTCGACGGAGCAGGCGTGGGCGATATCACGAAAAGTGTGTTGCGAGACCGCCGGGATCTTGCCGAAGACGGTGTCCTCGTGTGCGTGGTCGGTGTCGATAGCCGGAGCGGCGATGTCGTACGTGGGCCCGAGATTCTCTCTCGTGGATTTCTCTCAGGCGACGATTTGGAGAAGTTCGCGAGCGAGGCAGCCGAAAGAGTACTCGCCTCGATTGAGCAGGCAGCAAATGAAAACGCCCTTGACCTCACCACTTTGAACCGGCATGTGCGCCAAACCCTGAAACGGTTCGCGAAAGAGCGTATCGATCGCCGCCCCATTGTTTTTCCTCTTGTGGTCGAGGTGTGATCTGGGTCGAGGTGTGAGCGGTCACCTTTTTCTGGCATGTCAGGAGGGGGGCTATTCTCGACACGTGATACCTTTTGCGGGGGCGAGAAGCCTGAACGAAAAGAGCTGTCCGGGGTTGGGTGAGATAAGCTCCCGGACAGCTCATACAGAAAAATTTTAAAAAAGGGACTTGCGAGAGCAGAATTTTTTTTCGGCGAATGCCTCAGTAGTGGCTTTTCTCAGAAGAGCACGGATGCTTCTCTGCGCACAGTTTCCGACACAGGAGCCCCTTTGGCCGCTGGAGCGAAATCTTCGACATCATCGAAACGCCGATCCGATCAGGGTTCGTCGCGTCAGAAAACTGCTCGATCATCGGGAACATCTGCGCGGCAAAAAGCGTCCTCTGATAACGGGAGGAGCAGAACACTTCGGACCTTCCGTTCTGGTGTGCAGCATGCTGTTTCTGACCATGTGCCGGATTTTATTGGTCTGCTTTTTCTCACGCTGGGCATTGTGACTGCCCTTGCGGTGTGGGGTGACGCCGCAGGCCCCGTAGGGTCTGGAGTTGACACTTCGCTGCGGGCACTGGTGGGGCGTGCTGCCGTGTTTTTCCCGCTGGTTGTTTTTTCGGCGGGAGTTGGTCTGCTGCTGGATCGCACACTCCGATATGTGCCCCAAATGTTTATAGGTGCCGTTTTAGTGCTGTTCGCAGCCCTCGGTTTCCTTCACCTGTTTGGCGGTCCTGCGACATTCTCTGCTGCTCTCGACGATATTTCTGCACATGGTGGATGGGGCGGAGCAGTGGTTGTCATCCCACTGGAGGCATCCTTGGGTGCGTGGGGAGCCGGAGTGGTGCTGAGTGCGGTTCTTGTGGCAGGTACTTTGCTTGCGACAGGAACAACAGCGCGTGAGCTGGCAAAACAAGTGGGCGTCTTTTTCTCAGCCGATGCTTTTCGCCGGTTTTCTTTGCCTTGGCGCAGGCTTGAGGCAGACGATCCTGGCGAAGTTGGTCCAGTTGACGCCAATACCAAGACGATTGCTGTGTTAGCGGATGCCGCGTCGGAGACAACTGTTGTGCCTGATCCTGTTTTGATCGAGACGGTTACAGGTTTTGTGGAGGATGCGGAGAGCGATTTTCGTGAGACGCAGGACTCTGTTTCCGCGCGTGACAGGACGCAAAAGGACGGCGCACGCGCAACAAAGACCGGAAAAGCTTCCGAAACCGCAAGGAACTCCTCTGCGCCGGCAGCAAGCGCTCTGGGGAACGGACAGCGCTCTTTGGGCATGCCGACGGCGACGGACCGATACCGATGCCCCGATCTTTCTGTTCTCCGTCTTTCAACGGGACAAAAGGTGAGCCGCGAAGAGCTTGCAGAACGAGGCGAGATCATCCAGGAAACCTTACGGGAATTCAAAGTCGGTGCGAGTTTGGTCAAGACCGTGGCGGGCCCCACTGTAACCCGGTACGAAATCGAACTGGACCAGGGGGTGAAAGTAAATCAGATTACGAAGCTGGCTCCGGACATTTGCTATGCACTTGCCACGCCTGAAGTGCGAATCATCGCTCCGATTCCCGGTCGTTCAGCGATTGGTTTGGAAGTGCCAAACCGTGTACGCCAGCTTGTGACGGTGGGGGACATCTTGATGTCATCCGAGGCGACAGAGCATGATCATGCGCTTGATGTCGCGCTTGGTCGCGACATTTCCGGAAAACCTGTGTTTGTAAATCTCGCGAAGATGCCGCATTTGCTGATTGCTGGGGCGACTGGATCAGGAAAATCCAGTTGCATCAACTCCATTCTCACCTCTCTTTTGTGTCGCTCCTATCCCTCTGAAGTGCGCATGATTTTGATTGACCCCAAACGCGTGGAACTTGGGCGTTATAACCGGATACCTCACTTGCTCACTGGGGTGGTGACGCAGCCGAAACGAGCGGCAGAGGCCTTGCAATGGGCCGTGCAAGAAATGGAGCGGCGATACGACCTATTACACCAAGTGGGTGTGCGGGATATCAATAGCTATAACGAGGGTGTGGACGCGGGGTTGCTGGAACCGGATGCTGAGAGTAGTGCGCGTGTGCGTCTGCCCTATATCGTGATTGTTGTGGACGAGCTGGCGGATCTGATGCTCGTGGCTCCAAAAGATGTCGAGAATTCTATTTGCCGGATTGCCCAAATGGCGCGTGCTGTCGGCATCCATCTGGTTATCGCGACACAACGTCCTTCTGTCAATGTGATCACTGGGATTATTAAGGCGAATGTGCCCTCCCGTATGGCCTTCAAAGTGCGCACGTCAATGGACTCCCGGGTGATCTTGGACTTTGGTGGTGCCGAGAAGCTGATTGGCCAAGGTGATCTGCTCTATTTGGGCGCGAGCTCGGCGGATGCCGAGCGTATTCAGGGCTCGTTTGTTTCTGAGAGCGAAGTGCATAAGGTTGTCGCCCATTGGCGCGTGATCGGAGAAGAGCTCGCAGACGATCTGGCTAGTGCGGATGAGCCTATGGCAGGGGAAGAGACCACAGAGGAAAATGTTTCCCTTGGACCGTCAGGGCAGCAAACAGCGCTGGATTTGCCTGATGCTGATGTGGTCTTTCAGGGGGAGACTGCAATACGGGCAGACGAGGATTCTGACGAGTTGCTTTTGCCGGCGATGGAGCTTGTGGTGAAGAGCCAACTTGGGTCGACTTCCATGTTGCAGCGCAAGCTGCGTGTGGGATTTGCACGCGCCGGCCGGATCATGGATCTGCTGGAAGAATATGACATTGTTGGTCCTTCCGAGGGGTCAAAAGCCCGCAAGGTCCTGATTGCTCCTGAAGAACTGCAAGAATACAAACGTGCGATTTTCTCTTCTGCGCCCACGCAAGAGAAGGCCGAGTTGGGCACTGCCGAGGCGGAAGAGGGACATACGCAGGAGAGTGAACTCGATGTGAGAAATCGCGCGGCTCATTCGGAGACCGGAGCCACGCTTCTCCAATGAGGTTTCTTCCTGGGCTTTGTGCTCAGGGTTTGGAGATGGTGTGCTGTGTGTGACTTGACGGTGGCGGGCTTGTGACAGGTTGTTTTTGCGAGGATGGGTTCCGCTCGAGTTTATCTGCGTGTGTCGTCTGTTGAGTTGTGCAGCTTGTCTTGCAGGGGTCTGATTTCACACAGTGTGTATGGTGAGATTCGGAAGAGGCCGATCGCAGGGCTGTTGACGCGAAAGACGAGCGAGCGCGGCTGCATCGCCATTTTATGGCCGTTTGTTGTGTGACTCTTGCCGGGTCGTACAGATTGCGCTCCAGTTTTGCAGTGTGGTGTCGGATTCGGTAAGCCACTGAAACTGTTGGGTGTGTTTCTGGATTTCTTTACTACTGTCTTGCGTCCAAGAGCGCAGGATGTCGTTCCAGAAGTCGTTCACATGTAGGGTGTTTGTTTGTTGTTGGACACGTGTGAGCGTGTGGCGCATTTTGTCGGTGTCCTTCGTGACTGCAGCGTGAAAGGCTTTTGCTGTGAGGACTCGGATTTCGGTGACTTTGGATCCGGTGAGAGAAACAAGACGGCCGGCATTATCCAAAGACTGCTCCACCTTGTCGTGGGACTCTGTGCCAGTGCAGGCAATCGCGAGAGCAGCATGCGCGCGCAGTTCGTCAATCTTGTTGCCGATCTTCTGCGTGCGATCAATCGCACGTGCTGCCACTTTTTGCGCTTCGTTTGGACGGGTCCAACAGAGGGTTTCGGCGAGTTGGGTGAGTGCTCGTCCTTCAAGCCCTTGGGCGTTCACCGCATGGGCTTGCGCTTCGGCCTTTCTGTAGATCTGTTCTGCAGTTTCAAATTGGGCTTGTACCCGATGCACATCACCTTGGAGGAGGAGTGCCCGAATGCAGAGGGGAGTGGTGTAGAATTCTCTTTTTTCCCTTTTTTCGTTTTCTTCGATTTGGTTGGCGGTGTGGAGCGCGTCACGAAAAAGGCCTTTTGCTCCATATGCGAGATCGGCGTAGGCATAACGTGCTTGCTCTTGGAAAGGGCTGTCCGTTTCTGCAGCGGTTTGGAATTCTTTGATAGCCCAGTCGTATAACCCGAGTTCTCGGCTTGCCAAGGTCTTGTGCAGATGTAAAAAGGCTTTTGCTCCTGCAGGCAAAAGGGGGGATGCGAGGGCGCTTGCGAGGTCTGCTGCGGCTTCTTCGACAGGTCCACAGAGAGTTTTTCGCACGCCGCGCAGCCCTCGGGCAAAGATCCCCACAGGAGTGGCATTATTGAGTGTGGCGTCATCAAAGAAGAAGGCCGACCATATGCCGGCTTGGGCGAGTTTGTCGGCGACGCGTACAAATGATCCTTGTTGATGCAGGCTCACCAGGGAAACTGCCTGTGTCCCCAAAAGGTTACCGATGGCGCAGAGTTGAGGGAAGTCGTGCGCGACCTCTTGGAGATCGGCTTCTTCTTCTGCCATTGTGAGGACTTCGTTGAGCTTGAAAACGAGTTGTTCCCACACATGTTTCATGCAGATCGTCTTTCTGTTCAGCTTACGAAGAGTGCAGCTGAGGACCAGAGCCTTCGATCGGTGCCAGTGGGAGAAGGCACTTCCCTGTGAAACTCGGTCCATCCAGTCTGAAATCCAGCCATCTCTGTACCAGAGAGGCTGGGTAAGAAGAACATGGTCGGGGTATGGCATGGGCCAGGATGGATGACCTTCGTGGTACCAGTGCCGGACAGTGGTGGGGTCATAGCCGAGTGCGAAGGCAATGTCAGTGAAGCCGATGAGACCCTCTCCTGGCTGACATTCTCGTGCAGCCGAGGAATTGTGCTCTTTCACTATGGCTCCCTTATCGGAGCTTCCACTCTATTCTCTTCGCTTTTTTCTCGCATGTTCTTCTTGGCGTGTTTCTTGGGAAACGTTGGGTTATTCCTTGTCAAGACCTATTTTGATGTGTGTTGTTTTTCTGTGGTTTTTTTGTGATCTGCTCTTTTCAGCGCCTCTCCGGTGTCTCTTGGGCGTCTTCTGGGTGTTTCGTCACTGGAGGGGTGTTGCCGTCGAGTGACCCTCAATTGAGGGGACTGTGGTCTTGGTTTGCTTGGCAGCTTGTGCAGGATTCTCGTGATATTTTTCCAGTGTGACGTCAGCGTCTGGATATCAGTGATTACCCCAAATGTTGATGAGATGTTTTGGCGTGGGGTTGTGTCATGTTTTGTGGGTCGTGTGGGTATTTGTGTGCTCTTATGACGCCATACTTTTTTCTGTGTTTTGTGAAGTCTGTTGGTTGTGCTGTCGCCAGGATGCGAAGAGTCGCCACCCTAACAAGGTGGCAGCGGTGACAGCAGAGGCTACAAAAACAAAAGAAATCGCTGTTCCCCGGGCAAAAACCAGGTTTCGTAGGACCATCGCGAGCGGAATCCCGAGTGCCCAGGTGCAGGTTGCTCGCTTGAGATTGAGAGGGTCATGGCGGAGATGGAAAACTTCGCTTGCGGAAAACCATGCAAGGACAAACGGAGCTGCGATGATGCTGGTTTCGACAGGGTCGAATACTCCAGTATGAGTTTGCCGTCCTGTTGCCGCGAAAAGCAGCAGACAGGTTGTATCAAGTGCTACAGCGAGTAGAGGGCGCATGAGGGTCTCCTTGGGAATCCTTGCTGTAAAAGTCGCTACAGGTGTCTGAGAACTAGACTTGGGGCAGGTAATGTGGGCCGGGTGTAAGGGGTGACACAGCTCAATAGACGACACAGAGAAGTCCGGCTTGATGTTCGGTTGCGGTTCGTAACAACTCGGTCAGTCGGTCGGCTTCACGCAGTGCGGGTTCGATTAATTCTTGGGCGTGTGTCTGAGAAATTTGTAGGGTGTCGCGGATGCGTCCAACGGTAAGGAAGCCTTCCCAATCGAGAGAAGAGAAGAGCGCTCCGATCTCTGGAGTGTTCCCATCCGGGATATAAAAATAAGCGGTTCCTTCTGACCCTGGCCAGGCTCCCTCTGCATCAGCGGTAAAAGCTCCGAGTTCTTCGAGTGCCTCATGCAGGGGTGCCAGCATGACAAAAGAGGGGTCTGCTCCTTGCCATTCGAATTTAAAATAGTTTTCTTTGCTGACGAGGTAATACTCCACGACAGTAGGGTTTGTGACGATTTTCGCCCCTTTCTCTCCCAGGGCTCCGGCAGTGTGTTCCTCTGCTTTGTGTAGAAGAGTACTTCTGTCCTGGGGTTTTCGGGGAGCCCTCCCGCAGCTTTTTGCCTTTTCCTTTTTTGGGAACAGACCCTTTTTTCGAGTTCTGTTTGCTCGAGGAAGCTACCTGAGTGTGCTCTTCGTCTGCTTGAACGATATCCTGGTCATGTGACCCCCAAACCCGTTTTTGGCCCTACGGCCCTTCTCACTCCGGCAAACGTTCTTACTATTATCCGTATCTTCTCTTCTGCGGGGTTGGTGGCTTTAGTAGTCTCCGACACCGAATGGTGGGCTTTTTGCATGTTTATAGCAATTGGCATCACCGACAATATCGATGGGATGCTTGCTCGCCGCCAGGGAACAACCCGTTCTGGGGCCTTTCTGGATCCTCTCGCCGATAAGGTGTACATCGGATCTGTAGCCGTGACTCTGGCAGTACAAGATAAATTATCCTGGGCAATTGTCTCTCTCCTCTTGAGCCGTGAAATTCTGGTATCCATTTTCCGTTCATGGGCAGCAGGACGGGGAGGATCGGTTCCCGCGTCTGCCTGGGGAAAACTCAAGACATTCGTCACTGTTGTTGGTCTGGGAGCCCTCCTCCTTCCTGTTTCCTGGTCGGAGATATACGGGCACTTACTGCTCTGGGTCGCGGTTGCACTGGCGTGGATTTCGGCGGCCGGCTATTTGCGGCGCGCACCGTCGTATACCGAGAAAGGTCCTTCTATCGATGTTGGTTGAAGATGTTGGTTGAAGTGGTCACAGTCGGCACGGAACTCCTCCTCGGCCAAATCCTTGACACGAACAGTGCGTGGCTTGCTGATCAGCTTGCGAAATCCGGCATGAACGTCCACCGTCACACCAAAGTTGGCGACAATCTTGAACGCATGACGGAGGTCTTTGGCGCTGCCCTCTCGCGCGCAGATGCTGTTGTCTCCACAGGAGGTCTTGGCCCGACCCAAGATGACATCACGCGAGAAGCAATTGCGGAAGTGACAGGGCGGCCTCTGGAACGCCGTCCTGAGCTTGTGCACGCGGTCACTGAGCTTTTCTCCCGTCGCGGTCGAGAAATGCCTTTGTCGAATTTGCGTCAAGCTGATGTTCCACAGGGAGGGGAGGTGATTCCCTTTCGGATAGGGACTGCTCCGGGACTCATCGTGCCGGGGAAGGAAGGCAGCCCTGCCGAGCGGAAGAGGCTTTATGCGCTGCCTGGCGTGTCCGCAGAGATGAAAGAGATGTTCACACGTGCGGTCCTGCCCGACCTGCTGGCCAAAATGCAGAGTCCTCTCACTATTCGGTCTCGCGAATTGAAATGCTGGGTTTCAGAGTCGCTTCTGGCCGAAATGCTTGCGCCCCGTTTTGCGGTGCACGCGGGCAGTAGTCCAGTCACGATTGCTTTTTTGGCAAGTGAAGGGCACGTGCGTGTGCGTCTCACTGCTCGCGAGGCTCCTGAGGTGGTGGACTCCCTGCTCGACGTGGAAGAGGCCGCCTGTCGAGAAATTTTGGGTGATCTGGTTTTCGGATGTGACGACGACACCCTGGCGAAGGTGTGTCTGGATCTTTTGCTGGCGCAGGGGTGGACGCTGGGGGCTGCCGAGTCCGTGACGGGGGGAAAAGTCGGAGAATGGATTACTGATGTGCCTGGAAGCTCACAGGCTTTCCTGGGTTCAGTTGTGAGCTATTCGATCTCTGCGAAAACCGATATTTTGGGGGTGCCTTCGCAGGTTTTGCGTGACTATGGGCCGGTGAGTGATCCTGTGGCGCGGGCGATGGCCAAGGGCGCGCGTGCCTGTTTTGGTGCGGATGTTGGTGTGGCTGTGACCGGTTCTGCCGGTCCTACCCCTGATGATCGTTCTGCAGTCGGCGATGTGTTTCATGCGGTGGATGTGCAAGGCAATGTCACTGTGACGCATTCCCATTTCAATGGAGAGCGGCGATTGGTCAAAGCTTTTGCTGCCGCCTCGACGCTTGATCTGTTGCGCCGCTGTCTCTCCGGAATGAGCGTGTGACCGTGTGTGTGGCCGTGTGTGTGATTGTCTTTTCCAAATGATGTGACAGAAGCTGTGAGGACCGGCAAATGGTGTGGATCCCAAAAAACACATTCCTTCGTCGACTCTTCTTGGCCAGGATTTAGGACACGAAAAGCAGATACGCGGGAACTTTGTGTACTCGAATGGGAAGTTCTACTGAGAGACAAGAGAATTTTTGCGGGTTGTCTTCTTCAGGATTTTTTCTGACCTGCGGATTGGGCTGGACTGCGGTCTTTTGCAGTAGAGGCAGTATCGTTTCTTTTTTGCAGAGTGCTTGGCCGGCGGAGGGAAGAATTCAGTGGGTGCTGAAAAGGAGCTACAGAGCTTTGGAGATGAGAAGTTGGGGGCGAAGGAAAAAGAGAAAAAACTGCGGTTGTTTGCTGCCGTTGTGCCCGACAAAGCTGTTGTGTCTGCTCTTGATGCCCTCGTACGCGGTGCCTGGGATTCGAATGCAAAAGTGCGATGCCTCGACACTGTGACCTGGCATGTGACCTTGCAATTCCTCGGCGATGTGAGAGCTGCCCGTCTTGACGATTTGCGCTTGGCCTGCGCGTATGGAGCAGGACGGTTGCGTGCTTTCCGCATACATTTTGCGGATGCCGGGGCGTTCCCTACGGAGCGACGTGCGCGTACAGTTTGGCTTGGTTTGGGAAAGGGGCGGGAACAGCTTGCGGCTTTGGCGACTGCTCTCCAGGGAGAAATGGGAAAACGAGGCTTTCTCGCAGAGGAACGACCTTTCATACCACATATGACTGTGGGGCAGTTAAGCGCTCCCTCCGATGTCTCTGTCTTGGCGGAGCGCCTCAGAACTTCGATCTCCGATGCCGGCATTGTGACTGATGTGGAGCGAGTTGCGCTTGTGCAATCCCTGATGTCAGAAGACGGTGCCCAGTATGAGATATTAGACTTTTTCCCCCTACAATCTTGAGCGCTGAGTTCTTCTCGCATGAGAGACTCCTAATGTTAAATAAAGCCACCTGTCAGGGGGTATGTGGGGTGCGCCAGTAGTCAGGGGTATGTGGGCTGCGCGAGGCGGCGTTGGCGAATGCTTGACATGGGCAGGAAACGGAGAAGGAGCAGAGGAGCGCGAGCGTCTGCGTGCCACACCAGGAGAGGGCGAGGCAAGAAGCACTCGCGGGGAAGCTGGAGTGCGGAATAGTATCTCTCTTTTTTCACGAGATCTCGCGAAACAGGATAATAGGACACGGGTCTTTTGCGCGATTGGTGTGGGCAAAAGACGAGCGTAGTCAGGGGTCGAGATGGACCATATTCTGGATTACATCTCCGATGATTGGGCGAAAACCATAGGGATAGTGGCGTTTCTCGTGGTTGGCTATTACCTTGTGTTTGCTTTTCGCGAAGGGGTGCTTTCTGCTGGATATTTTCTCACTATGGGATTTCTGGCCTGGCAGTTCCAAACTTTTTTAGCAAAAAAAGACAGCATGCGGGCTTTGCCGATTGGGGATGACTGGAGAGTCACCGGGGATCAAATGGTGTGGATGGTGGCTGTTGTCTGGGTATTGCTCGTGCGAGAAGTTACGCTTGTTGTGTGGTATCGCTCTCTTGGCTTGCGGCCTGGGGAACAGAACCGGACGAAAAACTCTCGTCATGCCTGGTCTTATGTAGGCGCCTCTGATTTTTCCGGTGCTGCACACAAGGAATCATATGAAGAATATGATGATGCCTTTTGGGAGGCCTTCCGGCGCGCCGACGAAGAAACTGTCGATGGCCCGATGGTCGATGTGGTACGTGCGCGTGCACTGGCTCTGCTTGGTTTCTCTTTGACTGCTCAGCCCGATGCGCAGAGGATACGCGCCGCCTTTTCCATTCGCTTGCGGGAAGTGCATCCTGACTACGGAGCGCCGAGTGCGGGTGCCGGCGAGCGGATTGCGAGGCTGAAAGCAGCACGAGGTGTGTTACTTGAACAATCTCGCCACTGAATATGGTCGGGTAAGGGCTCTTGTGAGGACGAGAGCCGTTTGGTGATCGAACGAATGTTCGGTAGGCTTGTGTGGGTTTTTGGACTTGAAATTCTTCCGGTGTGTTCTGATACAGATTGGTTTTTCTGCGTGGTCTGTTGTAAGCGTGTTTTCGCCTCACGGGTTGTGTTGCCATTCCGATTTCAGAAGGCATCAGAAGAGACACAAGAAAAAAGGCAAGATGTAGGCAGCCTGGCGTGAGCATGGATCGCTCGGGTCCTGTAACTTTTTTTACTTTCCCTCTTCCGATACCTACCAACCTTTGTGCGAAGCTTTCTGATGCCGTTGGCTTGTGTTGTCTCCTCTGGTTTGGAGATGCCTTGGAAGACCAATGGGAAAAGGCGCAAGAGTGGCCGGTGTCGAACCTTCGGGAGCGGGCTTTCTTCTGGACGAGTCTCGCAAGAGA
>Ga0209344_10002962_pt1 | contig 17636 bp, 18 predicted proteins | sample Cruoilmetagenom6_FD_187293 | JGI IMG/M metagenome (GOLD analysis project Ga0209344, IMG submission 187293) | Oil polluted marine microbial communities from Coal Oil Point, Santa Barbara, California, USA - Santa Barbara Oil Seep Sample 6 (SPAdes)... | ecosystem: Environmental > Aquatic > Marine... | reverse complement strand
TCACGGTGTGGAGCAACTTGTTTGACCGTGCGCACCTCAAAGCGGGCGAAAGCTTGCTGATCCACGGCGGAACAAGCGGCATCGGCACCACCGCCATCCAGATCGCCAGCCAACTGGGCGTGTGCGTCATCGCCACGGCGGGAAGCGCGGATAAATGCCAAGCCTGCCTGGACTTAGGCGCCGAGCAAGCGGTGAATTACCGCGACCAAGATTTCGTGCCCTTGGCGAGAGCCTTCGGGGGTGGCAAAGGCGTCAACGTGATCCTCGACATGGTCGGCGGCGATTACGTGGCGCGCAACATCAAGTCACTAGCCCCCGACGGTCGGCTGGTGAACATTGCTTTTTTGCAGGGCTCTAAGGTGGAAATCGACCTCATGGCAGTGATGCTCAAACGCCTGACCCTGACCGGATCGACGCTACGCGCCCGCGCCCCCGGCTTTAAGGCCGCCATCGCTGGGAACCTCAAGAATACCGTGTGGCCGCTGCTCGAAAGCGGCGCGATCAAGCCGGTTGTTCACCAGACGTTTGCCCTCGAAAACATCGCCGACGCCCATCGCTTGATGGAAAGCAGCGCCCATATCGGCAAGATTGTTTTGACGATGGGTTAAGTCCAGCCGATCCGGCTCAAAGCCTAATCGTTAATTTCTTGCTCAAATGGTTTACCCGCCCCGGTTTTTGGGATAAACAGGGCGTACACAACCCCCTTCATTGGGGGTTGAACCCGTTTTATGGATAAGGAAATTCAATATGTCGAAGCCTTTGATGCCTAAGGCGACGGCCGTGTGGCTCGTTGAGAACACCGCCCTTTCGTTCGAACAGATCTCTGAATTCGTGGGTCTGCATGAGCTGGAAGTGCAAGCCATCGCCGATGGCGAGGTTGCGGTGGGCATGCAGGGCGCCGACCCGATCGCTTCGGGCGAGCTGACCCAGGTCGAAATCGACCGTTGCCAAGCGGACCCCGACGCCAGCCTGAAAATGGCCAAAGCGACCTTACCGATGCCCAAAGCACGTGGCAAAGGCGCGCGCTACACCCCGGTGTCCAAGCGCCAAGACCGCCCCGACGCCATCGCATGGCTTTTGAAGCACCATCCAGAACTCAGCGATGCGCAAATTTCGCGCATCATCGGCACCACCAAGCCGACCATCAAATCGGTGCGTGAGCGCAGCCACTGGAACATCAACAACATCAAACCGCAAAGCCCGGTGGGCATGGGATTGTGCAGCGAGGCCGATCTGGAAAAGGTCGTCGCCATCGCCCGCGCCAAGGCTGGCACCACCCATGTGCCCACCACCGAAGCCGAGTCTGCACCTGCGCCGTATTCGCCGGAACCGATTTTGCCGACCATGGCCCCCGGCCCCAAGGCGGAAGAGGAAGAAAAGCACACGGTCGAAAGTGTGTTCGGATCGTCTTCCAACGCCGAAGACTAAGCACACACCAAACGCATACAAAAAGGGCCGCACTGAGCGGCCCTTTTTTTGTCAGCACCCATCGAATAACTTGGTCAGTCCATGCCCACATAGGGCTGGCCGAATTGCGAAAGCGCTTCGGTCAGGTAATCGCTGATCAGCGGAATTTCCAACAGGTGCTTCGGCGTGCTTTCGTCCAAGTCGTCCTGAGCGGTTTGCACCGCGTCGGCCCAGTTTTCCATATCCACGTCGCCGCGTCCCAGCATGATCATCGCATGCAGCTCGCACAGCTCTTCATCGCTGAGCGACGTCAAGAACGTGGTCAGCTCTTCATAGACGCTGTCATCGGGCTGATCGGAAAGAATTTGGTGATCGCCGTCATCGCTGGCGTTGCCGCCGGGATCTTCGTATGGCGCGTCTTCTTTGGCGTCGAATTCGCGCGTTTTGACGATCACATAGGTGACCTTTTCGGAAGAGATGGCTTGCATAGCGAACCTCCTTTCCTGGGCGATCCCAGATGGTCAAACGACGCAAAACACGACGCTTAAAACAGGCTATAAAACCTTGAATTACCGCCCCTTTCGGGACATAACCTTGATCGTTATTCTAGCACACAAGCCCCCCTATAATGCAATAAAAACGAGGGCCGGAAGCGCATGCTCCCGGCCCTGTTTGTTCCGTGCGAAAGGCCAAGATTCAGTGGCGCGCCTTGGCGTAACCGATGCCTTCCAGCGCCGTTTCGATTTCATCCAAGATGGCTGGATCGTCAATGGTCGCAGGCATCTTGTAGGCTTCGTTATCGGCGATTTTTTGCATGGTGCCGCGCAAGATTTTGCCCGAGCGCGTCTTGGGCAACCGATCCACCACGGTGGCGGTTTTGAACGCCGCCACGGGGCCGATTTGATCGCGCACCATCTGCACCACCTCTTTGATGATCTCAGCCGAGTCCCGCTCGACGCCCGCTTTCAACACCAACATGCCCAACGGCATCTGGCCTTTAAGGTCGTCGGCGACACCCATGACGGCGCATTCGGCGACGTCGGGATGGGCGGACAAGACTTCTTCCATGGCCCCGGTGGACAATCGATGCCCGGCGACGTTGATGATGTCGTCGGTGCGCGACATGACGTAGACATAACCATCTTCATCCAGATAGCCCGCGTCGCCGGTTTTGTAGTAGCCCGGAAACTCATTGAGGTAAGCTTCTTTATAACGCTCATCCGCGTTCCACAGCGTCGGCAACGATCCCGGCGGCAGTGGCAGCTTGCAACAGATTGAACCGATGGTCCCCGCTTCGACCGGATGGCCATCGTCGGCGAGCACTTGCACATCCCAGCCCGGCGCGGCCTTGGTGGGCGAGCCCGGTTTGACCTCAAACGCATGCAGGCCCATGCAATTGGCGGCGATGGACCAGCCGGTTTCGGTCTGCCACCAGTGATCGATCACCGGTTTGCCGAGAATGTCCTGCGCCCAACCCAGTGTATCGGGGTCGGTGCGTTCACCGGCCAGATACAGCGCCTTGAGGCTGCTCATATCGTACTTGGCCATCAATTTGGCTTCGGGGTCGTCGCGCTTGATGGCGCGAAACGCCGTCGGCGCGGTGAACAGAACCTTGACCTTGTGATCGGAAATCACCCGCCAAAAGGCGCCCGCATCGGGCGTTCCGACGGGTTTTCCTTCATAAATCAATGTGGTGCAGCCGTGCAGCAGTGGCCCGTAAACGATGTAGCTGTGGCCGACCACCCAGCCGACATCCGACGCCGCCCAATAAACGTCACCGGGTTTTACGTCATAGATGGCTTTCATGGTGTAGTTCAGCGCCACCATGTGCCCGCCGTTGTCGCGCACGATGCCTTTGGGCACACCGGTGGTGCCGGACGTGTACAAGATATAAAGCGGGTCGGTCGCGGCTACGGTGACGCACTCAGTTGGTTGCGCCGTTTTCTGCGCATGGGCCCAATCGACATCACCGGGCTTGGACAGATCGGCCAAGGCTTCAGGGCGTTGCCAAACGATACAGGCATCAGGTTTGTGACTGCTGAGTTCCACCGCGTGGTCGAGCAACGGCTTGTATTCAATGGTGCGGCCCGGCTCCAACCCACAACTGGCGGCGACAATGGCCTTGGGTTTGGCGTCGTCGATGCGCGTCGCCAATTCGGCTGCAGCAAAACCGCCGAACACCACCGAATGGACCGCGCCCAAACGCGCCGTCGCCAGCATTGCGATGGGGGCTTGTGGGATCATCGGCATATAGATAATCACGCGGTCACCCTTGCCGACACCGTTCGCCCGCAGCACGCCAGCAAAGCGCGACACTTCGTCTTGCAGCTGAGCGTAGGTGTACGTTTTCTGCGTGCCGCCGGTCATCGGGCTGTCGTAGATCAGCGCGGCTTGATCGCCACGGCCTTTTTCCACGTGCCGGTCGACGGCGTTGTAGCAGGTGTTGCACTCCGCGCCGCTGAACCAACGGTAAAACGGCGGGTTGCTGTCGTCGAGAACCTTATCCCAAGGCTTCACCCAATCGATCTGCTGGGCGATGTCGCCCCAAAAGCCGCTGGGGTCGGATAGCGAGCGCGCGTACGCGACGTCATATGGATTGGACATTGTTCCTCCCAATTAATCTTCGGTCTTTCCGCGCCCATGGATATGGTCTTGCGCGTGGCCGAAGTTCATCTGGTTGACGCGCTCACACCCCCGCGTGTGCGCGTCGATCTCCTGATCGGAATTTTGATCCAAAAGACGCTTTTTTGCAATGCAGCATTATGACAGACTGAGCCCAAGCAATTTTCGGGAGAACTTGTCATGAACAGTGGCGCAAACATCTTTGATGAAAACCTGGGCAAAACGCCGGCTAACCACCAACCACTGAGCCCGCTGTCGTTCTTGGAGCGCTCAGCGCGCGTTTATCCCGACAAGGAAAGCATCGTCCACGGTGATCGCCGCTACACCTGGGCCCAGACCTTCAACCGCGCCAAGCGCCTTGCATCCGCCCTGACAAAGCGCGGCATTTCAAAGGGCGACACCGTCGCGGTGATGCTGCCCAACATTCCCGAAATGTTCGAATGCCACTTCGGCGTGCCGGTGACGGGCGCGGTGCTCAACGCGCTCAACTACCGCCTCGACGCGGAAAATATCGCCTTCATCTTGAACCACGGCGAAGCCAAGTTCCTCATCACCGATACCGAGTTTTCGACCATCGTCAAAGACGCACTAAGCCAAGTCGGTCGCGACGACATCACCGTGATCGACGTCGATGACGCCCAAGCCGAAGTGCGCGGCGACAAACTGGGTGAGATGGATTACGAAACGTTCCTGTTGGAAGGTGACGAAGACTTTGCCTGGCGCTTGCCGGGTGATGAGTGGGACGCCGTCTCGCTCAACTATACCTCCGGCACCACCGGCAATCCTAAGGGCGTGGTCTATCACCACCGCGGTGCGTACCTCAACGCCATGAGCAACATCGTCGGCTGGAACATGGGCCACCATCCGCGTTACCTGTGGACCCTGCCGATGTTTCATTGCAACGGCTGGTGCTTCCCCTGGACCTTGGCCGCCATCGCGGGCACCAGCTTGTGTTTGAGGCGCGTCAACGCCGCCAACATCTACAAGGCCATCGCGGATGAAAAAGCCACCCATTTTTGCGGCGCGCCGATCGTGCTCAATTTCGTCATCAATGCGACCGAGGCCGAAAAGCGCCCCTTCGATCACAAGGTCGAAGTCATGGTCGCCGCCGCGCCGCCGCCCGCCTCAACCCTGGAAAACATGCAAAAAGCGGGATTCAACGTCACCCATGTTTACGGCCTGACGGAAACCTATGGCCCCGCCACCATGTGTGCGTGGCACCCGGAATGGGATGAGCTGTCCATCGAACAGAAAACCTTGAAAAAAGGCCGCCAAGGCGTGCCCTATCACGTGCTGCAAGGCCTCGACATCATCGATCCTCAAACCATGCAAAGTGTGCCCAATGACGGCGAGACCATGGGCGAGACGATGTTTCAAGGCAACATCGTGATGAAGGGCTACCTCAAAAACCCCGACGCCACCGCAGAGGCCTTCAAAGGCGGCTGGTTTCATTCCGGCGATCTCGGCGTGATGCAGCCCGATGATTACATCAAGCTCAAAGACCGCTCCAAAGACATCATCATATCGGGGGGCGAAAATATATCGTCCATCGAAGTCGAAGACACACTCAGCAAACACCCCGCCGTGTTCGCCGCCGCCGTGGTCGCCAAGTCCGACGACAAATGGGGCGAAACCCCGTGCGCGTTTATCGAGCTGAAGCCTGGCACGGAAGACGCCGTCACCGAAGACGAAATGATCAAGTTCTGCCGCGACAACCTGGCGCACTACAAATGCCCCAAAAACGTGGTGTTCGCTGACCTGCCGAAAACCTCGACGGGCAAAATTCAGAAGTTTAAGCTCAGGGAAGTAGCGGAGGGTTTGTGAGTTCCTGTGCGGCTTTCATTTCGCCTATACGTCTAGGTCGCCGTAGGCTGCCTCATTCATCGGACAATACAATCTGCACAAAAAAACGGCCCAATTTGATCAAAGTACATAATTTCATCTTTGGCCCGAAACCAGGACTATAGGGTTTGTTAATCAGTTGCGAGCAATCTGTTATTTTCAGACATACTTTCTCTGACCGCCTCCATCACTGCGCCCAGGTCTCCGCTCATCCCATACACGTTGCGCTTGATAAATTGGATTGTGACGATGCAAAATGACATCCTCAAAAGCATTTCGCATAAAATTAACAAATTCACAGGCCCTGAGGCTGAGATTGTCGTCTATGGCACTGGAGCAGTTGCAGATTTTCTAACCCATCGCGTGTTGTCTTTGATAGGCCGAGATGTTTTTTGTTATCTAACAACCTTCGATTCCGGCACATACAATGAAAAGCCTGTTTATGCGCTGGAGCACTGCAGTGATGGTTTTTTTAAGAACAAAACCGTACTCCTATGCAGCTCCTATTACCCTGACATTGAGACCAGCCTAAATGGGTATGCTCATGTTTCATATTTGAATGTGTTTCACGACATCAACATGTTCATGATCATGGAAGCATTTTCCACGCGCCTTGAAGATAAGGCCAATCTTTCAAAGTTTTTTCCTGCCTCAACAACTTGGCGTGATGGTGTGTCGCTCGAACGCCACATCCCCGAGATTCGTGAATTATTTGAAAACCCACGCGAACAAGGTCTGTACGATATTTTGATGGCTTTTCGCATCGATCCGAACACAAGTCTGCACGATGTCATAGATTACGTGTTCAATAATTTCGCGATGGAGGACGTATCGAAGCAGTACGCCATGTACGGCAACCTAGAAAATACAAAAGTTATTTTCGATTGCGGTGCATCGACCAATGTCACGGGTTATTACTTATCTAAACTCATGCCTCAACTACAAACGATACACGCCTTCGAACCCCTACCCGATTTGCATAATCGAACTGGCTATTCTACAGCAATTAAAGACCGTGCTGAGTTAATAGAGGTCCCGGCAGGCGTATGGGAGTTCAGCGCACAAGCTGACATCAACGTCGATACGAACGGCAGTGGTGAAGGATCATCAATTTCGTTATCACAGCACTACTCGAATATGGAACACAGAGCCATTGCACTTGTGTGTCTAGATGACTACGTCACCGAAAACGATGCCCCCTACGACTTTCTAAAAATGGACGTCGAAGGCGCCGAACTGTCGGCCTTGCGTGGGGCTCTCAAAAGCATCCGCAAATACAGGCCAATGCTCGCGATCAGCCTCTACCACTCGCTCAACGACATGGTGGAAATACCGCTATATCTCAGCCGAGAACTGGAAAACTATTCGTACAGACTGGGGCAGCATACTCTGGGTTTTACAGAGACAATATTGTACTGCATCCCATGCGAAATGCTTCATACGCAAGAACAGTCATAATCCGTGCTTAACATGAAACAGCAGGGACATTCTGGTGCGCATCACACAACTTCCGGAGCGGCTTCACCCATCCCCAATGCCTAAAATTTCCAGGCATATACGCCCCACAGCTTGATGATTATGATGGCCTATAATATACGAACATATCTGGGGAGCTGATCGCGATGCGTTGGTCTGTTTTGTTTGTGATGTTTGCCTTGGTCGTCGGTGCGGGCGGTTGGGTTGTTTACAGCCATCAAAACCGCGTGATGGTGCTCAAAGAGCCTCCGGCGTCGTTGGCCGCGTGGTACAAGCCACAAAACAAGCGCCAAGTTTGGCTGCACACCATGTTCAAGCTGCGCCGCGAGATGTTGGCGATTGAGATCTACGCCAAAGATCAAGACAGCGAGAGCCTGCAAAACTGGGCCGCCAAATTCAACAAAGACTATCTGAAAATTGCCGAGATGGTTCCCGAATGGGCCAACCGCGTGGATCTGGTCACAATGGCTCAGCTGCAAACCAGCGTCGATGAAAATCGCTATGACGACGTGGCGAACGACGTGGCCAAGCTGCGCAAAAACTGCCAGTCCTGCCATGCGGATTTCAGGGCGGTGACGGCGGCGCTGTACCGCGCACCCGATTTTTCTGAGATGAAAATCGACGCCGCCACATCCTACAAAGCCCACATGGGTGCCATGAGCAATCAAGTGAACCGCATCAACATCGCCTCAATCGACGACAAAACCGACGCCGGGCTTGCCGCTTTTGCAGATTTGACCAGCGCCATGAAGCAGCTCGGCGCCACCTGCGCCAGTTGCCACAAAAGCGATCCGCAAACGTATCCCAGCGCGCAGATGAACGACGCCATGGCGTCCCTGGGGCAAAGCCTAGGCGGCGGCACATTGAAAGAAAAGGGCGCGGCGCTCGGCGCCGTCGCGGTGATGGCCTGCGCCACCTGCCACGGCACCCACCGTTTGTCCTACGACACCAAGCAGCTCTTTAAAGACACCATGAGCCTGAGGGACCTGCTCAAGCATTCTTTTTAGGGCTGTGCTTTTCTTCTATGGCGCATGCAAACTACATGACTAATTTTTCTTGAAATATGTTCGCTAACTAAGAAATGGACGAAAGTATGCGCTCTAGCACTGGAAAGCCAAACCATTGAATCGCAAACCCTGTTGCAGTTGCCCCCCAAACATCCTTGATTTTAACAACAAGTATAAAATCTGTCGTCGCCAATCTTGATAAAAGAACCGTCACGACGCCGCAAAGTATTATCGCTGAGGTTAAGCCAACAGCTATGCTTTTAAATATGGAAAATATGGTTCCACCCGCATCAATCGTACCAAACAGCATCTGAATGATAAAGCACAACACACCACCGATAGCAGCACCGCAGATCAACACCCAAGGAGAAGAGTCCATCTCGATTTCGGACGAAATCGTTTTCACAAATGAGCTTCCATAATTATCGACGTATCCACTATCGTTAAACTGGGGTTTGATCGACCAGATATGCGTTGTCGACGAAACACGAAACTTTCCAGGATTGAAAAACAAATAATTTCGAATTGAATTTGCAATTCTCTTATAAATAGGCTGCTTCGACCCAACTTGATCAGCGCTAGAAAGTGGGTCGATTTTCCAGACAACAGAGTATGTCGCTCCAGGGTCGATCCTCATAGTTTCAGCAAAAGGACGGCTCTTCACTGTCGGAAAGAACGCTCCAATTGACCCTGTCTGAGAAGACTGGCCGTACATCTCTGGGGCCAGAGAGAGTGTTGTCGCACCATCAACAATCCAGATAGGCTTTGTTGAACGATTGGAAATACTGCCAGATATTGACCACAACTCCCCCGCGACGGGCTTTTCTCGTGAAGAATGAAGTGAAATGTCTACGTCTGGCTCAGGCAACGCCTCATCACCGCCCATTTCCTTTTGAAAATCAATATCTTCAACACTCAGGTTTTGGCCCATCATACTCAAAAGGTCTGAAAGCCCCACCGGCTCCGTTGCTGCCTCCGTAGAAACTGTTTTTTTCTTGGACTTTTTTCCATGATTGGTCTCATCCACTGGTGTGTCTCCCCATCCCGCAAGCTTTTAAGACACCTTCACCTTACACCAATACAAATCAACATCAACCGAACAGCTCTCATAGGTTGATTTTTTGAGGGTTTTGAACTTGAATGTGTGGTATTAGGTCACCGTGGCCCAATCAAACATTTCTCCTCTTTCCCTCATGCATCCGGAAAGCACACAAAAAAAGATATACAACATTATTTGCCTATGACGCGTCATTCTTAATTCTCTCACCTACGACCAATCCACAAACAAGCTGATGTCGCCGATGAAGCCATGAGGGTAGTTGTTGACGCGGGCTTTTAGGCGGTAGCCTTGCGGCTGACCGTGCTCTTGTCAGAGCGTGTAGAAGCTCCTAGCCTTGCCTTGCAGAGATTTGGGCCAATCTTTTTCGTTGTTGTTGATGGCGCGACCGCCGTCGCGGCAGAAGTCCGAGGTGAACTCCATCACTTCGATTTCAAACAGGCCTTCTTTCGCCGCGTCGATGCCTTTGCGCTCAAATTCGCGCATCTCTCGATCCTCAAACACATAGTCCATGAACAGCTTTTTTTGTTCTTCGAACTGCGAATGATCGCTGCCGGATGCGCGTTCTAATTTTTTTTCATTTTTAACTTTGGAGATATTCGTATACCGGCGCAAATGCTCGGCAATCACGACCCGCCTGGACATGGATGACTCTTCCCGACTTTGAGATTCACAAGCTTATGTTCAGGCGCCCCACACCACCTTCATCCATAGATTGTGACTAATTTAAGTCGGCCTGACCAGCCCCGGAGCACGTTCGGCGTTACGGGGTGTCGATCACCACCACCGCAGCGGTGCACGCATTCACATTCACCACCATCCCCGCATAACCAGGCAGAGACGCCACCGTGCCCGCAAATGGCGCTCGCAGCGTGGCGCGGTTCAGCTCCCAAGCGGCGAGAGTTTGTTGGGCGCGCACATTTTCCAAGGCCATCTTGGCGTTGGCCTGGGTGGTTTCGGCAAGCTCGACATTTTCCGCCGAGGTTGACAATGCGTCGAACAGCTCTTGCACTTGGGCCAAGCGGCGGTCGGCTAGATCGAAGATCACTTGGCTGGCTTTCACCGCGGCGTCAGCGGCGCGTTTTTTGGCCTGGAACGGCGCAAGGTCAAGAACCGCAAGGACGTCGCCTTTTTTGACGCGGCCGCCCGATTGCACTTTGATCTCCGCCACCACGCCGGATACGGCAAAGCTCAACGCGCGCTCAGCCGCCCAACTGGTTGTGGGCGTCAGCACCATCATCAGCACCATCTGGGCGGCGATCAGGTAAGTTTTCACGGGTCTATTCCCCTTATTGCTGTAGCGGTGGAACGATGTCCTGGCGCTTGAATTCTTCTGCGTCGTTTTGGCCGAACCCTGTGCCGGATTTGGGCACGAAGCTGCCGCTGTTTTGTTCCGTCAACCCTTGGGCGGTCATGAAATCAGGCTCGATCCCGCGTCCCGGTTGCTCACCCAACAGCACCGCGATGCGCGCTTGCGCCATGCGGTACGCCCCGGTCGCGCGCACCAGCTCGGCCTCGGCCTTGGTGTGGTCGATCATCGCGCTGCCGAGTTCCGAGACGCGTTCTTGGGCGTACAGCTGCTGGCGGCGCAAAAGATTCTTGGACGTATAGTCGTGCTGCGCCAACGCGGCGAGCACGCGCTGATAAGCGTCGTTCAAATCCATCACCGCGCCCAGGGCGCGACGGCGCAGATCACTTTTCTTGGCCTCAAACTTGGCGTTGAGGCGCGATTGTTCCGCCGCCAAGCGGGTCTTTTTCGCCGCCGTGACGCCACCATCGAAAATCGGCCACGACAACCGCGCGCCGAGGGCGTAATCGTTGCGTCCACGCAAATCGCGGGTGGTGTATTCGGTGCTGGCGAAGGCATTCAAGCTGGGGCTCGAATTCATGCCATCTCGGGTCAGGCCGAGCGCTTCGCCCTGTTTCGCCAACACCGCAAGATCGGGATTGTGGTCCATCACGGCAGCGAGAAATTTATCACGGCTGATTTCGGCATGCTTGGTTTTGGGCGACTTAGGCGGGGAGATCAGTTCTTCGGGCAACGCCGCGCCCATCAGTTCTTCCAAGCGCAAACGGTAGCCCGCATTGCGGGTGCGTTCGCGGTAATAGATTAAGCGGCTTTGTTCGGCCAAGCTCAACGCCTTGGCCACTTCCACCGGACTGGCGCGGCCCAACGCCAGGCTTTCTTTGGCGCGGTCCCATTTCAAATAGGCAGAGGTGTGGCTTTCGTTCAGCCCACGCACTTCCAGCTCTGACGCATGCAAATTGTAAAACAGCGCCAAGCCTTCCAACAGAACCGTATTGCGCGCCGAGATCAAAGATTGCTCCGCCGCCTCAGCCAGTTTGGCCGCTGCATCTTGTGCGCTGGCGCGTTTTCCGAAATCATAAATCGGCTGTAAGACTTCCAACTTGCCGTAGGCTTCCGCGTTGTCGTCTGGATATTTTTTATCCGCGCTGGGACGGTAAAACTGCCCGGTGGCAGACAGCGACAGCGTCGGCATCAATCCGGCGTCCGCTTCAGCCAAACGCGCGCGGGCGATGTCGATGTCGGCCGCTGCTGTAGTGATGGCGTAATCGCCGTTGTCTTGAATGCGTTCCAACACATGTGACGCGGTGATCACCCTTTCGTCCTGGGCCAAGCCGGACGCAGGACCAAGTGCGATCAGAACCGCAACGCTAAACCCCCAGTTTTTAAGTCCCCCCCGCATGGATCAGTTCTGTTCCTGAATATAGCGGAAAAAGGATTTTCCGGTTTTATGTACGCCATCGACTACGTATTTGCCCGCCAGCAGAAATTGCTTTTCATCGAGATAGCCGGTGGTGCGCAACGCGGCGCTGCCGTCCTTGTCGTAAAATATAAACACGGGGGTGGCGCGGACGCGAATTTTGCGGGCGAATTCGACCTCATTGGCGGGCGCGCCATCGGGCATCACCACATCCAGGTTGCCTTTGATGTTGCTTTCCATCATCACGAAGTGCTTGGAAAAATAGTCCATCACCGCCGGTTCGGGGTGAACGCGGGCGCGCATTTTATCACAGTACGGACAGCCCGCTTGGTGAAAAAAAAGCACCAAGTACTTGTCTTCGTCCGCCGCCGCCTGGACCTCGCCTTGGTAATCGTTGTCGATGCTTTCAGAACGGTACTCAGCCTGAGCGGATGGCGACAACGCCAACAAGCCAAGCGCAACAAAGGGAACAATCCAGAACCGCATTTTGAGACAATCCTCTCATCACAACAACCACGTCCATTGAGACGATCACAATAGCGAAATCATAAAATGACCACCAGAGCCGAAATGTAACGAAGTGTTACCACAACAAATAACCGGCCTCCCATTGGGAAGGCCGGTTAGTGTTTGCGTATCTCACAGACTCTGTTGATCCGTTGCGATCAATGGTGGGTGAGGCTTTCCAATTCGTCTTTTATTCGGAGCTTTTCTTTCTTTAAGGTATGGATTTCAACTTCATCTGGGAACGGTCGGGCCGTTTCCGTATCGAGTGCCATTTCAAGCTCGCCGTGACGGCTCTTAAGCGAATCGATCCTATTCTCCAATGCCATTGGAATTTCTCCCATAATTAAAGACCATACTCACAAGAATCTTACGCCCCGCCCGTCCAGGATGTAAAGACCCATTGGTTCGTTCTGCGTTTTCAGCAACTTGCCAAACACCTTACAAAGAATCGCCAATCCGTTCCTGTCATAAGGGTGACATTTTGTGATATGGTGGCGCGAATTTAGACGGAACGTCCATGACCGACACGCTCAATAAAATGCCCACTCAGCTTGAACACTTGAAGTCCGAACACCGTGATTTGGACGACGTGATTGCGCGCCTGACCGATGATCCCGCGCCGGATCGTTTGCAACTGCAGCGCCTAAAAAAACGCAAACTTTTGCTCAAAGATCAGATCGCCCAGCTCGAAAGTGGTTCCATTCCCAACATCATTGCCTAAATAGCCTAGATACACACAAACGGGCGCACCAGCGGGAGGGCTTCATGAGCACCAAAAAAACCATCGATTATTACTTCTCCATCGTTTCGCCGTGGGCCTACATGGGTCACGCACGGCTCCTGGACCTCGCCAAGCGATTCGGCGTTCAGGTGATCTATCATCCCCTCAGCTCGCCCGATCTGTTCCCCGCCACCGGTGGACAATTGCTCAAAGACCGCGCCCAGCACCGCAAGGACTATCGTCTGATTGAACTGGCGCGGTGGAGCAAGCGCTTAGGCATTTCCTTAAACGTGCAGCCCCAGTATTTCCCGATCCCCGAAGCTCCGGCGTCTAAGCTGATTCTCGCCGCCCAAGAAGCTGGTCACGACGTTGGGCCATTGCTGGGCGCGATTTTCAAAGCCGTGTGGACGGACCAGTTGGACGCCAGCGATGCGCCGACACTGAAGAAACTGGCCGATGGTTGCGGTCTTGACGGTGCGGCGCTGTTGGAAGCGTCCACAGACGAAAGCTATGACAGCGCGTTTGCGCAAACGACCCAATCCGCCATCGCGCGCGGCGTGTTCGGCTATCCCAGCTATGTCTACAACGACGAACTGTTTTGGGGTCAAGATCGGCTGGAGTTTGTCGAACGCGCGCTCAGCGAAGCCTCAATCTAATCTTCGGACCTGCTCGGCCTAATTCTCAGGCCTGCTCGGCGCGGGCGTTCATGTTGCCTTTGGCGTGACCGACCACCTCTTCGCCGCTCTCGCCCGCTGTGATGGTCACATCTCCAAAACGGGCCTCGATGCCGATGGTCTGGCCCTGCCAAGAAAACGTTCGCCCACTTAATACCGCGATGAGGTGGGCGGCTTTGGCTTCGCCTTCCAACAAGGTGGTGCCGGGCAAGATCAAGCCAAAGTCGGAATTTTCCAGACTGCCCACCACGTCGCCGGCTTCCGCCCCTTCGCGCAAAGCGGCTGACGCCTGCATCATCAAGTTTTCCAACGCGCCGTGACCAAATTCACCGCGCACAGAGGCGGCGTTGACGATCTGGATATAGAGAAACGCGAACTCGACGCCTTCTTCTTCAACGCGTCGGGCCGCCAACGCCAAACGCGCCATGAAGGCGCGGCGACGCATCACATGCAGCATACGATCTTTATCAGCCTGTTCTTCCAGATAGGCCTCGTGGCCTTTGGCGCGGGCGAGCTCACCGCGCAAATGATTGATTTCATCCAAAAGCGTGTTGATTGCTTGGCGAACGTTGTCGGTCATTTCGTCTTTGGGGATGCCGAGTATGCTGACGTCGTCGTCGATTTCATCATGGCCATGACCGCCAGCGTGGCCGCCATAACCACCGTGATCGTCCTCATGAGCGCCCTTGTGCTTGCTTTTGCGCTCACGCTTGGCAGCTTGCAGTTCACGGTCTTCTTCGGCCAGACGGTTGCGGCCAGGGCGCACGGAAACGATCGGTGCTGCCGGACCTACATTGTCTTCAGCCATTGGGAACTCTCCCTACCCGTTGCCAATCGCACACCCGTCACATGCTCACTGTCATGTGTATAGGATTCTAGATTACAATTTACCATGAAACGCGCTGTGAGTGGAAAGGGAACACACAAATGCAACTGTATGCGCTATACCCCTTGCCTGATAAGGCGCGATGCCTATAATTGCCCGCTTTCTCACGGGGCGACACGCCCGCGCAGGAGCAGACCGAATGACCTCACCGATTGTGGGCATTATCATGGGCAGCCAGTCCGACTGGGAAACCATGAAAAACGCCGCCGAGACCCTGGACAAACTGGGCGTTGCGTATGAGACCAAGATCGTCTCCGCGCACCGCACGCCGGATCGTCTGGTCGCTTACGCCAAATCGGCAAAGGATCGTGGCCTTCAGGCGATCATCGCCGGTGCTGGCGGCGCCGCGCACCTGCCGGGCATGACTGCCGCGATGACGCCGGTGCCGGTGCTGGGCGTGCCCATCGAAAGCAAATCACTCAAAGGCATGGATTCACTGCTGTCCATCGTGCAGATGCCCGGTGGCGTGCCGGTCGGCACCTTGGCCATCGGCAAGCCCGGCGCGATCAACGCGGGCCTGTTCGCGGCGTCCATTGTTGCGCTGCACGATACGGCTGTGGCTGAAAAGCTCGACGCCTGGCGCGCGGCGCAGACCGCCGCAGTCGCCGAAGAACCGACAGATTAAAGACATGACCGAAACCACCCCACCTAAGCTCGACCCCATCAAACCCGGATCCACCATCGGCGTCATCGGCGGTGGACAATTGGGCCGCATGACCGCCGTTGCGGCGGCTGAGTTGGGCTACCGGGTGCATGTCTTCACGCCTGAGGTCGATGGCCCCGCCGAACAGGTGTGCCATGCCGCCACCATCGCAGCCTACGACGATCAAGACGCCATCGAAGCGTTTGGTCGCTCAGTCGATGTGGTGACGTTCGAATTTGAAAATGTGCCCGCCGAAACGGTGCGTCATCTCAGTGATCTCGCCCCGGTGCGCCCCAGCTGGGAATGTTTAGCCATTTGCCAAGATCGCATCCGCGAAAAAAGCTTCTGCAACGACCTGGGCATTGAGACCGCACCGTGGAAAGACGTCGCCAGCGCCGAAGAGCTTACCGCTGCCATCCAAGTCATCGGCGCACCGGCGGTCCTCAAGACCACGCGCCTGGGCTACGACGGCAAGGGCCAAGTGCGCATCAGGCCCGAAACCAACCCCAGCGACGCTTGGGCGGAACTTGGTGGCGGCCCCGCTATTTTGGAAGGCTTTGTCGATTTCCGTATGGAAGTTTCCGTGATCACCGCACGCCGCCCGAACGGCGCCATGGCGTCTTTCGATGTGGTGGAAAATCGCCACAAGGACGGCATCCTCGATGTCACCATCGCGCCTGCTGACATCAGCCCAGAGCTGGCCGCGAAAGCCCGCACCATCGGTCAAAAAATGGCCGAAGCGATGGACTTGGTGGGACTTTTGGCGGTGGAATTGTTCGTCACCAAAGACGATCATTTGCTGGTCAATGAAATGGCCCCGCGCCCGCACAATTCCGGGCACTGGAGCCAGGACGGCTGCAAGACCAGCCAGTTCGAACAGTTCGTGCGTGCGGTCTGCGACCTGCCGCTGGGCGCGCCGGAACGCCATTCAGACGCCGTGATGCTCAACCTGTTGGGGATGGACGCGACGTTGTGGGAAACACAGCTGAGCAATCCGGAAAACAAGCTACATCTTTATGGCAAAGCTGAACCCCGCGCCGGGCGTAAAATGGGCCACATCAATCGTTTGTACGTGAAGGGCGCACAACCCAAGGGTTGGACTTAAAGCCCTGGCTTGCCTCTGTGCGTCGCCAGCCAAATACCGACAGCGATGGGCGCGATTCCGACGAAATCGCCCAGCGCGGCGTGTTCGTCCAACAACAGCCAGCCGAACAACAGACCAAACGGCGGCATCAAAAAATGTAGCGCGCTAGCGTCCGACGCGCTGCCATGCGTGAGCAGGTAAAACCACAGCCCCACCGCGCCGATCGACACGCCAAACACGATGTAGGCCATCACCCACACATAATCCGCGCCGAACTGGATTTGACCCGGATCTTCCGTAAATAGACCCAACGTCAACAACAGGACCCCGGCGCTGAGAAACTGCCCGCCGACCGCCACCGAAAGCGGTGCGCCGGTGCGCCATTTCTTAAACAAGACCGAACCGACGACCACCGATGACAACGACACCGCCATGATGACGATGCCGCCAATGTCTTCGCCGCTGACCGTGATGCGGCTGTTCAAAACGATCACCACCCCGATGAGCCCCAGCACCAATCCGCCACCCCGACGCACCGACATGCGTTCGCCCAGCACCGGCACCGCCACCATGGCGATGAAAATCGGGTTCATGGATATGATGACCGCCGCCAGAGCTGATGAGACGTCGCCCATGGCGATCCACGCCAGCCCCTGATAACCCGCTTGATTGAGCACTCCCAGCACCGCCAGTTTGGCCCAACCGCCGACGCCAATCGGCCGGTACGCCCCGCTGATCACGGCGAACCCCACCATCAAAACCCCAGCGAACAAAAACCGTTGGCCCAAAAACAACAGCGGCGGGCTCACCTGCAAGGCGATTTTGCCCGCCGCGAAGGCGGAGCTCCACAACACGACGAACACGGCGACCGTGGCGAAATAGGTGAGTTTGTTGTCCCGAATGGGCACGGCGCGGTTCCTCATTGTCTTGGGTGTGAAGCGACCATAGAGGCTCCACTTCACATATAAAAATTAAATGTTATAG
>Ga0209344_10002960_pt1 | contig 17646 bp, 16 predicted proteins | sample Cruoilmetagenom6_FD_187293 | JGI IMG/M metagenome (GOLD analysis project Ga0209344, IMG submission 187293) | Oil polluted marine microbial communities from Coal Oil Point, Santa Barbara, California, USA - Santa Barbara Oil Seep Sample 6 (SPAdes)... | ecosystem: Environmental > Aquatic > Marine... | reverse complement strand
CTCTGCCATTGGATACAATTCTAAACAGGGTTGAAAAACAGAACGTCGTAAAACAAAGCCATCTTGCAAAACTTTTGAAAGCTGTTTTTTAGCAGGAGATGGCAACAATAACCTCCCCTTGCTATCCGCTTTACACTCGTATGTACCTATTAGATTTACCACTTTACTATTCTCTGAATAAGATTTTAATGACAAATATACAGTTTTTTACCACTTTTTACCATATTTTACCACTTTGTTAATAACTTTATAATCTTGAAATTATTGTATTGATTTACAAGTTTTTACGTTGATAAAGTTTTCTTTGCGAAAAAAAATTGTGGAATATTGAAGAAAATCTGTACTTTGAACCAAAATAGTTACTTTTGTAAAAGCAAAAAACTAAAACCGATTAATGGGCGACAACTACAAAAAGGAAGGTGATTTTAATTACTTAGAATCAGGTGAGGGAATTCCCATAATTATACTACACGGTTTGATGGGAAATCTAAGTAATTTTGATGGGGTTTTTGATTATTTTTCTAAAAAGGGTTATCAGGTTTTGATGCCGGAACTTCCAATTTATTCCTTACCAATCTTGCTAACAAATGTTAAGAATTTATCAAAATTTGTTAAGAAATTTGTTAATCATAAAGGCTTAAAAGAATACATTTTATTAGGTAACTCTCTTGGAGGTCATATTGCTTTGTATTATACAAAACATAATCATGATAGTGTAAAAGGTTTAGTACTAACTGGAAGCTCTGGCTTGTACGAAAGTGCAATGGGCGAAAGTTATCCAAAACGTGGTGATTATGAATACATTAAAAAGAAAGCTCAAGACGTTTTTTATGACCCGGAAATAGCAACAAAAGAGATCGTTGATGATGTTTATGATTCTGTTAATGATAGAACTAAATTAATTAGAACATTGTCCATAGCCAAAAGTGCAATTAGACATAATATGGCCGACGACTTACCGAATATGAAAATGCCAGCCGGTTTAATTTGGGGAAAGAATGATTCTGTCACTCCACCCGATGTTGCGGAAGAATTTCATAAATTGCTACCTAAGTCTACTTTATATTGGATAGATAAATGTGGTCATGCTCCTATGATGGAACATCCTAATGAATTCAATGAATTACTGGAGGAATGGTTGATGAAAGAAAATCTTTAACCAATGCAAATCAAATCGGCAGAATTCGTTATTAGTAATACTGATGTTACTAAATGTCCAAAAGATAATATACACGAGTATGCTTTTATAGGAAGATCTAATGTTGGCAAATCTTCTTTGATCAACATGTTGACCAATCGAAAAAATCTTGCAAAGACTTCGGGCAGACCTGGAAAAACACAATTAATTAATCATTTTAAGATCAATAATAATTGGTTTTTAGTTGATTTACCGGGTTATGGATATGCTCAAATTTCTAAAAGTAAACGTCAATCTTTTCAAAAATTTATAACTGAGTACTTTCTAAAAAGACAACAATTAGTCTGTACTTTTGTTTTAGTAGATTCTAGGCACGAGCCTCAAAAAATTGATGTAGAATTCATACAATTCTTAGGTGAAAATGAAATTCCGTTTTGTATTATTTTTACAAAGTCCGATAAACTAAATAGTTCTAAACTAAATCAAAATTTACAAAATTACGAGACTGAACTTTTGAAAACCTGGGAAGAGATGCCTCAGTATTTTGTAACATCCGCGACAACGAAATCTGGTCAAGAAGAACTATTGAACTTCATTCACGGCATCAATCAAAACTTAGAATTAAAATAATGGCGTCAAGTGGTTCTAATCTAGACGTTTTATATGAAGATAATCATCTTATCATCATCAACAAACAAGTTGGTGATATCGCTCAAGGCGACAAAACCGGAGATATCCCTTTAGGAGAACTTGTAAAAGAGCATATTAAGAAAAAATACAACAAGCCCGGTAATGTTTATTTAGGAGTTGTGCATCGATTAGATCGACCTACAAGTGGTATTATTATTTTTGCCAGAACTTCGAAAGCTCTTGAGCGTTTGAATAAAATGTTTCGTGAAAAGCAAATAAAAAAGACTTATTGGGCTGTTGTGAAAAATGCCCCTTCCAACATTAAAGATACCCTAATTAATTATCTGAAAAAAAACCCAAAAAACAATAAATCTACTATATTTAATACAGAAACAGAAGGCAGTAAAAAAGCAATTTTACATTATAAAATGATTAAGAAACTCGATAATTACTTTTTATTAGAAATAGACTTAGAAACCGGTCGTCATCATCAAATAAGAGCTCAATTGGCCTCTATAGGTTCGCCAATTAAAGGTGACTTAAAATATGGTTTTGGTCGTAGTAATAAAAACGGCGGTATTCATTTACACGCCAGAAAAATAGTATTTATTCATCCGGTTGCAAAAGATAGAATTAGTATTGAAGCGCCACCACCTCTTCAGGACCCAATTTGGGATAATTGCCTATAATTTAACGTTTTAATTTTTTAAATTTTTCCTGAATAATTTCGGAAATTGGTCTATTTTCAATTTTACTTTCCAGCCAGGACAGGATATCTAAATACAAAAATGAACGTCGTTCATAAGGGTCATTTTCAAAAGCTTTTAATTTGTCATAAAGATTTAAAAACTCTCCTTTTAATTGATGTGGATAAATATCTCCTAAACCCTTCAAAAAGGCAATCATCTCCTTCTGTACTTCATGTAGATCATCCATTTTAATTAAAAATTTATATGTGCTTTTTAACTGTATCTCTAAATGATAATCTAAACCTGATTCATAATGAGCAATCAAACTTAATATTCTTGAAAAACACATTAAATCTTCACGCATTTTTAATGATCTGTTTTCTATAATTTTTTCAAGATATTCAACAGACTTTTTAGTATTTCCCGATCCAAAATACAAGCTCGCTATTTTATAATAAAACAACATAATATGATGCTCATCTATTCTATTTCGATAGTGTTTTATTCCACTTAATATATCTTTAACTAAAGATTCTCCTTCTTTAAAAGTACCTTCTAAAAAATGTATATTTAGTTTATTATTATAGACATATAGAAAGCTCAAAGCTTCAATATTATCATCTTTAGGGAAACTTTCAGTTTGAATAATATCCTCTAATTGTTGCAAAGTATTTTTAAATTTTTCGTAGTGCTTTGCAAAAAATAATGATTCAAGCAGATAATGATTTCCTTTTAAAAAAAATACTGGGTTAAGTCTAATCATCGACTCATTTTCATAAAACAGGTCCACCCATTTTTTTGCATATTTATAACTGGATAAAAAATCCTGTACCAGAAAGCTATACCATAAATGCGATTTATATAACCACAATTTTTCTCTAAAACCTAAATCATCGATATTATATTTAGGCATCCTATCATTAAAGTATTTTGTAATAACTTTATACTCCTCATCATTTCTTACATAACCTGTCTTGAGAAGAATACCATATAATTGCAGTGATAAGTTAGATAACTTACTTGCAATTACATTTTCCATACTTAATTTTTTAGCCTGCTCTGATAATTCATCAGCTCTCGTGCTAATACTTCTTGTAATGTATTGAGACTCTATTAATTTTTCAAGTTCTACAATTTCATAGGCTATATTTTTCTCTTGTTGGTCTATAGCTGTGCTTTTTGCTTTATCAAGAATTTTTAAACTCTGTTTATACAGGCCCTTGTGATACAAAATTGTAGCAAAATCTAATTGCTCTCTAATTTGTATTCTTACATTTTGATGAGATGGATTTAAACGTAAACTGATTAATATTTGTTTGTAAAGATGTGCTTTGAGATTTGAAAGTTGAGCTTTCTTTACAATTTCACTCTTTAAAATTTCCTCTTCATTATATTTTATTAGCTTATCGAGTAAGTTAAACAAGGCTAAGAATTTAGAATCAGTATTTACACCTAATCTTCCAACATATAACTTGAATTGTCGCTTTTCTGATTTAGAAAGTGATTTTACTAAAACAAATAAATTATCTTTTTGATTATTAATCATTGTACGATTTAAGATATTAACTGTTTGATATTTAATGATTTAAACTCCTTCGAATAGATTTAAACATTGTAAAAATATCTGATAAACATACGACTTACTATTAACGAAAATATAAATTCGTATAAGAAGAAAGAAATATATTCTTAAAATAATGAGTAAAAATAATATTCAAATATTTGACACCACATTACGTGATGGAGAGCAAGTCCCTGGATGTAAGCTAAATACAGCGCAGAAGTTGATCATTGCAGAACGACTAGATACACTTGGTGTAGACGTTATAGAAGCGGGATTTCCTATTTCGAGCCCTGGTGATTTCAATTCTGTCGTCGAAATTTCGAAAATCGTAAAAAATGCTACTGTTTGCGGTTTGACGCGATCAGTTAAAAAAGATATTGAAGTCGCTGCTCAGGCATTGGTTCATGCAAAAAAACCAAGAATTCATACTGGTATAGGCACATCTGATTCGCATAGAGTACATAAATTCAAAGCTACAAAAGAGGAAATTATTGAACGGGCTGTTAGTGCTGTAAAATATGCCAAATCCTTTGTTGAAGATGTTGAATTTTATGCCGAAGACGCTGGTAGAACTGATAATGAATTTTTAGCTCGAGTTTGTGAGGCTGTCATAAAAGCCGGTGCCACTGTTTTGAATATTCCAGATACAACAGGTTATTGTTTACCGGAAGAATACGGCGCAAAAATGAAATACTTAGTAGAAAATGTAAAAGGCATAGAAAAAGCGATATTATCTTGTCATTGTCATAATGATCTGGGTTTGGCTACAGCAAACTCAATTTCCGGAGTTATTAATGGTGCCAGGCAGATAGAATGTACCATTAATGGTATTGGTGAAAGAGCTGGTAATACTTCATTAGAAGAAGTTGTAATGATCTTAAAACAACATCCTTATTTGGATTTAGACACAAATATTAATACCCAACTTTTATTTAGCACAAGTAAATTGGTTTCTGAAAGTATGGGCATGGTTGTACAACCAAACAAGGCAATTGTTGGTGATAATGCCTTTGCACACAGCTCAGGTATACATCAAGACGGAGTTATTAAAAATCGTGAAACTTATGAGATCATAGACCCAAAAGATGTAGGAGTGACCGAATCTGCCATTGTATTAACGGCCAGAAGCGGACGAGCAGCTTTGGCTTATAGGGCCAAGAAAGTAGGCTATGAATTGACAAAAACGCAATTAGATGAAGTATACACTACTTTTCTACAATTTGCAGACAAAAAGAAAGAAATTGTTGATGAAGATATTCATGCAATTATAAAATCAAGTAAAGTACAAATTGCTGTTCTTGCTTAAATAAATAATTAAAATACGCTGAGCAATGAAACTAGAAATTGCAGTATTAGCTGGTGACGGTATAGGGCCAGAAGTGATAGAACAAGCAATAAAAGCTTTGGATGCTGTTGCGCATCAATTTGATCATACTTTCATTTATAAAGAAGCCCTAGTTGGGGCAATAGCAATTGAGAAAACCGGCAATCCATTACCAGATGAAACACTCAAAATTTGTAGTAATACAGATGCCGTTCTTTTTGGTGCAATTGGTCACCCTAAATATGATGACGATCCTTCGGCTAAAGTTCGTCCGGAACAAGGTTTACTAAAACTCCGGAAATCTTTGGGATTATATGCAAACATACGCCCTGTAAAAGCATATGAATCACTACTTAAAAAATCACCTTTAAAGAGAAAAGTAATTAAAGGTACAGATATTTGTATATATAGAGAATTGACTGGCGGAATTTATTTTGGTGAAAAAAAGTTGAGCAAAGATGGTAATACAGCTTCTGACCTTTGCGAATATTCACGAAATGAAATTGAACGCATAGCACATTTGGCGTTTAAAGCTGCTCAAACCAGAAGCAGAAAATTAACTTTAGTAGATAAAGCCAATGTCTTGGAAAGCTCTCGCTTATGGCGAAAAGTTGTAACTGAAGTAGCCAAAGATTATCAAGATGTAGAACTGGACTTTTTATTTATAGATAATGCAGCCATGCAACTTATTTTAAATCCGAAACAATTTGATATTATTTTGACTGAAAATATGTTTGGTGATATCATCTCTGATGAAGCAAGTGTAATTGGAGGTTCAATTGGTTTACTGGCTTCGGCTTCTGTTGGAGACAAATATGCTTTATTTGAGCCTATTCATGGTTCGTACCCTCAGGCAACTGGAAAAGGTATTGCCAATCCTATTGCTTCAATACTATGTGCAGCCATGCTTTTAGAGCATTTTGATTTGCACGAAGAAGCCGATTTAATTCGCCGGGGTGTTGACAAATCTTTACTGCTAAAAATTACTACTCCAGATATTAATACAGAATATGAACACATTACAACAGGTAAAGTTGGCGATTTTATTGTTGACTTTATTGAATACCCTGACGAAACAAATATGAATTTTCAAAACATTCATATTGGGCAATCAACCATTATTTAACTGATTATTTTGAATTAATAAGGAAGTTGAAGAGCATGTAGACCTTGGTTGATCGCAAAAAGAGCATTTTTAAATGAAATGCTCTTTTTTTAATTGAATTACTCTGTTGACTAACAGATATAAGTCCAATATCAAAAATTAAGCTTTTAAAAACTTCGCTCGTATCTCATCTAAGCACAAATTATGAATACTGCCTACATGTGCATGCTTTTTAGAAGTATCCGGCTTATATGAACCATCTTGTACTTGTTCACCTATTTGCTTATAGGCTTCTCTGAACGACATTCCGTCTGCTACTAAATTGTTGATATTATCAACTGTAAAAAGGTATTTGTATTTATGGTCATCTAAATCAATCTGCTTAACTTCAATTTGCTGAATAGCATAATTAAAAATATCTAAAATGTCCATTACAGCCGCGAAAGCGTTGATCATATTTTCTTTTAATAACTGAAGATCTCTATGATATCCACTTGGTAAATTATTGGTAATTAATACCATTTCTGTTTGTAAAGCCTGAATTTTATTACACTTACCTCGAATTAATTCAAACACATCGGGGTTCTTTTTATGTGGCATGATACTACTACCCGTTGTTAACTCATCCGGAAAAGAAATAAAATCAAAATTCTGACTCATATATAGGCAAATATCCATAGCAAATCTTGATAAAGTATTGCATAAACTTCCTAAGGCAAAAGCAATTGTTCGTTCGTTTTTACCTCGGCTCATTTGCGCCGCCACAACATTATATTTTAAGGTAGAAAGTTTCAATTCTTTGGTGGTAAAATTTCTATCTATAGGGAATGAACTACCATAACCTGCCGCAGAACCTAGAGGATTTTGATCTACGGTTTTTAAAGCAGCATTTAACAAATAAATATCATCAATCAAAACCTCGGCATAAGCCGAAAACCATAAGCCAAAAGAAGAAGGCATAGCTACTTGTAAATGTGTATAGCCAGGTAATAATTTTTCTTTATGAGTTTCTGCCAAATTTAACAGAGTCTCAAATAAAACTTTGGTCTTTGAATTAATCAACCCAAGATTGTCTTTATAATACAAGTGTAAAGCGACTAAAACCTGATCATTTCTTGAACGTGCGGTATGAATTTTTTTACCTACTTCACCTAATTGTTTCGTGAGTTCAAATTCAATTTTAGAATGTACATCTTCGAATTGCTCGTCTATTACGAAATTATCTGCATCAATTTGTTGCTGAAGATTATCTAAGCCTTGTTCTAATTGCTCTAATTCAATAGGTGTTAAAATACCAATACTTGCCAACATTTTAGTATGTGCCAATGAGGCTTGTATATCATACTTTGCAATATGTAAATCAATTTCTCTGTCGTTACCAACAGTGAATTGTTCTATTTTTTTATCGATTGATATTCCTTTATCCCAGAGTTTCATGATCTAATTGTTTATGTGTTTTTTGTTGAGTTGTTAAGTAATTACTCTAGTCAACAAATCAATATAAATTTGTATACCTTCTTCAATTTCGTGTATGTAAATAAATTCATCAGCCGAATGCGAACGAGTGCTATCTCCTGGCCCTAATTTTAAAGAAGGACAAGATAAGACTGCTTGATCTGATAAAGTTGGTGAACCATAGGTTTTTCTGCCCAATTTGATACCTGCCTTTACCAATTCGTGATTTATAGGAATTGAAGATGAATTTAATCGCAAACTTCTTGGCTGAATAGTTGTGCAAGGTGAACTCAATATTAAAATATCTGCAATCTCCTGATTTGAATATTGATCGTTTACACGTACATCGATAACTAATTTAACTTCTGCAGGAACCGCATTATGTTGTTTACCAGCCTTGATTTGCGTAACCGTCATTTTAACCGCTCCTAATACCTCAGATTGCTTTTCAAAATGAAAAGTTTCAAACCATTTTAATACTTCTCCAATTTTGTAAATAGGATTATCATTATTTGGATGTGCAGCATGACTTGGAGTTCCTTTTACTGTCACATCAAAAACCACCAACCCTTTTTCAGCTATTGCTAGGTTCATTAAGGTTGGTTCTCCTACAACTGCAACGTCTATTTTAGGAATTACAGATAACATACTCTTTAAACCATGTTCACCACTGCTCTCTTCTTCGGCGGAAGCGACTAAAACCAAATTATATTTTAAATTTTTAGTATTGTAAAAGCATGTAAATGTTGCCATTAACGACACTAGGCAACCTCCGGCATCATTACTGCCCAAGCCATATAACCTACCATCCTCAACTATCGCTTGAAACGGATCTTTAGTGTATCCATTATTAGGTTTTACCGTATCATGATGTGAATTGAGCAAGAGCGTTGGTTTACTTCCATCAAAATATTTATTAGTTGCCCAAACATTGTTTTCAGATCGTTTAAATGGTATATCATAGTTTTGAAACCACTTTTCTATTAGCTGTGCTGTCTTATCTTCATTAGAAGAAAATGACTCAGTCTCAATTAAATTTTTGAGTAAGGCAATAGCATCCTTTGTTAATTCTTGTATCATTAGATTTCTATAGTTGTAAATTTTGAATTTGGATTGAAGAGCATCTCTGACGTGCCAACACAAACTTTTTTAACATTATTTTTAATTGCATTAAAACAATTGACCAATTTAGGTAACATGCCGTCTACAATCAAACCCTGCTCAATCAAGCTTTGATAATTTTTAGAATTAATTTTTTCTATAATAGAATCATCATCATTAATATCTTTCAATACTCCTTTTTTTTCAAAACAAAAATATAATTCAACGTTAAAAATGTCTGCAAAAGCAATTGCTAATTCTGATGCAATAGTATCAGCATTGGTATTTAGTAATTGTCCGTTTGCATCATGTGTAATAGCACAAAAAACAGGTGTTATATTATTATTTAGTAAGAGATTTCCCGTTTCAGTATTTACCTTTACAATATCGCCAACAAAACCAAAATCTATCTTCTTTACGGGGCGCTTAATGGAAATAATTGTATTGCCATCGGCTCCGGAAAAACCCATAGCATTGCATTTATTTGCTTGTAATTCGGCGATCATACCTTTGTTAATTTTACCTGCATAGATCATAGTAATAATCTCTAATGTGGCTTTATCTGTAACACGCCGGCCTTCTATCATTTTTACCTCAATATTCATTTTATTTGCCAACTTAGTCGCTAATTTCCCACCTCCATGTACTAAAATTTTTGGTCCTTTTAGTTTAGAAAAATCCGCTAAGAACACTTTTAATGCATCTTGACTATCAATGATATTTCCCCCGATTTTAATGACTTTTAGTGTTTCCATAATTATAGGTTTTCCAAAATTTCTTTCAATACTATTTGTGCTGCGAAGGTTCTATTATTTGCCTGATGTATAACTATAGAATTCTCACTATCTAATATCGCATCTTCGACCACAACGTTTCTACGTACGGGTAAACAATGCATAAATTTTGCCTTGCCTAACTTCTTTTTGGTCATCATCCAATCTGCATCTTGGCTCTTTACTTTTCCATAATCAGTATAGCTGCTCCAATTTTTAACATATACAAAATCTGCATTTTTTAATGCTTTTTCCTGGTCATATTCTATTTCAGTGTCTCTTGTGATATCAGAATTTAATTCATATCCTTTTGGATGCGAAATCAAAAAGTCAACATCTAATTCACGCATCATCTGCACAAACGAGTTTGCCACTGCATGTGGCAAGGCTTTTGGATGTGGTGCCCAAGACATAACAACCTTTGGTTTTTTAAGCATTTTCAATTCCTCTATAGTGATAGCATCGGTTAAAGCTTGCAATGGATGGGCTATTGAACTTTCCATATTTATAATTGGCACGGAAGTATATTTGATAAAACTATTTAGCACTAATTCTGATTCATCTTTTTGCTTATCAATCAAGGTAGGAAAAGCTCTTATCGCAATAACATCAGCATACTGCGAAATAACTTGAGCCGCTTCTTTGATATGCTCTGAAGTAATTAAATTCATGACAGTTCCATCTTCAAATTCTAAATTCCAAGCATCATTTACGTTCAAAACCATCACTTCCATTCCCAGGTTTTTAGCCGCTTTTTCGGTACTTAACCTAGTTCGCAAACTTGAATTGAAAAAAAGCATCACCAATGTTTTATTTTTTCCAAGCTCATAGAACTGAAACGGGTTTTTCTTCAAAGCGATTGCTTGCTGAATTATTTCCGGAACGTTTTCTAAATCATCTATGTTAGTATATTTATTCATCTCGTACTATTTAGGTCTCGACTGCGCTCGACCTGACAAAATTATTGTCTCCTCGAGCGCAGTCGAGAGGTTCTAACTACTTATTAATTCAGCTTTCAATGCTTCAAAAAATTTAGCTATATGCTCTTTTTGGATAGTTAAAGGAGGTAATATTCTTAAGAGGTTGTGGTTTTTAGAACTCCCTGTAAAAATATGGTGTTCATAAATCAACTTCTTTCTCAACGCTGCTATGGGAAAATCAAATTCCAAGCCGAGCATTAATCCTCTGCCTTTTATCGTTTTTAGTTTTGGTAGAGACCGCGCCTTTTCTATAAAATAAGCTGACATCTCTTTTGCATTCTGCATTAAATTTTCTCGTTCTAACACATTCAAAACTGTCAATGAAGCCATACAAGCTAAGTGGTTCCCACCAAAAGTAGTTCCCAGTAAACCAAAAGAGGCTTTAATTTCTGGATGAATTAATATGCCGCCAACCGGAAAACCATTTCCCATCCCTTTAGCTATAGAAATAATATCTGGTGTAATTTGATGTTTTTGAAAAGCAAAAAAATCACCTGTTCTACCAAAACCGGACTGTACCTCATCGGCTATAAATAATACATTGAATTGCTTGGTCAATTTTGACAACCCTTGATAAAATATAGTTGTACTTTCATCTAATCCGCCTACACCCTGAATACATTCAAGAATCACAGCACAAACATCATTTTTTTGCAATGCTTTTCCAACACTTTCTAAATCACCAAAGTCAAAAAATTCAACCTCCTGCTGTGCATTTATTGGAGCTATAATTTTGATATTATCCGTGGCGGCAACGGCAGCGGAAGTCCGACCATGAAAAGAATTTTTAAAAGCAATTACTTTCTTTTTATTCGTATGAAAAGAGGCAAGTTTTAAGGCATTTTCATTTGCCTCAGCGCCAGAATTACATAAGAATAATTGATAATCTTTAGTGCCTGATAGCTTTGTTAACTTCTCAGCCAATCTTTCTTGCAAAGGATTTTGAATCGAATTACTATAAAATCCAATATTATTAAGCTGTTCACTTAAATTATTGACATAATTTGGATGTGAATGACCAATTGAAATCACAGCATGTCCTCCATATAGATCAAGATACTTTGTCCCATTTTTATCATATACAAAAACGTCCTGAGCTTTTACCAGAGTGATGTCAAACAGGGGATATACATTAAACAAGCTCATAACTGTTCTGTTTTTATAGAATTTATTTTATTGAAGGATGAAACCATTCCTTGAATTAAAGAAGAACTCAAACCTTTATGTTCCATCTCATTTAAACCTTCAATGGTACAACCTCTGGGTGTGGTTACCTTATCGATTTCCTGTTCTGGATGATTACCTGTTGTAATCAATAAACTCGCTGCTCCTTCACAAGTATGCATGGCTAATTCCTGTGCTTCCTTTGCGTCGAATCCTAATTGAATGGCAGCTTGTGTAGTAGCTCGAATCAATCTCATCCAAAAGGCAATACCACTTGCACAAACAACTGTTGCTGCCTGCATCTGTGTTTCAGGAATTGCTATTGATGTTCCTAAACGATTAAAAATAGCCTCGGCAATTTTGATACGCTTTTTACCATACTCATTGCTACATAAACAAGTCATAGATTTACCAACCGCTATAGCCGTATTTGGCATTGCCCTTATAAGAAATTGTTCTTTACCAACAATGCCTTCAATCCTAGAAATTGAATAGCCGGTAATTGTAGAAATCAGCACGTGTTTTTCTGTTAATAATGATTCTATTTCACTTAAAACACCTTCAAAATGTCTTGGCTGTACAGTAAAAATTAAGATGTCAGAATTTTTTACCGCTTCAATATTATCAGTAGTTAAGTGTACATTCTTATAACCTTCAAATTCTTTGATATCTTCTAAATTCCTTTTAGTTAAATAAAGACTTGTAATCGCATTCGTAGTAATTAATCCTTTTGCGATCGAGTGGCCTAAATTTCCTGTTCCTATAATTGCAATTTTCATAGTTTCCTTTTTAAAAATAATTTGCTTTTAATTTTAATCCTTCCGCTTCAGCGAAACCAAATATCAGATTCATATTTTGAATTGCTTGTCCAGAAGCTCCTTTTAATAAATTATCTATAATGCTTGTGATCAGCAATTTATTATTATACTTATGTAAGTGAATCAAACATTTATTTGTATTCACAACTTGTTTTAAATGAACTTCATCATCAGATACAAAAGTGAACTCTGAATCTTTATAAAAAGATTTATATAATTCTTTAGCCTCTTCCAAACTACCTTCAAAATTCGTGTAAACTGTCGTAAAAATGCCTCTTGAAAAGTTCCCTCTGTTTGGCATAAAATATACTTCATTACTAAAACTTTGTTGTAATTGCTTTATAGATTGTTTGATCTCGCCCAAATGCTGGTGTGTAAATGCTTTATAATGTGAAAAATTATTATCTCTCCAGGTAAAATGCGTGGTTTTTGACAAAGAAGTCCCGGCTCCTGTTGCACCTGTTACAGCGTTTACATGTATATCACCATTAATTAAATTAGTTTTTGCTAAAGGCAAAATAGCTAATTGAATAGCTGAAGCGAAACATCCTGGGTTTGCAATATAATCGGCTTTTTGGATTGCTTCTTTTTGTAATTCCGGCAGACCATACACAAAACTTCTATCACCTATTACCTTCTCATTTTCCAATCTAAAGTCATTACTTAAATCAATTATCTTCGTCCTATTTGAAAATTGATTTTTTTCTAAAAACTCTTTGGAATTACCATGTCCTAAACATAAGAACAGTACATCAACAATTGGATTTATTTCATCAGTAAATTTCATATCTAAAGAGCCTACTAAGTCCTGATGTACACCATAAATTTGATTACCCGAATTCGACGTGCTATACACGAAATTGATTGCTGTTTTTGGATGATTTAATAATAATCTGATTAATTCGCCTGCAGTATAACCTGCTCCACCTATAATTCCGACTTCTATCATAATTCTGAATTTACTTGTTGATATATTTTATTTTGATTACCAAGAATTTTAATAAAGCCTTTAGCTTCTTCTTCTGTCCAACCTTTATTCATTTCACCATAAGTTCCAAACTTAGCGTTCATTAAATCGTGCTTCGAATTAATTCCGTCAAGGGTAAAATGATTAGGCTTCAAAGTGACTGTAACGCCACCTGAAACTTTGGCTTGACTACTATTCAAAAAAGCCTCAATATTTCTCATTACCGGATCTAAATATTGTCCTTCATGCAAATGCATTCCATAAAAACTTGACAAATATTCTTTATGCTGTAATTGCCATTTAGTAAGCGTATGCTTTTCTAATAAATGATGTGCTTTTATGATTATCAATGCCGCAGCAGCCTCGAAACCAACTCTCCCTTTAATACCAACAATGGTATCTCCCACATGAATATCTCTCCCGATAGCATATTTGGATGCTAAATCATTTAAGAATTCAATATTCTTCTCAGGACTATTTTTTACTCCATTCAAGGCAATAAATTCTCCTTTTTCAAAAGTTAGTACTGCCTTTTCTTCTTTTTCTTTTTGTAATTGAGAAGGGTATGCAGCATTTGGCAAAGGTTTGGCAGAAGTTAAAGTTTCTTCACCACCAACACTTGTACCCCAAAGCCCTTTGTTTACAGAATACTTTGCTTTATCCCAGGACATATTTACATTATTTGCTTTGAGATAATCTATCTCTTCTTGTCTCGATAGCTTACCATCTCTAATTGGTGTGATAATCTCAATATCTGGCGCTAAAGTTTGAAAAATCATATCAAAACGTACTTGGTCATTTCCTGCACCTGTACTACCATGAGCAATATATTTTGCTCCAATACTCTTTGCATATTCTACAATCTCGATTGCTTGAATAATTCTTTCTGCGCTTACTGATAAAGGATAGGTGTTGTTTTTTAATACATTACCAAATATCAAATACTTAATAACCTTTTGATAGAAGGTAGAAACTGCATTTATATTCTTATATGACGTAACACCCATTTTATAGGCATTTTCCTTAATTATCTCAATTTCTTTTTGACTAAATCCTCCGGTATTGACACTTACAGCATGCACTTCAAATTCTTTATCTTTCGATAAATAAACAGCACAATAAGAAGTATCCAAGCCCCCACTGTAAGCAATTACTAGTTTTTTCATCTTTTATCTTTTTTTTAAAAACAAGGTTTGTTTTATGTGTTTCAATCTTTTAAAAACCTTTGCTTTGATCTCTTTTTTCTCTTTTATTAATTTCTTTGATGGATCATATAACATCCCAGTACAAAGGCACATTTTTTGCTCTGTACGCTGCAATACATCATAATTTTTACATGTCTGACATCCATTCCAAAAAGTTTGATCATCTGTTAATTCAGAAAAAGTAACAGGCTTGTAACCCAAATCGCTATTCAATTTCATAACTGCCAAGCCTGTAGTGATACTAAACACTTTAGCATTTGGGAATTTTTTTCTTGAATGTTGAAACACCTTAGCCTTGATTTGTTTAGCATAACCTTGTCCTCTATAATCCGGATGCACGATCAAACCAGAATTTGCAACAAACTTACCATGTCCCCAAGCTTCGATATAACAAAAGCCTACAAAATCATTTCCCTCAAGAGCAATAACGGCATTACTATTTTCCATTTTAGTAATAATATATTCAGGAGTACGTTTGGCAATGCCAGTACCTCTTATATTTGCAGATTCTGCAATTGTTTCACAGATAATATCTGCATACACACTATGTGATTTATCAGCAATAACAATTTTCATGTTATGAAGATTTAATGATTAATATTTTTGCAATTATTTTTTAAAAGGAGAACCGGACTCACCTAAGTTCTAATAAAGATAGATACCCTTACGGGCGACGCGGGAAATAGTGGCGTACGGTTAATTTGTTATTAGGAACAATAACTAGAGCTTGAAATGATGTTATAAAATGTTTTGTGTACAAAATTGAAAAAATAAAATTACGTAATAGTTTAATTTATGCTAGAGAACTAGCGGCGGCGAAGGCGCACGGGTAAACCAGATAATACGAATTTAATTTTATTTTTTGAAGTATTCATAAGGCAAACCTATACATTATTTTTTTAAAAACAATAAAACATAATTGCTTTTTTACAAAAATTATCAAAAAGCAACTATTTCAGTCTTTCAATTTTAGATAATTCATTTTAAAACAATTATTTTGAGAATATATTATTAAAGCCTTATAAAACAGCTAATTATATAATATTATTTTTTAACTGCTATTATTAATCCTGTCGACCAATTCATTTTTGTCAGGTTAATATCATCTCTTTTTTCTAAATAATCAATTAAAGTATCTACATTTTCTTGATGCCCTTCTGGCCAATTTGGTTGATATTGCATATCATCGATTATATAAAAACCGCCTATTTTCAACAAGCTTAAAACCTCATCTATCTCGCTATATTTTCCTGGCCAGGCATCTGCAAAAATCAAATCAAATGGCTGTCCGATATAGGTTTTAATCCAATCAGAACCATCCTGACAAATAATATCTACTCTTTCGTCCTGACCAAAAAAATGACACGCAATTTCAGTTAATTTAGGATCGTTATCAACAGTAATAATTTTAGAACGGTTATCCATTCCATCAATCATCCACGAAAGTGAAAGTCCAATTCCAGTACCCAATTCTAATAAATTGGCTTTTGGTTTTGACGTAACCAGAGTTTTAAGGATTGTACCAACGTATAAATCTGAGGGCATTGTAAAACCAATTTCTTTAGATTTTAACTCAATTTGAGAATGTATCTTTGGTATATCAATTATGTTTAAGTCCCTCATATTTCAAATAAGTTTATAAAATATAATCGGTACTCACAAAATTTGATTTTTTAGAATTTAACAAATCTTCTAAAATTTCATTATTATAATCATTGTCCTTAGATGCAATAAAGGTTCTAATGGAAAAACTACGCAAGGCATCATGTACGCTCAAAGTAGAAACTGCAGAATCTTTTCTTCCGGTAAACGGAAAAACATCAGGGCCACGTTGACATGAACTATTTAAATTCACTCGACAGACTAGATTAACCAAAGTATCTATTAATCTTGAGAGTTGTACTACATCTCTACCAAAAAGACTTACTTGTTGTCCGTAATTAGAATCGGCAATATCATCTAAGGGTTCATCAATATTATTGAATGATCTAATTGGTACAACAGGACCAAACTGCTCTTCTTCATACACTTTCATTTCTCTTGATACCGGATATAAAACCGCAGGAAAAATAAAATTCTCGTTAAGCTCTCCACCTTTTTTATTGATAATTTTTGCACCTTTAGAAATAGCATCATCAATCAACTCTTGAATATATTCTACTTTTCCTGGTTCTGGTAATGGTGTTAATTGGACATCTTTTTCCCAAGGGTTCCCAAATTTCAAAGCATCTACTCTTGCTGCATATCTCTTGTTAAATTCGTCAGCAATATCCTCATGAACATATACTATTTTTAAGGCTGTACAACGTTGACCATTATATGATAAGGTACCGGCAATACATTCATTCACTGCCAGATCAATATCGGCATCCGGTAAAATAATCGCTGGATTCTTTGCTTCCAACCCTAATACTAAGCGTAATCGATTTGATTTTGGATGTAAACTTTGTAAGGCGTTTGCCGATGAACTATGACCGATCAAGGCCAATACATCTACTCTACCAGATTTCATTATTGGTGATGCTACAGCTCTACCTCTACCATATAATACATTTACTACACCTTTTGGGAAACTTTCTTTAAATGCTTCCAACAATGGTGATATTAATAATACACCATGTTTTGCCGGTTTAAATACCGTTGTATTACCCATAATTAAAGCAGGAATCAACAAACAAAATGTTTCGTTCAATGGGTAATTATATGGCCCTAGACATAATACAACCCCCAAAG
>Ga0209344_10002958_pt1 | contig 17649 bp, 19 predicted proteins | sample Cruoilmetagenom6_FD_187293 | JGI IMG/M metagenome (GOLD analysis project Ga0209344, IMG submission 187293) | Oil polluted marine microbial communities from Coal Oil Point, Santa Barbara, California, USA - Santa Barbara Oil Seep Sample 6 (SPAdes)... | ecosystem: Environmental > Aquatic > Marine... | reverse complement strand
TAAAAACCTTCTTGCCATTAATTTGGAAAGAAGGTTTTTTTATTTTATTGATAATTAGTTATTTAGAATACCGTAACGTTTTCTATTTTTTAGTCAATAAAATATAATTTAAACATCGATTTAGTAAATTTTTGGTAATCTTAAATTTAATACTTAGATTTAATTAACCAAAAAAACAATATGACCACCTTAAAACCAGCCAAGGGATTATTATTGGTTGCTGAGCCATCCATTATAGGGGACGTTTCTTTTAACCGTTCCGTAGTGCTTTTGGCTGAATATAATGAAAATGGTTCTGTAGGGTTTATACTTAACAAACCCTTAGAACATAAACTGCGGGATTTTGTACCTGAAGTAAACTCTAAGCTTCCAGTATACAACGGTGGGCCTGTTGAACAGGACAATCTTTATTTTATACATTGCATTCCAGAAATTATTCCAGACAGTATTGAAATTTCCAACGGTATCTATTGGGGAGGTGATTTTAGCGCTATTATCGATCTTCTTAAGGAAGACAAATTGAAAAAAGACCAAATTCGTTTTTTCCTAGGCTATTCTGGTTGGGAAAGCGAACAATTGGAGCAGGAACTGGAAGTGAATAGCTGGGTAATAGTTCCAAATAATTATAACAATACCATCATTGGGAAAAGCAATATCAACTTTTGGAAAGAAAAGATGATTGAATTTGGCGGTGATTATGTTTTGTGGTCCAATGCCCCAGAAAACCCAAGTTTCAATTAATCCATTCTTGCCTTTAAATTCAATTTTGGCAACAGCAGTTTGGCCAATTCGTTTCCAAATTCCTTTTTGCGATATTTTGTTATCGATACAATGCCTTGAATTGTATTGGTGATAAAAATTTCATCGGCCTTTTGAAGTTCAAAAGGGGAAATAGATGCTTCTTCAAATGCGAAATCCTGCATCGTTTTAAAAATTGAAATCAGTTGTTTCCGAAGAATTCCGTTGAGACAACCATCTGTTAACGGCGGCGTTTTTATAGTGTTTCCCGACATCAAAAATATATTGCCATTCAGCGCCTCTACCACTTGCTTATTTTCATTCAACAACAAACAATTTTGATATTCATTTTCCTTTGCGAAAATGCTTCCCAATATATTTATCAATCGGTTATTTGTTTTAAGTGTTGAAAGCAATCCTGAAGTGATGTAATGATCTTTAAACAGCTCAACCTTATATTCCGTTTCATATAAAACATAAAATGGAGAGTCGAGTTTTTCATAGGAAATAACATATTCAATGTCATTGGTAATTGGAGTGTATTTACCTCCAGGTTTTCTCCAAACAAGGAGTTTTATACGAAGTGATGCCTCTTCTTTTTTTTGCAAGCTAATGGTTCGCAATATTTCATCCTCCAAAAACTCCATTGTAAAGTTCATTGGAATTTCCATCCGAAGGATACGCATTGAAGCCATCAATCGAAAATAATGATCTTCCCAGAAGTATATTTTTCCACCTGAAAATCGCAAGGTTTCAAAAACAGCATCACCATAGTTAAGCCCCCTATTGTCTATTGCAATGGTTGCTTTTTCAATTGCTATCAGAGTTCCGTTTAAATTTACCATAAAAAAACCGTCCTTTTTAATGGACGGTGCAAAGGTATTCTATTTTATAGGGATTTTAGGCTGAACCCAAAATTGACTTTAAGTTGGATATCATATTTTCCCAGAGCATTTTTCCTTCTTCCACCTCGTCTTCTTCAGCAAAATCGGTTACCATTAAGGAAACATCTTTTGTTATTTCATCAACCTGAATACGAAGCTCAAAATAAAACTCTTCGCCTTCGTCGTCATCCCATCTAAATTTGATGCGTTCCGGGCTTTTTTTGCTCAGAAGCTTGGCCCGTTCTTCACTTTGGGACCATATAAAAGTGTAGTATTCACCCCTTGAATTTACGTTATCTGCATACCATTCTGAAAGGCCCGAAGGCGTTGATATATATTGGTATAAAAGTGAAGGGGAAACCTGAATGGGGAATTCCATTTCATATTTTATTTTATCTTCCATAGCATTCTGTTAGTTGATGCCCAATATATAGATATTAATCTTAACCTCAAATTAAAGATTGAAAATTTTTCACTTTACAGGTTTTGAAAAAAGCAAAATAATTTAGATAAAATAGAAACTTATATTTGCGACACATAATTTTGTTTCTATCTTTGCACCCGCTTAAGCATTATGCTTCTGCGAGCATAAATTCTATAAACACGGCGAGGTAGCTCAGTTGGTTAGAGCGTCGGATTCATAACCCGGAGGTCGGGGGATCGTGCCCCCCTCTCGCTACGAAGGTCAAAGTGCCACAAACAAACGGTTAGGTTCATTCCTAACCGTTTTTTTTATGCAATCTATTCTCGAATTTATTAGCTTGGAACACAGAACTGAACACGATTTGGAACACAAAAGCCAGTTTTCTGCACCAAAAATCTAAAATGCAACCTTACTCGTTGGAAGAGCTCAAAAACCTGAGTTTACTTCAAAATCCTGCCATTAAGGAACTCCTTTCGAGGCAATCATCGGAATTGCAGCCGAAGGCGTTGCAAGGGCAAACAACCGATGGAGTTGCGTTGATTTCAGATGAAGAAGCTCAGAGTTTTCTCTTGGAATTTCTTTTTTGGTATCGCTAGAGAAATTTCAGAAACTAAAACTATATAAAGCTTAAAGATGAAATATTATTTTTAACTCAGTACTTTGTTGCCATTTCGCTATTTTTCTAATTCTGAAGCTGTTTTGGCATTGTAGTCTTCAATCAATCTTAATCTTAATTCGGTTATAGTCATGCTGTCAAATTGTTGGTACTCGTAGCTGTTTTGTAAAATGGTGTCTAAAAAATCTAAAATAGTTTCTGGATATCCATCAAAATATATCACTTGATTAAAGTCGATTTTCTTGGTTTTATCTAATTCAAATAACCAATTAAAAAGTATTTGGTTATCCTTATAAAACAACTTATTTAAAGTGCGTTTTAAAATATGCTCTATTATTTCATCATCCTTAACAGAGCAAATAAAAAAGTGGTTGTAATTATTCCAAAAGTCAACCAATTTTGTTTTATAGTCATCATCCTCTGTTGTTGTATTAAGGAATGTTAGTACTTCGGTTTCAATATCTTTATCTAGAGTTTTATTATATGAACCACTATTTACAAGGTAACATAGCTTGTCAGACAAATTAAGCAGCTCTACATAAAAGTCGATGTTTTTATAATCTTCGTACTTTAAATATTGTTTTAAATAGCGTGTTTCGTTCTTCTCGTTTATCCAATTAATGGCTTCTGGATTGTTATTTGCTGCACTATTGGCATACCATTTATAGGCTCGCATTTTAGAACCGTGTTTGTCTAAACCTTCATAATATTTACCGAGTTGAAGCTGTGCTTTATCATACCCTTGTTTGGCACTTTCTGAAATGTAATTTACATAACTGGCATAAACCCAATCTTTATAAAATTGAGTATCTAAAGAGTCTAATGCTTGTGATGGGTTTGCGGATAAATGCGCTATATAATATGCTTTAAGGTTGTTTGTTTTTTGGTTGGTTTCAGTCTCTAAATGGGTATTATAAAATAACATGCCTAATTGATATTGTGCTTGGGCATCTAAGTCATATGAATTTTCAATAAGTTCGTCAATAGTTTGACTGTAACCACTTGTTAGTGACCCTAGAACCGCTAAAATGAGGATTGTTAATCTGGTATTTTTATGTTTAACTTTTTTATGCATTTCCCTATTTGGTTTATTATAATTTCTCGCCTATCCAAATCACTCCTTTTTTAAAAGAATACCCTTCTGTTGCATCGCCTATGGGTTCTGTGTATTTTGTTACTCTATGTGGTTTCTTTAACCTTTGTTGAATCCATGCTTTTTCCTGATTGTAGGCTTCTATTGAATAGTAATCTTCTGGATTGCCCAATTCTGCATTATTCATATGCTCTTCGTCATATCTATACTCCCAATTGAATTTAGATATGTTATGTTCTAAACTACCAAAATTGTTAGTATTTAGACTTTTTGAAATTTCTGGCTTGTGAAATGTACTATCATAGAAATGGAGACAGTTGCCTATGGCACAAACTACTTGAGAATTTGAAAAACGTGGTTCATACAGCCATATTTTTAAATAATAGGGTTCATTTAATGTTTTGAGTTGAAGTTCCCATTGCTCGTAAATTTCAAATAATCCGATTATAATTCTTTTTCTGGTTTCTCCTTTTGGTTGTGGAAATTCACTAGTAAGCATCGAGATGCTACTGTAAGGATGCACATATATTTTAGTATAATCGCGCTCTCTAACTTTTAGGGTTTCTAAATCTAAGGGTAAGTTTGCATTTTTCCATTGGTCTATGGCTTTCCATAGTCTTTTATGGCCTCTGATTTTTTTAAACCTCATTTTTCTGATTATGAAGAACTGTGAAAGTAGTTTCAGTTTTTTGCAATTCTAAAGTATATTAATGTTAAGTATTAATAGTCATATTTATCTTTCTTTACCCTGCCTTTCTCATCATAATATTTCCAATCATCTAACTGTTTACCATCTGCATCATAACTGCCTATGGATTCTAATTGACCATTATCATAATATTCTTTCCATTCACCAATTCTGTGTTCATTTTCAAAAGAACTCAAACTGTAATTATATTTATGAACCCCTATTAATTTTAGCTGACCATTCTCGAAATAATATTTCCATTCACCTACTTTGCGCATATTAAGTTCATAGGCTCCTTTATATTTTAATTGTCCATTTTCAAAATACTCCGTCTCATAAAGTAATACGTCATTTGAAAATTTTCTAACACTTAATAATTGACCATTTGAGTAATAATCTTTCCACTCACCAGTTTTATTTCCTTCAGAATCATAATAATATACTGATTCTAATTGACCATTATCATAATAATCTTTCTCTATTTCTTGTGAGAAACTGGTTGTACAGACAAATACAATTATAAAAAATTGAATAGCTTTTTTCATGTTTTAAGTTTTTAATATTATGTGTTAAATAGCTGCTATAATTTTCAAATTCTTAATTACTAGTTATTTAATGCGTTTTTTATGTTAGTAATAGTGTTTTTTATATCTTCCTTTGAACTATCTATTGAATAAGCTTTTTCAATATAAGGCAAAGCTTCTTTATAAATTTCAAGTCTATTTCTAGCTAATTCATCATACCTTTTATTATCAGCTTCTGTAGTACCTAAAGAATTCATTTCTTCTACAATAGCTCCTTCTCTACTCAAAATTAAAACTCCAATATTTACGCAAGCATCGTAATAATTTTTATCACAGCTTTTGTAATACCATCCTTTAGCTATTTCATAATTTATGGAAACTCCTATTCCCATCTGATACATAACTCCCAAATTAAACTCTGCTTGATTATTACCTCTTTTCGCACTTTTTAATAGTAGTTCTTTGGCTTTTGCATAATTCTTCCCGTCGGGTTCTGATAAATATTTGGATCCGTTTACTAAATCAAAATCACCTTCAGATTCTAAATTACCGTTTTCATCATATGATTTATAAATACCTACCTGAGTTCCATATTCAAAATTTGCTAAAGTCTCTAAATTTCCATTTTCATAATATTGCTTATATGGACCGTCTAATTGAAACCCGTTTTTTTTGTCTGTTTTCATCAAGGACTCTCGGGATTTTTTCCCATTTTCATAGTATTCAATATAGGAAATAGAGTTCAAAGAATGATCTGCAATATATTTCAATTGTCCAGACGTATAGTATCCTTTCCATGTACCTACCTTCTCTTCATTAGAATATTTACCTGTACTTTCCAGTTCACCAGATTCGTAATACTCTTTCCAATAACCATCTTTTTTTCCATCTGAATATTTACCACTACTTTCTAACTGACCATTTTCATTATAAAATTTCCATTCACCTATTCTTGTGGTATTTAATCTTTCTTCAGATCTACCAGGATCATCTAAATCATCGAATCTATACACCGTGGTGGTGGAATCGATTCGTACTGTACCAGTACCTTTTAATTTTCCACTACTATAATATTCATTATCAATTTTTGTTGTTTGTGCTGATACTATGCAGCAAGTGAAAAAAAATAAGATTAAAAAAAATGTTTGCTTTTTGTACATAATTATTTGTTTTTATGCTTAAAGAAATATAAATGAACTTTTTAAATGCTTTAATCTACAGGCTCATCTTGTATTACTATTCCATCTTTAACTGTTAACTGAAATAATTTACCGTCCTCATTATAATGTTTTAATATTCCGTTGCCATTCTTTAAGGTGCTTATATCCATTGAATTACCATTTGGATCATAAAATTCGGTGAAATTCATAAGTTTTCCGTCTTCCCATATAGATGTTTGATTTAACTGACCATTTTCATAATAAAATTTCCATTCACCACTTTGTTTTCCTTCAATCAATTCACCAATTTGCTGGAGTTCCCCATTTTCATAATACTTTTCCCATTGACCTACTTCCTTTCCATCTTCCATTTCCCCACTAGAATATAGTTTCCCATTTTCGTAATATTTCTTACAAAGTCCTGTTTGTTTACCATCTAAAAAAACAACTTCCATCATAAGCACTCCATTTTCAGAATACATTTTCCATTGACCTACTTGGTTTCCATCTTCCATTTTCCCACTAAAATATAGTTTTCCATTTTCGTAATATTCCTTCCAAAGTCCTGTTGGCGTATCATCTAAAAAAGAACCTTCCTGCCTAAGCACCGTATTTTCATAATAAAATTTCCAGTAGCCATGTCTACGATATACGCTTTTAGCATGATACAGTAAAAATGTTTTTTTAAATTCCCCAGTTTCTATAACATTGCCATTTCTATAATATGAAATCGATTCGTAAATATCTTCTTCATTTTCTTTAGCTTTTACAATACTCTTCAATTCGCCACTTTCATAATATTCCTTATGTTCATTTTGTGAATTTGTAATACTACAAATGAAAAATAATAGGATTAAAATTGATGTTTGTTTTTTGTACATAATTATTTGTTTTTTATGCTTAAAGAAATATAAATGAAATTTTTAAATGCTTTAGTCTACAGGCTCATTTTGTATTACTACTCCATCTTTAACTGTTAACTGAAATAATGTACCATCGGTATTATAATGTTTTATAAATCCATTGCCTTTATTTAAGTTGCTTATATCCATCGAATTACCATTTGGATCATAAAATTCGGTGAAATTCATAAGTTTTCCGTCTTCCCATATAGATGTTTGATTTAACTGACCATTCTCATAATAAAATTTCCATTCACCACTTTGTTTTCCTTCAATCAATTCACCAATTTGCTGGAGTTCCCCATTTTCATAATACATTTCCCATTGACCTACTTGATTTCCATCTTCCATTTCTCCACTAGTATATAGTTTCCCATTTTCATAATACATTTTCCATTGACCTACTTGGTTTCCATCTTCCATTTCCCCAGTTTGATATACTTTACCGTTTTCATAATATTGTTTATATTCTTTGGTTGGAATATCATCTAAAAAATTTATTTCATGAGATAGTTTGCCGTTTTCGTAGTAAAATCTCCATTCTCCATTTTTTAAATTGCCCTTAAACTCATTGTATGAATAACTTCCTTCTGCCAATTTATTACCGTTTTTATGGTATTCTTTCCAAATACCACTTTTTCTAACGTAAAATACAGCATGTCTTTCCCAGCTTCCTTCTCTCGCAAGTTTACCGTTTTCGTAATAATATTTCCACAACCCTGTTTCAAATTGGCCATCGTAATGACCTATACGTTCTAACTGTCCATTCTCATAGTAAAATTTCCATTCACCTTCTGGGCCTTTTGCATTGGGATTTAAGGTATAGCCTCCAGAGTCTGGATTTTTACCTTTACCAATTGATTTTAATTGCCCATTATCGTAATATTCCTTAGTAACTTCTTGAGCATTTGATTTAAAACAAATCAAGCAAATAATTAAAAACTTTATAGTTGTTTTCATAATTTTTACTTTTAAATTTTTATTTATTTAGTACTTTAAGTACAAGATTGGTAATATCAAGCGATTTGTTACTTAATATGTCATCCTTTACATAAAATACTTCTTCACCTTCTGGGTTTGATGATTCAATAATCAAGCTGTATGGTTCATTCCTAGTTTCTTCTAGCACAAAAGATTTAAACCTTTTCAACATTGGTCCCAATAGCTGTTGCTGCATTAGAACACTTTTATCTTCATACTCTTTTGTCAATGCATTTACAGAAGCAGGGTCATCCAAAGTTAATTCTGCTTTTTCTTCAAATTCTTTAATCAATAAATTACTCTCATTTTCATATTCACTAACTAACTTATTCCATTCTTCTTTAAATTTTGAATACGGAAGGTATTTGTAAGCATTAAAAAAAACAATCCTTTTTCCTTCTGGATGCGTTAATCCGAGTGTTAGATCTCTTTCTCTGTTATAGAAAATATTATTATCTAGAAAGTAAATAGGTCCATCAACTCCATATTTATCAATAACAGCATCAAAATTTTTCTCAAGCGCTGTGTTTTTAATTGCTATAGAAAGAGAATCTTGCCAATTAACATTATTCAAATAATTTCCCTCTTGCAAGACATTTCTCCATACTTCTTCAGAATAAGCGCTCTTTCCACGATTATATCGTTCTGCCCATTTTTCATAGTCATTATTGAACTTATTAAAGCTATTCCAATTTTTAGCAATGTCTGCCTGATTTATGTAGCCTATTTTAACTTCTTCTAGTTCTGGCTTTACTTTTGGCATGTTATTCGGCATTTCTTGGATTGTATTAAGCTCCATTTTATTGATGGTGACATCTGTAATAAATTGTACATAATTATCTAATCCTTGAAGTGGAAGCTTTTCAATGACTCCATTATTATTATAATCATAACTTAATTTCAGATTTGAATTAAATTCTATATAAAAAATATCATCAGAAAATTTTACAAAACGTAAGTGATTATCTTTACGATAAATAAAATTGTCTAATTCTAAAAATTTTTCGTATTGACCATTTACCTTGTTTCTTATTTCAATTGTGCGATTCCAATAAATCGAAAAATTTATACCATTACCTAAAGTAATTTCCAGAAGAGGATTCTCCCTTTCACCCCACTGAAGAACATCTCTTTCAAAAGTAAAATTTAAAATAAATTCAAAAGCGGCATCTTTTGAAGGCATATCATTTATTAAAAATGAACCTATACAATTTCGTCGCCTTGATTTGAGTGTATTTGTTGAGGCATCATAAGTAGCACCACAGTCACTTTTTATGTTTATCTTTTGTTTGTTTATATCGAATAGATTGGTTCTCTTGCCTTCATTTGCAATTTTTATATAATCCTCTCTGGTATAGTCATTATTCTGTGAAAATGAGAAATTAATAAAGAAAATGAAGCTGATAATTAAAAATGTGTTTTTCATAATTGTAATATTGAAATTTATTTATTTTTTAAAAAAAGCTACTAATCAATTATAAAGGTATTTAATGCCATTATTAGCTTATCAACATCAACTGAAGATTCAAAATCAATTATTAATGAATCACTTTTAAAAGATTCTTTTCTTTTTCTAGCGTATTTACCAACCTCTTCAATTTGTATTGTTATTTCTTTTTTAAAATGAAGTTCTACTGCTGTATCATACTCATAAGACTTTACTTTTTCAACTTTTTTTAGTTGATTTAAGTTTAAGTGAAAGTACCTATTGTGATCAGCTACCAAAAAGTTGCCTTCACGATATCCTTTTATGGTAATTTTCGTTTTTTTGAAATTCTTGGAAATAACTTGTAGGTCATTAGCATACTCAATATTGCTAGCGCTATTTAAAATTTCTATTACGGTTTCAAATGCCTGTTCTTTTGATAAACTATTTTGAGAGATTAAATTTTGAGATAAAATAAGTCCGAGGATTAAAATTGTTTTCATTTTTTTATGATTATAATGTTAGCAACAACAATCTAGGAAATACTTTTACAAATAGGCAGGTTTTGTCGTGAACGACAGGTTTCTGTTCACAACGGACACGTAATTTTAAAGAAGATACAGGACGCTATTCTTTATTCAAAATATCTTTTAGCGCTTGTTTATAGACTCTAGAAAGATTTATCCATTCTCCAGTGTCTAACATAATTTTGTTAGAATTAATAATTTTAATTCTATTGATATTCACAATATATGATTTGTGAATACGGACGAAGGATTGAGCTGGGAGCGTTTTTTCAACCTCAATCATGGTGTTTCTATCTACTTCTGGATTCTTTCGAGCATCTAAATAATACTCAACATAATGCCCATCAGACTTTACATATAAAATTTTTGCAGAATTGATGGTAGCTTTACTTTTTAAATGAATTACTTTTTTGTCTTCTAATTTATCTTTTGGCTTAGAATCTCTTGTAGCATCGAGCTTTAGTTGAATATCTTTAAACTCATTTTTGATAACTTTATGTTTTTTAAAAAAAACATACACTATACTTATTAATAGTAAAATTAAAATTACAGCTATAAATAAATTCGACTTGAAAAATTGGTTAGACTCTTCAACCTCAATTAAGCGTGATTCATAGGCTTTAGCTTTATTAATTCTAATTCCTTCATTTAAATAATCAATTCTCGATTCAGAAAAATCCATTTCTTTTGGTCTAGATGATGTGGCCAAATCTGAATATTCCTTTGCCTTTTCAACATTTCCCATATTGCTATAAACTCTAGACAATAAGAAGTAATTGGCAGGAAGTAAAAATTCTAAGTTGTTTTCATTCGTTTTTTTTAAGCTAGAATCCGCATATTCAATGGCTTTCTCATAGACTCCTTTTTGTAATTGAAGCTCTCCCAACAAATTTAGGTTTTGAGCAATATATCTATTGTCATTAACCTCTTTAAATCCTTTGTATGATTTATTTAAATAGTGTTCGGCACTATCCAATTCCTGATATTGAAGAAATGCTATTCCAATATTCATTTTTGCCATACTCGCTGGTAAAACTTCATGTTGGTTTGTATAATATGCGTTGAGTTTCTTAAAATAATAAAATGCCGAATCGTTTCGTTTTAGACGTTTATGATTCAATGCAATATTATTCATAACCCTATATTGCGCCTTTTCATCAGGTATTGAAGTTGCAATACGCAATGCCGTGTGATAATAATCGTTGCTTGCCTTTATGTTGCCAGAAATTCTTTCAGAATTACCAAGTGCAATGTAGGCGCTGTGCTCCCAAAATTTTAAATTGGTTTGCTCAGAATACTTTAGTAATTTATTGGCATAAAAAGTAAGGCTGTCTGCATTTCTTGCATGCTTTCTTAAAAGCGTATTTAGCCTATTAACTTCTTGATCATTTGGGCTTTGCGGTTGTGTGTAACCAGAAAAATTTAGAAAGATAGCAAGTAGCCCTAAAACAAATAGTTTAATCAAATTATGCTTCATAGTAAGAATAAGCTACTAAGATATTCTATTATAATTTAACATTTAGGGTTTATTATTAAAATAACAGAATTATTGCTATAAACAGTTATATTATTTTTATTGATATACTATAACTGATTATTGTTTACGAAAACTCCTACCTGAAATTTCAATAGCATCCTCAAAAACTTCTACTAGATCTGTACTATTAATTATATAATTTGGATGGATTGTTTGTGAAAACAACTTGCTAAAAAGAATACTATCTAAATAGGTAAATGTAATTTCTTGAAGTGCTTTTCTGTCTTTCAAAAGCACTGTCATTGAACCATAATTTATGTTAGTAAATACAGATGTTTCGTTTAGCTTTTCATCATCCATTTTAATTTCGTCTCTTATACTGTTGTAATCTGGTTCAATAGCATCAATAAACTCTTGAATAGGTATTATAATCTTATAAGTGTCAATAACCAATTCTTCATAGTTAAATCTGCCGTAGTTGAGACCTGTATTGACGGTAATTAAACTTTTATCGACTTCGGAATTATTTATATATACTTTCATTAATTGCTAACGGTATTGCATTTCGTTAATTTTTTAGTTCTTCAGCTGTTTTGGCATTGTAGTCCTCAATAATTGTTAAACTTAACAATTTGATTTCTTTTAGATTATATATTTTTTCATTCATTGGATTGGAAATAAAGGCATCCAAATAATCAAACAAGGTTTTCTCTTTTCCATTTTATATTTCTAGAGTATTTACATCAATTGGATAATCATCTTCATCTGAAAGAAGAAAACCATAAAGCACACTCTTATACATCCTTAAATCAACAATTCTTTTCATAAAGTGTTGTGGATATCTTGCTTCATCCACTGGACTTTCATAACAAATCATTTTTTCAGAGTTTTCATTCCAAAATTTAGTGAGAATTTTTTTGTGGTTGGAATTTTCTTTTTAGTAACAATTTGTAATAATGAATGGCAACGTTTGGTGTATGATTTGCTTCGCCAGTTCACTTCGTTCGTGTGTTGCGTGTTTAGCAACTAATTTAGTAAACAAAAACTTGCCAGGGAAAATTCCTTCGTAATTTTCCAGATGAGCACTAGCCAAAGCAATTAATTATCCACGGCTTAAGAGGGAGTGTGTTGTTTTATACCTCATTTTTTGTTGGCAGTAGTTTTTATTATTTTAATGTTTAATCGTTTGGTATATTTTGATTCTTATTAGCCGACGGTGCCCAACTCTCGCTACAAAAAAAACCCTTCAATCACGAAGGGTTTTTTTTGTTTCTCCTTTAGTCGAAAATTTCTTGCACATATCACGATTATTCTTACATTTGTTAAAAATGAGTTAATAAAATATTGGCACATAGCATTGTACAGGTTATATAAAGGGTTAATTTTACGGCTTAACCCCTAAAACCTCTATTATGAAGAAGTATTTTTTTGCATTTTTAATGCTAGCCAGTGTATCTATTAGCTGTACACCAGAAAATCAAATTAGCGATGAACAACAAATCGACAAAGTCAAAGTTTGCCCCCCAAGCGACAGAAACTGCAATGGGATTCCAGATCACTTGGAACAAGGAAATTAATTTTTATTTAATTTTTTTATGTGCTGTGGCCGTATTATCTCCGTTCCTGCATATACTATATATTGTTGAAGATAAAGAGGGCATGTTTGGTTTTGCATATATGTCCTCTTTTTTGTTTTCAATCAGCCTGCCTTTAATGGCAATTAGTTCAGGCTTGATTTTAAAGTTTGCAAAGAGTATAATTATTGAAGATTTCAAAAAAACCTTTGGATATATAGCGAATACTTTTCTATTAGTGGGATTTTTCTTTTTAATATACACTTTCGCCCCAATGTACGATCTTTCAATATATGCATATTACGCTATCGTTTTGGCTCTTGCATTAGCTTTAACAGCAATAGCAAATCACGTCCATAAAGCTATTATTACGACAGAGGAACGCCTTAAAAAAATAATCTCAAAACTTTTTGATTTTATAATTCTTGAAACTCCCCGCAAACATGTTTCTGAGGAAAAACAGATTGACTATGTTATTTCCTATGAAAAAATCATTAACGAAATTGGGGATGAATGAATGAAACACTAAGAATCTTAACTAAACTTCGCATTGCAGGAATGCTCTCTGAAGCGGCAAGACTTGAAGTTGAAAAAAAGCTATTGGAAAAACCGAAACCAGAAGTTCCGGATAATAACGCCAATATTAGCTTAGGCTAAAATTTTTAACTTCTTTATCTTTTTAAAAATGTCTCAAGTTCTGAAAAATCCATTTGGGATTGTTCACCACTTTTCATGTTTTTAAGTGTGAATGACTCGGCTTCCATTTCTTTTTCGCCAGCCAAGATCGTGAAAGCTATATTCCGTTTATCTGCATAGCCCATTTGTTTGCCCATCTTTGCAGCATCAGGATATAATTCTGCTTTAATGCCAAGGTTACGAAGTTTGGCAATCGCTTTCATTGCGTATAACGCCTCTTTTTCTCCAAAATTTATAAAAAGTGCTTTACTGTTTTCTGAAACTGTTTCAGGGAAAAGATTGAGTTCTTCCAAAACGAGGTAAATTCTATCCAGACCAAAAGATATACCTACGCCACTCATATTAGGCAATCCAAAAATACCCGTAAGGTCATCATATCTTCCACCGCCGCCAATGCTTCCCATATTCACCCCTTCTGGAGCGGAAACTTCAAAAATGGCGCCTGTATAATAATTTAAACCACGGGCCAGTGTTACATCTATTTGTAAGTAGGAAGTCTGCAAACCAAGTATCTTAATATTGTCCGCAATGAATTCTAACTCCTCTACGCCTTTCATTCCCAATTGCGAGGAACGAAGCAATCCCTTTAAAGAATTAATTTTTTCTTCATTGCTTCCGTTAAACGAAAATAAAGGTTGCAATTTTTGCAAAGCCTCTTCGGAAATACCTTTTTCGCGCATTTCTTTTTTAACGCCTTCCTCCCCTATTTTATCAAGCTTGTCAAGCGCCACGGTGAAATCTATCAATTTGTCTTCAGCACCGATGGTTTCGGCTATACCGCTTAATATTTTTCGGTTGTTGATTTTTATGGTTACGCCATTTAAACCGAGTTTGCTGAAAACTGCATCATACAACTGTACAAACTCAACTTCCTGCCAAAGTGATGTTGAACCCACAACATCTGCATCACACTGAAAAAACTCGCGGAAACGCCCTTTCTGGGGTCTGTCTGCACGCCAAACGGGTTGTATTTGGTAGCGTTTAAAAGGAAAGGTGATTTCGTTTTGGTGCTGAACTACGTAGCGTGCAAAAGGCACTGTTAAATCGTAACGAAGGGCTTTTTCGGAAATACTTGATGTGATTTTATTACTGTCCCTTTCAGAATATAACTTATCATCAACTTTTGACAAATAATCCCCACTATTCAAGATTTTAAAAATCAATCTATCGCCCTCTTCTCCATACTTTCCCATCAAAGTTTCGCTATTTTCAAAAGACGGCGTTTCAATAGGCTGAAAACCGTACAATGAAAACGTTTCCTTTATTACACTGAAAATATAGTTGCGCCTGGAAACTTCTTCAGGATTAAAATCGCGAGTACCTTTTGGGATGGATGGTTTTTTCGACAAGGGTTTTAAGTTTAAAAAATTTGTATTTTCTACTTGGCAAATATCCTAAATAATAATGAAGTTTGCCACAATAAGATTGCCAGAATAATTATATGCTTCATAGTAATTCTGTAACTTTATCGTGCGTTTGCAGTCTAATGAGAAACACAAACTAAAAATATGTTTTCACTTTTTTGGGAAAATGTCCGCATTGCGCTGGATTCCATCAAAAGCCAATTGCTAAGAACTATCCTAACCATTGTTATTATTGGGATTGGCATATGGGCGCTTGTAGGTATTTTGAGTGCCGTGAAAGCTTTGGAAACTACCATCTCTGGTAATTTTGCCTCAATGGGTGCCAATACATTCAACATCCAACAATACGAATTTACCGTTCAAACAAATAGAAGTGGCGAAAGGGAAAAAATAAACCCGATTATTAGCTATAACAACGTTAGGGAATTTTTGGACATCTATGAATTTCCTTCAACCAAAACATCGCTCTCCTTTCAGGGAACATCTGTAGCCGAAGTAAAATTTGGCTCTGAAAAAACCGATCCCGAAGTACAGGTTTATGGTGTGAACGAAAACTATTTGGAAAACACCGGAACTGAAATTGACAAAGGAAGAAATTTCACCATTTTTGATATCCAAAACAACAATAAAGTTTGTTTGATAGGTTCCGATTTTGAAAAAAATCTTTTTAAAAACGAAGACCCAATTAACAAAACAATCAGCATTCGCGGTGTGAAATTCAAGGTTATTGGTCTGTTGGAATCTAAAGGATCAACATTCGGAAATAACCAGGATTTAAAGGTTTTAATTCCCGTGCAAGTTGCACGTGGAATCTACACACAACCAAACATAAATTACAACATAAGCGTAAAAGTAGATGACAAACAGATGATGGAAGCCGCGCAGGACGAAGCTATCATTACTTTTAGAAACATTCGCGGTCTAAATCCTGTGGAAGACAATAACTTCGGAATTGAACGCAGCGAAGATTTGATAAACCGGATTGCTTCCATCACGCAATATTTAGAAATTGCTGCTTGGATCATCAGTATTATTACCATTCTGGGCTCTTCAATTGCGTTGATGAACATTATGCTTGTTTCGGTATCCGAACGTACCCGTGAAATTGGTGTCCGGAAAGCTATGGGCGCAAAACGTTCCACAATCTCTACCCAATTTTTTATGGAAACAATTGTGATTGGTCAGTTTGGAAGTATTTTAGGAATTATTCTGGGCGTGTTGACCGGTTTCGCTTTCGCAAAAATCTTTGAATTTGATTTTTCCCTACCATGGGCAGCAATGATTTGGGCAACAGTTATTACATTTATTGTAGCCGTGATTGCAGGTTCTTATCCTGCATCAAAAGCCGCTGGATTGGATCCTATTGAAAGTTTGCGATACGAATAGTAAAGCAAAATTATTCACTCAACAATTCACTAAAATAATTATAAAGTTCTCCTTTAGTTATAACCGAACCTTGCTGGATCAACACAAAAACATCTTTGTTCCTATCGTCTTTGATGGCTTTGGTTGATGTGTAAAGAGTTACAACGTCATCATGTAGATTTTGCTGAAGCCATTTATAGCCGTATTCTGTAGTAATATCAACATTCTCATCATCTACTTTTATGGCAATCAATTCCATAAATGCTTCCGTAATATGAAAAAGCATCAATTGTTTGGGCGAAATGTGTTCTAAGTACTTCACTTTGCTTAAAACCCCTTCCCAAATTAAGTCGCTAAAAATATCTAATTCCTGTTCAGCAACTTCTGGTTTTTCTACCTTCAATTTTTTCCACTCATCAGCGGTGATGGATTGTGTGGAAAGAAAATTTATAAATTCTTGATGTAGTTCTTCAAATTGTTCTTTTGTTAATCTGGCGTATTTCATTGCAGTTCTAGATTATCTGTTGTCAGTTCAAAAATTATTAAAAACAAAAAACCTTTCCCGAAAACGGAAAAGGTTTTATATAGATTCACTAAAATCTTAGTTCATATTTAATAAATCTCTTGATTCATTTTTAGCTTTTTCTTCAGGTGATTCTGAATTTGCTTTAACATCAACTTTATCTTCAGTTTTATCTTCGGTTTCAGCTTCAGTTTCAGCTTCAACTTTAGGCTTAGCTTCTGCTTTTGCCTTAGTTTGTGGCTTAGCTTCAGCAATAACTTCAAAAGCGAAATTAGCAACTACATCTCTGTGAAAACGAATGGTTGCCTCGTAAGGACCGGTACGTTTAATAGCACCACCAGCTATGGTAATGTATTTTTTCTCGATAGAAACACCTTCTTTTTCAAGGGCTTCGGCAAGATCACCGTTAGTTACTGAACCAAACAATTTATCACCTTCGCCAGTTTTGGCAGTAATTTTAATTTCAAGTCCATTTAGTTTCTCAGCCTGTTTTTTAGCTTCGTCAACCACTTTCTTTTCTTTAAAAGCACGTTGCTTCAAAGTTTCAGCCAATACTTTTTTAGCCGAAGGGGTTGCAAGAACTGCGTGTCCTTGTGGAATTAAAAAGTTTCTTCCGTAACCGTTTTTCACGCTTACAAGATCATCTGCAAATCCCAGATTTTCTACGTCTTTCTTTAATATAAGTTC
>Ga0209344_10002957_pt1 | contig 17657 bp, 15 predicted proteins | sample Cruoilmetagenom6_FD_187293 | JGI IMG/M metagenome (GOLD analysis project Ga0209344, IMG submission 187293) | Oil polluted marine microbial communities from Coal Oil Point, Santa Barbara, California, USA - Santa Barbara Oil Seep Sample 6 (SPAdes)... | ecosystem: Environmental > Aquatic > Marine... | reverse complement strand
TCGCAAAAAGCATCATTTGGAAGTGAACGCATTTGTAGGGTCCAAACAACCTTCCCGGTTTATGAATGAACGTGGCGAAGTGGCGGGCTTGCGCAAAGACGGCAATGAGTTTCCTGTTGAAGCCACCATCACCAAAATAACTGGTGGTGGCACGCCAACTTACACAGCCCATATCCGCGACGTGACGATGGCCAGAATGCACAATCGTGCATTGGAAGAAAGCCAGAAGCGTTTCAATGCAATTTTCGATCATGCGTTTGAAGCCATTGGGCTTTTGGACCCTGATGGGCGTGTCATTGAAATCAATCGTGCTGGTCGCGCTTTGACTGAAGACGGCGGTACGTTGGTTGGCCAGTATCTTTGGGACCTGCCATGGGTTGGACGCCTTGATGGGGTCGATGAGGAAGGTCGCTCACAACTGGAAGCGGCTGTCGGCCGCGCGCGTCTGGGCGAAGTGGTGCGCTATACGGTGGAAATTCAGCAACCTGCCGGTCAACTGCAAATCGACCTGTCCCTCACTCCTGTTCGGGGCGTGACGGGGGAAGTGGAATATATCATTCCCGAAGGTCGTGACATCACCAGCGTGAAGTCCTAAGTCAGCGGCATTCTCTTGCTGTCCTCTGCATTGTCTCTACCATCTTAGACCTAAGATGTCGGGGCGCAGGGGATGGATATGACACTTTCATCGGCAACATTGCATCAGCCGTTAAAAGGCATTCGGGTGATTGAGTTTTCGACCATGGTGACAGCATCGCTGGCGACCATGATGATGGCTGCTCAAGGTGCCGATGTGATCAAGGTGGAGCCTGTGGGCATTGGCGATCCCATGCGTTTCATCGGTAGTCAAAAGCAGGGCATCTCAGCTCTCTTCGCAAATTGTAACCGGGGCAAACGGGCCTTGGCTGTTGATCTCAAAGGCCCTCGCGGCCAGGAAATGGTTCAGCGCCTGAGTGCGCAAGCGGATGCGGCGGGTCCCCAGTTTATGAAGACGCTGGTTGCCGACAAAATCACTGCCTATACGGCGTGCCAGCAGGGGATTACGGCGGCGCTGCTTGCGCGGGCTACGACCGGAGAAGGGCGACATATTGACCTTCCATGCTGTAATCGTGCCTCTTCTTTTTGTGGCCCGATGGTATGATGAACGAGACGCTGCTCGCCGAGGATGTAACAGAATTCGTGCCGATGGCGGACCATTATAAGACAAGCAGAACATCTGATGGATTCATTTCCATTGCGGCTGCAACGGACGATCACTGTCGCGGCATTGCTGACGTTGTGGGGCGGTCGGAAATTATGGAAGACCCCTGCTTCAATTCTCTTTTTGCTCGAAGTGCAAATGTTGCAGCGCTGTTGCAGGGAAGCGAAGGTGCTTTTGAACATTTGACAACGGCGGATGCTTTGGCGGCACTTAAAGCGAAAGATGTGCCATGCGCACAATGTCTGTTGCCTGCGGAAGTTGTGGATAATGATCAGGTGAATGCAGTAGGAGCTCTTGGGCAACAAGTGCACCCCATATTAGGCGCACTGCGAACCGCGATGCCGCCGGTTCAGTTTGGTAGTGAGCAAGGTAATATTGACTTGCCAAGTCCCGCTCATGGGCAGCATTCTAGCGAGATCGCCGCAGAGCTTGGCTATAATAACAGCGACGTGGTCACTATGATGAAAGCTGGCACGCTTGCCGGTGCGTGATGTTTAGACCTGGATATCTTTCCAGTATCCACGACGAAAGCGCTCTGCAAGCAGCACGCCTTTGACAAGATAGTCCAGCAAAAGTACCGACCAGACCCATTGGATGGATCCGCCGAAATAATACACGATGATCATTGCCGGTAGCACGCGGAAGACGAACAGGCCGGTGAAGATGGCAAACACGGGGAAACGAGTGTCGCCGGCGCCACGCAACGCGCCTCCCATAACAAACTCGATCGCCATGAGCGGTTGGGCCAGACCCAAAATCCAAATGAAATCGACGGTGAGGGCGATAACGTTCACATCATCAATAAACCAGCTCGCAAGCATAGGTGCCATGGCGATAAGAGCAGCGCCAAGCACGCCCATCATCAGCATTGAGATCACAAGCGACCGCCAGCCTGACCGCATGGCGTCGTCAGGGTTGTCTGCGCCCAAGTGCTGACCCACGAGCGTTGAGGCGGCGATAGAAAAGCCATTGCCCGCCAGAAATGAAAGCGCCAGAATTTGTACGCCGATTTGATAGGCGGTGAATTCTGCCGTGCCAAACGTGCTCATCAAGGCCATGAAGCTAAGAATGCCGACTTGGAACCCAATGCCTTCGATGGAGGCTGGGTAGCCAATGTGCAAAATCCGTCGTGACATGATCTTGTCAAAACGAAAGCCTGTGAGCAGCGGTTTTAGAATGAGTTTTCCATGCGACCACAGTACCCAATAGATGCCCAGTTGAATAAACATGGCAATGGCTGATGCCATGCCGGCGCCCGCTACGCCGAGGGCTGGCGCACCCAAATTTCCGTAAATGAGAACCCAGTTGAAAAACAGGTTCATGAGGTTGGCGGCAATGCCAATGTACAAAGGTACACGGGCGTCACCGGCAGCGCGCAGGCCCGCTGCAAAGATGAAGCCGACGGTTAAAGGCACATTGCCGATGAGCAGCCAGAAGAGATAATCGCTACCAAACGCGATCACTTCATCGGTGACACCCAATATGCCAATAGTGGGCCCGAGAAATGGCAAAATGACCAACCATGAGATGAGGCCAAAAACGGTGCCGAGCAGGATCGACTGGCGAAGCGCACTGTCTGCTTCTCGAAAATCTCCAGCACCCACGGCACGTGCCAGAATGGCGACCAGCCCTGTCGACAGAGCCATGACCAATGTCTGGATCATCCAATAAATTTGTCCGGCGGCGCCAACACCCGCGACGGCTTCCACACCTAAGTCACCGACCATCATAAAGTCGGCCCAACGCACAAGGGTCTGCAGGGCAGACGCGACGATGGTGGGCCAGGCGAGTTCCCAGATGCCAAGGGCTTGTGGCGGCGGGGCGAGCGCATTCGGTCCTCGCTCACGCAAGTCGAGCAAGGGTGACGCAAGTTCTGGTATCTCGCGGTTCGGTTCTGTTGCCGATTTTTTTTGATCGTCGTGCACGTGCTTATCCCCTTGAGACTGCTGATCTAAGAGGTGGCGAGCCAGATCACAAGCGAAGAAATGCGCGGAAGGCGAGATTAGTCAGGAAGTGGTAGTCTGTGACAAGAGTATGCGGCGTTTGATCTCGGCAGCAACTAACCAAAGTCTGTCCTGTCCCCAGGCGGTAAAGTCGGCTTCTCCGCCTGGGCCATCTGGTCCCGACAATCTGAAACTTGGGACGCCCCACAGGCCCAATTCCTCGGTCATGACACGTTGGTTTTCCCCAATTTCTTTTCGCCATTCGGTGCCGCCCAGGTGTTCTTTTGCGTCCTTCCAGGAGAGACCCGCCGTTTCTACAACTTTTTTCATACCGCGTTTTGAATCTACCCGGATGGCTTTTCGAAACGCCGCATCTAGAAAAGAACTAAGCAGTTCACGGCCCTTTCCTTGCGTTGTTGCCCACGGAAAGAGTGAATAGGCCTGTCTAACGGGTTCTCCGATCGGGTCATAAATCGGGCCATAGCCCACGCCTAAAACATCGGCCTCGCGTTTGGTATCTGCAAAAATGTACTTGCCCTTGTCTTGGGTTGCGGGCACACCGCGCATGACCATAGGTAGTACTGGGCGCAGGACCAAGTTTACGCCTGCCTGATCTGCGAGTTCACAGGCTTTGTCGAAAATAATGGCGGTGTAGGGACTTCGTAGCGAGGGAAATATTTCCAGCGTCAATGTGCCCGTGTCTTTGATGGTGCCGGGGTCAATCGGTGGACGTGGGGCGACAGGTTGTGCGCCCTCTCGCTTTGCGCCCCGTTCTGTGAGGCGGTTTTCAAGATGATAAAGCCGATCAACGCCCCAGAACCATTCACCGGCATACTGGAATGTTGCGCCTGAATAGTGACCGCGTTTTTCAAGCAGCTCTGAGCCTGCTTTTAGACAGGTCACGGCTTCCTTCTCACTCACCGTTCCCAATTGTTTTGCAAGGGCTTCGAGTGCTGGTTGATCATCGTGCCAAAGCAGATCATTTACTTGAGCAGCATTTTTTAAGAAATCCGCATCGCTTAACGCCGCTAGAATGCGGGTGGCTAGCTGCTTTGAGGTGTCAGACGGTGTCGTTCCGGCATTGCCTGGAAAACTGGTTTGGTAGTGCGACGAAACGGCAGCGGCGTCGCGTCGCGCGTAGGTTGCCAAATCTTCCGGGAAGGGCTGGTTCTTGCCGCCGGTCGCGTTGATGAGATGCGGCACGATGTCGATATCGTAAGTCTCAGCAAGCGCGATAAGTTTTTGGACGCTCAGATGGCTGTAAGGATCATCTAGTTGGTGGAAATAATCGACCGTGTGCCGCGCCCCGGCAGCCACCCTTTTTGCTTCCTGTTGATCGCGGGTTTTCTGAGCTCTTTTGGGATCAATCATGCGGTTGAGAATGAAGGAGATCAGCATGCGTGCCGGTTTTGGTGGATCAACCGTGATCGCAACATTGGGGTTCTCTTTTCGGCTTGGCTCCAGCATTTTGGCTTCCTTCAATGATTTTTCAATTATTGACATTAATCATGTCAATAGTCTAGATCCTGCAAAAATGTGTTTTCTGTTCAAAATTGGACCGTGCGAGTTGCCGCGGCCGCTGGTAACGTTATCCATCGATTTTTTATGAAACTGGCGATGTCAGCTGAATGCGGACGCCAGACGAGGGAGGAAACTATGAGCGATGCAACTGTGACGCTAGAACGCCCTGGCGCGGAAGCCTATTCAATTCCGCTAAAAGATCTGGATCCAGCACAGCCCAGCCTGTTTAAAAATAATGCGATCTGGCCTTATTTTGAGCGTTTGAGAAATGAAGACCCTGTGCATTTTGTCGAGGGTGGAGACTTTGGCCCTTATTGGGCTGTGACGAAATACAATGACATTATGGCGGTGGATACGAACCACGGTGTCTTCTCATCTGACTCAGGATTGGGCGGCATTACGATCCGCAATCAGGTTTCAGACTTTCAACTGCCTATGTTTATTGCGATGGACCAACCAAAGCATGATGCACAGCGCAAAGTTGTGAGTCCCATTGTTGCACCAAACAATTTGGCTGCACTTGAAGGCTTGATCCGCGAGCGTACCGCAGCCGTGCTTGATGGTTTACCGATTGGTGAGACTTTCAATTGGGTTGAACGTGTCTCAAAGGACCTTACGACGAAGATGCTTGCAACGCTCTTTGACTTTCCATGGGAAGACCGTGCGAAGCTCACCTATTGGTCTGACGTTGCGACAGCTGACATCAATGGACCGTTGATTTCTTCCATGGACGAGCGCCGTGAAATTCTCATGGAGTGTGCTGAATATTTCACACGCCTTTGGAATGAACGGGTGAACAGTGAGCCAAAAGGCGATTTGATTTCCATGTTGGCGCACGGTGATGCCACGCGGAACATGGAGCCGATGGAATATCTTGGCAACATCATCCTTCTCATCGTTGGTGGCAATGACACCACTCGCAACTCCATGAGCGGTGGCTTATTGGCGCTTAATGAGTTTCCTGCTGAATACGCAAAATTGAAAGCCGATCATTCGCTTGTCTCCAGTTTGGTGCCTGAGATCATTCGCTGGCAAACGCCGCTTGCTCACATGCGCCGAACTGCTTTGGAGGACGTTGAGCTGGGTGGTAAGCAGATCAAAAAGGGCGACAAAGTCGTTATGTGGTACGTGTCTGGCAATCGCGATAGCGATGTGATCGAAAATGCCGATCAGTTCATTATTGATCGCGCGCGGCCGCGTCAGCATTTGTCCTTCGGTTTTGGCATTCATCGGTGCGTTGGCAACCGTCTGGCAGAAATGCAACTGCAAATTTTGTGGGAAGAAATTCTGAAACGCTTTGAAGACATTGAAGTTGTTGGTGAGCCCGGACGTGTTCTGTCCAACTTCGTCAAAGGTTTTGAAACGCTCCTTGTTCGCATTAACAAGTAAGCCTGTGGTCCAGAAGGGCTTCAAGAATTGGAGAGGGGTTGGGTTCGTGTGATCTGGCTCCTATTCCGTTTGGTGGTACCGTCCTGCATAAGGAGGCAACATGTTCATTTTTGTGCATTTGACTGTTGATTGCCGAACGTTGGATTGAGGTATGGTTGCGTACCGCCGCTTTGGCGTAACCTAAAAAAAGGCCCGTTCCCATGATTGAGAAATGCATTGCCGATTGGCATGAATATATAGTCGGCAAAAAACCAGGTGGCCTAGAAGCGCTCATTGACGAAGATTGTGTGTTTATTTCACCCATCGTTTTTACACCGCAAAAGGGGAAAGACCTAACATTGGCCTATCTGCGGGCAGCAGGCGGCACGCTTGGTGGGCAAGGCGTCCCCGGGGAAAACAAACCGGCGGAAAATTCGGGAAAATTCAAATACACAAAAGAAGTGCTGCAGGGGAATTATGCGGTTCTTGAATTTGAGTCTGAAATGGATGGCAAATACATCAATGGTGTCGACATCATCACCTGCAATGACGCTGGCAAGATCATTGAATTCAAAGTGATGATCCGTCCTCTGCAAGCGGTGAATATCATGCATGCCGCTATGGGTGCCATGCTCGAGAAAATGAAAAGCGCCTGATTTATTCAGAGGCGTTGAGAGAGCCCGCACGACGCGGGCTTTTTTGTGGCCTCCTATAAATTGACATGTATCGTGCCAACACATAAACTTGCCCAAAATAGGAAGCTGACGGGCGTGGATGCGCCTGTGTCTGCTCGACTTGGAGGAACGCATGTCAAATTCAACGCCGCTCACTTTGATGGGAGCGCCTGGCTCTCCGTACACACGTAAGATGCTGGCGGTATTGCGGTATCGTCATTTGTCGTATCGTTTGCATTTTAGCCGCGATGGTATGCCTGAGGGTCTGCCAGTGCCAAAGGTTGCTTTGTTGCCGACATTCTTTTTGCCCAATGCGGCAGGCGATATGGAAGCCGTGGTGGACAGCACGCCTTTGATCCGACGCTTTGAGCGTGAGTTTGAAGGGCGCTCTGTCATTCCAACTGATCCCGCTATCGCGTTTCTTGATTACCTCCTGGAAGACTATGCAGACGAATGGCTCACCAAACCGATGTTCCATTATCGCTGGCACTTTCAAGCAGACATCGATAAAGCAGCGGCCATTCTGCCACGCTGGACGTTAAAGCCACAGGCGGAAGATGAAGCTCTGAAGATGGGCAAGATTTTTGCGGATCGCCAGATTTCGCGGCTGCATGTTGTTGGCTCCAGCAATGAAACGGCGCCAGTGATTGAGGCGAGCTACGAGCGCTACCTTGCGGCAATGAAAGCTCATCTGGAAACATCATCGTTCCTGCTTGGCGCACGCCCTAGCAGCAGTGACTTTGGCATGTATGGCCAGCTCACACAGCTTGCGACATTTGATCCAACGCCCATGCAACTGACGCTGGATAAAGCGCCTGCTGTTTATGCCTGGGTGGATATGGTCGATGACTTGAGCGGTGTTGAGGCAGAGGAGAATGCCTGGACGAAACGGGATGCTATTCCCGACACATTGGTTGATATCTTCAAACAGGTTGGTGCTTATTACGTTCCCGCTCTGCTGGCCAACGCAAAAGCATTGATGAACGGAGATGAGCAAGTTGAAACCGAAATAGACGGTGCGCGTTGGACGCAAAAGCCATTCGCTTATCAGGGCAAATGCTTGCAATGGTTGCGTGAACAGCACGCAGCACTCGCAAACTCTGACCGTGCCGTCGTTGATGACGTGTTGGCAGGCACAGGTTGTGAAAAGATCTTCGCATAAGGAACAGAGATCATGTCTTTGCGCTTGATGGTGTGGGTCGTGCCTGCCGTGCTTTATGCCGTGTTCTTCTTTTGGTACACGAGCTTTGGCGGGCCGCTCACACAACAAGAAGTTGAGCGCTATGTCTCTGTGTTCGAGGAGCGGGGCGGTGAGGCCGAAGGGCTAGCCCGGATCCGTGCATTCCTTGAGACTGACACCGGCAATGATTTTCTGATGATCAATAACCTTCATATGAAGGACATGCCTGATCAAGTTGAGGGTGTTGAGCCGGGTGATGGTTCTGATGATGTGATGGCGAAGTACATGGCATACATGTGGCCTGCGTTATTAGCGCGTGCTTCGCACCCCGTGATGTTTGGGCCTGCTGTTTCCGATGCCTTGGACGTTGTTGGCATTGAGGATGCGCGGGTGTGGAATCGGGGGGCTGCGATGCGGTATCGCTCGCGGCGCGACATGATGGAAATCACAACCAATCCTGCTTTCGCGGGTCGTCACGATTTTAAAACAGCGTCACTAGAGAAGACGATCGCCTTTCCAATCGAAGATGGACTTCCGTTGACGGACCTGAGGTTTCTTTTGTTTTTCGTACTGCTGAGTGTCGCGGGTGTTTTGAACGCAATCATTCGCCGCTAAGTTGCGAATGTCCTGGGGAGGATGATGATGTTGAAGAAATTACTTGGTGGTGTCGGCGCGACACTTGTCGTTCTTGCGGCCGTTGGATGGGTCAACCGTGTTGAGATTGCCCTGAATGCACCAGGCATGTTGTTGAGCTTTCTGGAACCTGTTGGACCTAACCAAGATGTGGTTTGGCCATACGGGCCTGATGAGGCGGCACAAGCTGCTTCTGAACGCCCGCCCAACATTATCTTCATTGTCACAGATGACATGGGCTTCAACGACATTAGCTATTATGGCGGTGGTGCGTCCGGCACGGATATGCAGACGCCAAACATCGATGCGCTTGCGCAAGAAGGTGTGGCGTTTACGAATGGCTATGCAGGAAATGCCGTGTGTGCGCCCTCTCGTGCGATGATGATGACAGGACGCTATTCTACACGCTTTGGATTTTCATTCACACCAACCCCGCCCGGCATGTTGTCGCTCGTTGGTTTCGTTGCGGACAACAGCGATAGTGAGCGCCCACATCCGAACCTTGTATTTGACAATGATGTTGAAGTGGCGCCATACGCTGATCTCGGCATGCCTCCTTCGGAAATCACCGTCGCCGAAATGTTGAAAGAGGAGGGCTATTACACCGCCCACATTGGCAAGTGGCACATCGGCCGAAACAACGGCATGAGTGCGATCAATCAAGGCTTTGATGACAGCCTGCTGATGGCCAGTGGACTGTATTTGCCGGAGGATCATCCTGATGTTGTGAACTCCTATCAGGACTTCGATCCCATCGACCGCTTCTTATGGCCAAGCATGCAATATGCCTCCAGCTTTAACGACGGTGAGCGGTTTGAACCGCGCGGTTACATAACCGATTATTACACCGATGAAGCGGTGAAGGTGATTGAGAACAATCGCAATCAGCCTTTCTTCCTTTATCTTGCGCATTGGGGAATTCATACGCCACTTCAAGCATTGAAGTCTGACTATGATGCTCTCTCTTATATCGAAGATCATCGCCTGCGTGTCTACACTGCGATGACAAGGGCTGTGGACCGCAGTGTGGGTCGTGTGATGCAAGCGCTGAAAGACAATGGTTTAGATGATAACACGTTGGTGATTTTCACGAACGATAATGGTGGTGCTGGATATGTTGGCCTGCCTGATCTCAACACGCCTTACAGGGGATGGAAAATTACGTTATTTGAAGGTGGCACGCATGTGCCGTTCTTCGCGCGTTGGCCTGCCCGCATTCAGGCAGGCAGCGTTTACAATGAGCCTGTGTCGCATATTGATATGTTTGCGACGGCTGCGGGCGCGGCGGGTGGTTCAATGCCTACGGACCGTGTGATGGATGGCGTTGATTTCATTCCCTTCGTTACGGGCGAAGTTGAAGGCAAGCCCCACGAAACACTCTTCTGGTCTGACGGAGAATATCGCTCGATCTTAAAGGACGGATGGAAGCTGCAGGTTAGCGGTCTACAAGACAAGACTTGGCTCTTCAATTTGGCTGAGGACCCGGGGGAGCAAAACAATTTGCTTGATCTTATGCCTGACAAGGTCGTGGAATTAATGGCACTGTTGTCGGCTCATGGCGCAGAACAAATGGCACCCGCTTGGCCGTCAGTAGCGGCATTGCCTGTCTATGTAGACAAGACGCTGGCAGAACCGCTGAACGAGGACGATGAATATATCTATTGGCAAAATTAGTGCTGGCCTATGTGGTGTTGCCATAGTGGGTTTATTGGCCTGGGCACTATTGCCTGGATCGTCGTTCATTTCTGATGGTCACGCCTGTCTCTCTCCTCATGAAATTGCGCCGGAAACCGCAGGCATGAAGTTTATTTCTGGTGGTGCGTTTGCGATGGGGGCGACGGAATATTACGCAGAAGAAGGTCCTGTTCGCCGCGAGACGGTGGAGGGTTTCTGGATTGATGCAACGGAAGTAACAAACGCTCAATTTGCCGAATTTGTTGAGGCGACGGGATTTGTGACCGTGGCAGAAAAGGGCATTGACGGTATTGTCCCGCCCGGCGCTGCTGTTTTTCAGACACCGAATAGCGAAGGTGAGGGCCGATGGATCTATCACGGCGCGGCAAATTGGCGTCACCCAGAAGGCGAAGGCAGTACCCTTGAGGGACGTGAAAATTTCCCTGTTGTGCAGATCGCCTATCAAGATGCGCTTGCCTATGCTGCCTGGAAAAACCGTGCCCTGCCAACTGAAATTCAGTGGGAATATGCGGCGCGTGGTGGCCTTGATGGGGCGACATATGCCTGGGGGGAAGAACGTGAGCCGGACGGTGCGTACCTTGCGAATAATTGGCAGGGCTTTTTCCCCTTTCATGATGAAGGTGCGGATGGGTTTGTTGGGCGTGCGCCGGTGGGCTGCTATCCGCCCAATGGGTATGGCCTGTTTGATATGATCGGCAATGTCTGGGAGTGGACGGCGGATGCGTATGCGCCACCAGGAAAAGCGCTAGGCCTCATGAAAGGCGGGTCATTCCTTTGTGCACCCAACTATTGTCGACGGTACCGCCCGGCAGCCCGTCATCCTCAAGAAGTAGATTTAGGCACCGATCATATTGGTTTTCGCACGGTCTCAGCTGAGCACCCTGCACCACGCGATAGCGCTCAATAAGACCGGATTTGAGTTTTCCTCTCAAAATGGCTAGGTAAGCGATCAGTAATTGCCTCCCCCCGGCCTTGAGTGAGACTTATGAGTAACCAACACCTCTTCGATCTGAAATCAACACACAACCCAAACCGCTGGTATCTGCCGGTGGAAGATGGCTTGAGCGTTGGCCCTCCCGGAAAACTTTTCCTGTTTGGCGGCGTTGGGCTTGGTTCGTCTGTCCACGCGATGGAACAGACCACAGGACGTCCTGTGGTTTGGGCGGCGGCACAATATCTGTCGTTTGCCCGTGTTGACGAAATTGTTGATCTGGATGTCTTGGTGCCTGTGCACGGTAAATATAACACGCAGGCGCGTGTTGTTGGCCGTGTCGGGGACCGCGAAATTTTTACGGTGAACGCAGCGCTTGGGGCGCGGCCAAGTGACATTTCAGCTCAATGGGTAGAAATGCCCTCTGTCACCCCACCAGCAGATTGCCCGCCGGTCGACCATTGGCGTGAGGATCGTGATGATCTGCACGGGCGCATTGATGTACGCGTGGTGAAGGGGCGTTATGGCGAAGAGCGCAAGCAAGGTGGCTTGAGCGAAGATGGCCATGTGGTGTTGTGGGCGCGGATGCGTGAAGAGCTGCCGATTAACTCAAGTGCGCTTGCAGTGATGGCTGACTTTGTCCCCTCAGCTATCGGCAACGCGATTGGCCGCAATGCAGGCGGCAACAGTCTTGATAATACGCTGCGCATTCGCGAGATTGTGCAGACAGATTGGGTGCTATGCGACATTCGTATTCACGGTGTTCACAATGGGTTCGCGCATGGGCGCATGCATTTGTTTGCCGAAACGGGTGAACTGATGGCGAGTGCCAGCCAATCGCTAATTTTGCGTATTCACGATTAAGGTTGGCGTAGAACGTTCTCAATCCAGTTTTTAACCTCGAGTGTTCGGATGTCTGCATCCATCACGTCTTCATCCAGCCCCAAGCGCCAGGAGATATCCATGCGGTTTGGGTTGGCGTGAAGTGTTTCGAGGTCGGCAACGAAACTGTTTGCCGCTCGGTGGTTTTCGAAATACCCGCTTTCCACTAATCCATCCATGCGGAAGCGGGTGAGTGCTGCAATTTCTGACAGGTCATATTCTGGATGATATTGAACCGCCCAAAAGGGTGTTCCGTCTTTCTCTATGATAGCTGCCTGGATCGGCGTAATGCGATTGCCTGCTAACAAAATAGCGCCAGGTGGTAGGCTTTCAACATCATCGAAGTGGCTGGTGAAGGCGTCGAAGACGGATGGCTTGTTGGCAAAAAGCAGATGAGCGCGCCCGGTATCCGTGAGTTCAATTTTTCGAGCGATGCCGAATTCGCGACCCCTGGGGTTGAGTCTGCATGCGCCTCCTGCTGCGAGGGAGGCAATTTGCAAAGCCCAACAGCTTCCAAAACTTGGCACGCCGCCTTTGTAGAGTGCGCGGGCGAGATCAACCTGCCGCGTAACGTCGGGTGTCGTGTGATAGATGGTGAGGCTTGAGCCTGTCCAAAGCGCCGCATCGTAGTTTGTTAGGTCCGCGCCTTGTGGGATGCTTTCGTCGGCATCGGCTGGGTGCAGGATCGTTATGTTTGCATCCGGCAAAAAGCGGCGGATCATGTTTTCGTAGAGCGTGCCTGCAAGTGTACACCGCGCGGTAGTTAGATTCTCTCTGCCGCTGCGATCATACCCATCAATGATAAGAAGGTTTTCACTCACGCTTTGTGCCTAAACTGGTTTTTCGCCGTTCACGGTGACCCGGTAAAGAAGACGTTCGTGTTCCACATAATCGTCGACCGCATAATGTTGCACGGCACGATTGTCCCACATGGCTACCATGCGTGTGTCCCACTGAATGCGACACCCAAATTCGGGCCGTGTGCAGTGAAAGAAGAGATAATCGAGAAGCGGTTTGCTTTCTTCTTCGCTCATGTCTTCAAAGCGGATGGTGAACATCGGGTTCACAAAGAGTGCCTTGCGGCCGGTCACAGGATGAGTGCGCACAACTGGATGCACTACCTCATCATGAACACTGTCAGAGCGTTTGTAGGTGATGGCCGTTTTGCCTGCGTATTTCTCTTCCGCCGTATCAGATGTGTAAGCGTATTTGGCGCTGTGTACCGCATTTAGCCCGCCCAACATTTTCTTCATGCCGTTGGAGAGGCGTTCATAGGCGATGTATTGATTGGCAAAGAGCGTATCGCCGCCTTGCGGTGGCACAACTTGGCTATAGACAATGGAACCCATGCTTGGTTCTTCGAAGAATGAATTGTCTGTGTGCCAGCCGACACCAAAACTAGCGGATTCGCCTGCGGGCTTGAGCATCTTGATCATTTCAGGATGTTCATCCATGCCGTTGACAATGGGATGAACTTCCAATTCCCCAAACCGACGGGCGAAAGCAATTTGCTCCTCATGTGTTAGGTCTTGGTCACGAAAAACGAGGACACTGTGATCTGCAAACGCTGTGCAGATCTTGTCGAAGGCTTCGTTCGACAAATTGTTGAGTTGCACGCCTGAAATTTCCGCACCCAGTGAGCCTGTGACCCGTTTCAGTTGAAAACCTTGTCCTGTCATGTTTTTTTCGGCCATGTCTTTTCCTCTTATCCCGGGTCGCTTAGGAACGCACCCGAACAGACTGTGGATCATATAGTGGTTTTACAGATGCGCGTGCAGAAACGAGCCTGCCTGCCACATCTATTTGATATTTTTTTGCTTCGAGAGCGGCCAGTTTTTCGCCTGTCGCGCGTGGCACGTATCCCATGCCAACAGCGGCACCGAGTGCGTGGCCATAATTCCCCGACGTCAGATAACCGACACGCTCGCCATCACAATAGATGGGTTCATTGTGAAAGAGCAGGGGCTCTGGTTCCTCCAATATGAAATGCAACAGGCGGCTTTTTGGGCCTTCGGCCTTTACGCGTAGAACGGCATCTCGACCAATAAAGGGGCCGTAAGGCGTATCAGTTTTGTATGTTTTGACGGCAAAACCGAGGCCAGCGTCCATCACATGGTCTTCGTCTGAGATGTCGTGACCAAAATGGCGATACCCTTTTTCAATCCGGCAGCTGTCTAACACATGCATGCCCGCGGGCGTTAGGCCCCATTCTTTGCCCGCCTCCCACACGGTATCAAAAACATGAAGGGCCATATCGGCGGACACATAAAGTTCGTACCCCAGCTCACCCACATAAGTAATGCGGTGCGCGCGGGCGGACCCCATGCCAAGGTCGATGTCTTTTGCGGTCGCAAAAGGGAACGCCTCTGTCGACAAGTCTGTACAGGTGAGAGATTGTAAGAAGTCGCGCGCGTTGGGGCCCATCAGCGCGATCACTGCCTCGCCCGCTGTTACATCAGTGGCAATGCAATGAGCAGGGTCTGGGATGTGACGCGTCAGCCAGTTCCAGTCGCGTTGGTGCACACCGGGGGCGGTGACGACCAGAAACGCGGTTTGCGACAGTCGGGTGATGGTGAGATCGGCTTCAATGCCGCCACGCTCGTTTAACCATTGCGTGTAAACAATTTTTCCAGGCTCCACATCCACGTCGTTGGCGCAAATGTATTGCAGGACGTTGAGTGCGTCGCGTCCTTCCACTCGAAATTTCGCAAATGACGAAAGATCAAAGAAGGCGAGAGCGTTGCGTACCGCATGATGTTCTGTGGCTGCGTTGGCAAACCAATTTTGTTTTCCCCATGAATATTCGTAAGCAGGCAATTTTCCTTCGTCACGCTCCTGTTGGCTCAAATACCAATTAGGGCGCTCCCACCCAGCGACTTCTCCAAAACAAGCTCCCAATGCTTCAAGCCTTGGATGGAGAGGCGATCGCCGGACGCCGCGCCCTGTTTCATATTGCCGGTAGGGGAAGTGATCTTGATACAGGAGACCAAGGGATTCTTTTGTTCGGTTGAAAAGATAGGTTTGATTGTTTTGAAAGGGTGCCATGCGGCGAATGTCGACATCCCATAAGTCGAATGGCGGATGTCCCCCAACAATCCATTCTGCCAGTGCTTTGCCAGCACCACCTGCAGATTGAATGCCGATGGAATTAAAACCAGCTGCCACATAGAAGTTCTTTAGCTCTGGTGCTTCACCAAGCAGATAGCGGTCATCTGGCGTGAAGCTTTCCGGGCCATTGAAGAAGGTTGCGATACCAGCGTTCTCAAGCATTGGCAGGCGCGCGATGGCTTTTTCGAGAATGGGTGTGAAGTGATCTAGGTCTTCAGGCAGTTCATCGAAACAGAAACTTTCGGGAATGCCATCCATTCCCCAGGGTTTGGCGTGTTTTTCAAATGCGCCGATGAGCAGTTTTCCTGCGTCTTCTTTGAAGTAGGCCTCTTCGTCTGGCACACGAAGTGTTGGGAGATCTTTCGCGAGTTCTGGCAGAACTTCTGTGACGACGTAAAAATGTTCGGCTGCATGAAGGGGTACTTTGACACCAGCCATGTGGCCGACAGTGTTTGCCCACATGCCTGCGCAATTTACAACGATGGGCGCTTTGATGGGGCCACGTTCGGTTTCAACCCCGGTGACTCGTCCATCTGATTGTGTGATGCCGGTTACTTTGGTGTTTTCTTCAATGCGCACACCGGCTAGCCGTGCGCCCTTCGCCAATGCCATAGTGATGTTTACTGGGTCAGCTTGCCCATCACCTGGAACATACACACCGCCTTCAACACCCCTGAGATTGAGATGCGGATAATGCTGCAAACATTCAGATGGGGAGAGCATTTCAGCTTCAACACCAAAGATCGACGCCATCGCCGCGTTGCGCTTTAATTCTTCCAACCGCTCATGGGTGAGCGCAAGGGAGATGGAGCCCGTTGGGCGGTAGCCGGTTGCAAGGCCTGTTTTTTCTTCAAGCGTCGCGTATAGATCTGCAGAATATTTTGCCAATTGTGTGAGATTGCGGGTGGCCCGCAGTTGCGCCACCAGTCCGGCCGCATGCCAGGTTGTGCCGCTGGTGAGTTGTTTGCGTTCAAGCAGCAAAACATCTTTTTGGCCAAGCTCTCCCAAATGATAGGCAAGGGAACAGCCAATGACACCACCGCCAATGATGATGATCGATGCGTCGTTAGGGAAGAGTGTGCTCATGTGGGTGTGCTGCTCTAATAGACGGGCGGCGCAACAACCCAGACGAGCACTGCGGGCTCACTCCCTGGATTGTGCCATGCCACATTTTGATCGTGAAAACGGAAAGCATCACCGGTGCTAAGTGTGAAGTGACGATCTTCCACCCAAATTTCCAAACTGCCGCTGACCAAAAAAGCGGCTTCTTCAGCAGCACGGTGGATTTTGTGTTTGCTCTTTGCTCCGGGTGCAATTTCGGTTCGCAACATTTCAAAACTGCCGGTCATGTCAGGCGACAAAAGCTCTTCTGTAAACCCGTCTTCCTGTGTGCCAATACGTCGACGCGCTTGTGCGCGCACGATGGTTCCGCGATCGGCGGGATCTGCGCTGTGGTGCTCCAGGAAAAAGCCGATGGGCACATTGAGCGCTGCGCCAAGCTTGCGCAGGTCATCCAAACCAAGATTGGAAATGCCGCGCTCAACCTGGCTGATATAGCCAACAGAGCGATTGATGAGATCAGCGAGCGCCTGCAGGGTTAAGCCGCGTGAGCGACGCAAAGCGCGCACATCCCTACCAATTGCCTCGGCAATTACGCGTGTTTCCTGCGACTTTTCCAGTGTTTCCGCCATTTTCTGCTCCCTATGTATGAAAATAGACGTTTATTCGTGAAAATTCTAGATGATTTTTCATAATGGTTAGCGGTAGGATTGCGTTCCAGGGAGAGAGAAATGTCTAAAATTACAGTTTTTACGGCGCGAAAAATCAATACGATGGAGCCAGCCTGTCCTCATGCGACAGCAGTTGCTGTTCGTGATGGGCTGATTGTTGAAGTGGGAACGCTTGAGACCATGCAGCCATGGCTTTCCGCCCATAAGCATACAATCGACGAGCAGTTTAAGGATCACGTGCTGATGCCCGGCTTTATTGACCCGCATTTGCACCCGACCATGGCTGCTTTCATTTTGCAGATGGAATTTGTGACGGCGCTGGAATGGCGTTTGCCCTGGGGCACGGTCAAACCTGTTGAAACGCAAGAAGCTTTTCTTGCGCGGATTGCCGAACTTGATGCGGGTATGGATGATCCTGACGTGCCGCTATTTACCTGGGGCTATCACCGTTCATGGCATGGCAATCTGACATTGCGCGAGCTGGATGAAGTATCCAGCACACGTCCAATTATTTTATGGCATCGTTCCTTCCACGAGATCATCGTTAACAGCGCTGCATTGCGATGGATGGAGCTGGACCAGGCTAAAATCCCGAATGATGCCCAGGTGAAACTTGCAGATGGGCATTTTTATGAAATGGGCTTGCATTTGGCCCAGCAAAAAATTGTGCCACATTTGTTGCAACCGGAACGCTATGCCGAAGGTCTGGATCGTCTGAAACGTGTTGTACGCTTTGGGGGACATACGACCATTGGTGACATGGCGGTTGGCATCTTTGGTGCCGAGATGGAAAT
>Ga0209344_10002956_pt1 | contig 17660 bp, 14 predicted proteins | sample Cruoilmetagenom6_FD_187293 | JGI IMG/M metagenome (GOLD analysis project Ga0209344, IMG submission 187293) | Oil polluted marine microbial communities from Coal Oil Point, Santa Barbara, California, USA - Santa Barbara Oil Seep Sample 6 (SPAdes)... | ecosystem: Environmental > Aquatic > Marine... | reverse complement strand
TCGGCTTGCCCACAATTAAGAACCCGAACAGACGTGATCGGGTGACTGGCGGGGTGTGTTGCATCAGAATTGGCCGTCTGAGAGTCAGTCATGAGAACCCCCTACAAATCAAAAAAACGCCAGCCAAAATACCGCTTGGGTCACGCCAACTGACCGAAAAAAATTGCGGCGGCTGCAACAAATCTAATACGTAAGCCGTTTGGACACATTGAGGTGGGTCAAGGACGCCCCGATCATTCTACACCATAAGGACGTGAACCCGGCAACGAGGTAGGCTGAGCCGGAATTGTTGGAGGTCTGGTTATGAAAGGCGCAGTTCTCTACGCGACCAAATACGGCAGCACGGCTGAGTATGCCAAGTGGATCGGTGAGGCGACCGGATTGCCTGTTATGAATGTCCGAAAGGAATTCGTCGATGCGGATAGGTATGACTTTCTTATCCTCGCGACCCCGGTGATCTACTACAAGCTTCTGATCACCAATTGGGTGCTGCGAAACCTCCCCAAACTCGACGGCAAGCCCATCATAATGGTCACCGTCTCTGGCGCACCTGCGGGCCCGAAGCTCGATGCGTGGGTGGGCGATAGCTTGCCCTCCGATTTCGTCGCCAATGCGGCGCATGTCGCGCTGCGCGGTCGCCAGATCCCAGGCGAGCTGACTTGGTACGACCGGGCGATGCTGATCATCGCGGCCTGGAAGAACCCCGATCCCGTGGCCAGCGAAGAAGAGCTTAAGGGGTTCAATTATATGGACAAAAACAGTATCGCGCCTGTGGTTGCGCTGGCAAATAGGTACAAATCGCGGGCCTCCACTGCAGCGCAGACAGAAACCGTGACGTGAGGTATCCGATAGCCCGCAGCACAACAAAGTCGACGACTATATCAGCGGTTGCAGCCCACACGTTGTTCCCTTGTAGGAAGAGTTGAGGAACTACGTTCACGCTACGCTTCCTGGCGCGACGGAGGACACGCAATACGGCGCTCCAGTTTTTCTCAATGCGCATGGAGTTCCCGTGATTTGTAACGAACGTACAACATCACAGCAAGGCGAATGATTTCCGGCGACGTTTTGAAATAACGAAATGGACTGCATTTTGTCATCTAGAGACGCTAAACTTCCACCCTGCCCAGCTCAAGCTAGTTTCCTCTGACAGGACCTCTGGCTTCAACCAATCCGATCAAAATTGGCAGTCGTCAAAGCATCCCAACTCAAATCGAATTTTTGAAGGTACTTTCGCAATCGGTCAGCGTCATTTTGGGATTTCCGTTTTCCACGCGAAATCGAAAACAGGGAGCGCCCCGCGGCACTTAGGCTTGAAGAGTTTCGGCAGGTTCGAATGACCATAGCCAATTGTACAATGTCGAAGGGATCAACCCCCGTTGCGCCATCCCCTAACACATCCTCTACCAATCGAAAATCCTCGTCCGAACTAGAAACTTTCCAGTCGCGTTGCAGGCCTTCAATTTCATCATCAACCATTGCGCGCGTGATCCTGCCGCGTGGGGCAAGAATGTAAAGACGTCGTACGGATCCGCTGAAATCTCTGAAATTACCAGGCCAGGTTGTTGCTGGGTCTGTTGCAAACTTCAGAAATTTTTCTCGCGCATCCGAGTTAAATCCGACCTGCATCCCCAGATTCCGTTCTGATCGTACAAGCTCGAACATCAGATTTGGTTCTATGTCTTCGCTGCGTGTTCGCAACGGAGGCAACTGGAAGCTCCACATGTTAAGACGCGCAAGAAGGTCGGGCCGGAACAATCCTTGGGCAGTTAACCCTCGAAGGTCACGGTTCGCTCCTGCGATGATCTGAAACCGGCTGCTTATCTCGTGATCGGACCCCAGAGGGTAAAATCGACCTGTTTCAATGGCGTGCAGAAGGATGGATTGCTCTTTCAATCCCAATTCATCCACCTCATCCAAAAATAAAACACCGCCGTCCGCTTCTCGTAGCAGACCGCTTCGCTCGGACCCGGTTTGGCCACTGTAGCTGCGTCTCTGACCAAAAAGAGAGGCCAAGGCATCCGGTCCATTCAGAGTCGCGCAATTGACATGCACAAGCCTGCCTTTGACCCGGCGGCGATTCAGTTTCAGATTGTAGACGCGCTCTGCAAGCTCGGTTTTACCGGTGCCGGTTTCGCCTAGCAGCAATATTGGTTCGTCCGAGTTGCTTGCCACCAGCTCAATCCGATCAATCAGAGTGTTGTAAGTTGCGTTTTTGGTTTCAATCCCACCTTTTAGTTGGTCGCTATGTTCACGCGACAACTGATCAAAGCGTTGCTGCAGCGCGTTATATCGGCTGAGATCCAGATCGATGATGTCGAATTTTGGCACATCCTCATCCGGTCCCGGCGGGCCGGTTTGGATCAGGCGTGCTGGTATGTGGCGGCTTTCAGTCAGCAGGAACCAGCAAATCTGGGCGACATGCGTACCAGTAGTAAGGTGGACATGGTACTGCTCGCGGTCTTCGTCAAATCCATAGCTGCGGGCAAAATCGAACAGTTTGCCGTAAACTTCCTGAAAATCCCACGGGTCGTCCAAGTTCAGCTGTTGCAGCAGCACTTCTGTGTTGGGTGAGGCTTCTTCTATTTCACGTTTCACCTGGTGGGCCAGACGGTTGAACTTCAGGTCATGAAGGATTTCAATCCTGTGCACCTCGAAATGGTCATGCATCGCAAGACTTGGCGTTGGTTTCCACCGCCTTTTCTTGCCCATATCGAGCTGCGTGCCGAGGAACCCAATGACCACATTCTTCATAACGTATCCAATTTTATAAATTCAGATTTTTTTTTATAATATACTTGAAGATATGTTAGTTTAAATGAGATTATTATAGTTATTTATCAATGGCTTATTTGATAATGCGAATTATTCCGTCGGCGCGACCGACTCATGTCAATACATCCTCACAACAAATGAGGAACGAAGAGATGGCCAATAAATCCGTATTTGCATCGATCAAAGGCCGGTTGCTGCCGAAGGCGACTGCAAGGAATGCCCATGGGGCACCGGCTTATGCTTATTCCGATGCCCATGCTCTGGCGCAAGTCGCCGTAACCGGTACCTTTGGGGGCATGTTCTATCAGTCGCCGCAGGAGGAACTGGAATATGTTCTGGATGTGGCCGAGGCGGTTGATCCACGTTATCTGGCGCAAGCTGCAATCTATGCCCGCCAGAAAGGTTACATGAAGGACATGCCAGCCGTGCTGCTGGCCGTTCTGGCACGGCGTGATCCGGTTCTGTTCCGCGCGATCTTTGGTCGGGTGGTTGATAACGGCAAGATGCTGCGCACCTTTGTACAGGTGGTTCGCTCTGGCCAGACAGGCCGCAAATCTCTCGGTTCGGCGCCCAAGGCAATGGTACAGAATTGGCTGAACACTGCGTCTGATTGGGCGCTGTTGAACGCCAATATCGGCAACGACCCGTCGTTGGCGGATGTGATCAAGATGGTGCACCCGAAACCGGCCTCGGCTGAGCGGGAGGCACTGTTTGCCTGGATTGTCGGGCGGCCGTGCGATCTGGCACGGCTGCCGCAGGCGGTGCAGGACTGGCTGACGTTTAAGAAAACCGGCAAGGGTCCAATGCCTGATGTGCCATTCCAGATGCTGACTCAGCTGGATCTGTCGCCCCAGCATTGGGCACGGATCGCGCGGAAAGGGTCGTGGCAGATGGTTCGGCAGAATCTGAATACGTTCCACCGTCACGGTGTGTTCGGCATCCAGCGCAACGTGCACGAAGTGGTAAAGTTGCTGCATGACCCCAAGCAGATCAGGAAGGCCAAGGCATTCCCGTATCAGCTCATGGTGACTGCGCAGAACGTCGTGCCGGAAATGCCACGTGCGGTCATGGACGCACTGCATGATGCGATGGAAATCGCGGTGCAGAACGTGCCCAAGATCGCGGGTCAGGTCGTTGTCTGCCCGGACGTATCCGGTTCGATGACCTGGGCTGTGACCGGGTATCGCCCGGGGGCAACCTCGGCTGTGCGTCATGTGGATGTGGCCGCCCTTGTGGCTGCTTCTTTCCAGCGGGTGAACCGCGGATGTCAGGTACTGCCGTTCGACTATGGTGTACGTGATGTACGTCTGGAGCCGCGCGACACGATCCTGACCAACGCCGAGCGTCTGGCCGAACTGGCCGGAGGTGGGACAAACTGTTCTGCGCCGCTGAAATGGCTGAACGATCGCGGGCGATCACCTGATCTGGTGGTGTTTGTCTCGGACAACCAATCGTGGGTGGATGCCCGCGACGGTGGTCAGGGAACGGCGATGTTGAAGCAGTGGGAGGCAATCAAGCGTCGCAACCCAAAGGCCAAACTGGTCTGCATCGACATCGCCCCATACGGGACCGCGCAGGCGCAGACCCGTGAAGACGTGCTGAATGTCGGCGGGTTCTCGGACGCGGTTTTTGATCAGATCGCAGCATTCGCCGATGGTCGAACCGGCCCGGATCATTGGGTTGGCGAGATCGAGAAGATCGACGTTTAAAAGAAAGGGTCAGGCGGAATGCCTGTGGGACTACATTTTGAACATGTGAACGTCTCACAATCAGACTTGTCCGCCTGACCCACCTGAAACGAAACAAGAAGGAAAGAAAACGCGTTTAATGTTGACATGGCGGGGGCACGATCAGAGGAACTTGAGGGTTCGACTCCTTCACTCTTGCGGGCGCTCTCGGGCATGGGCGGGACCTTATACCACCATGTCTGCTTTAAACGCATAACATCCTGGCGAATGCCGGTGGAACTACAGGTCAGAGCACTGATTGAAAAATCAGAGGTCGCGGGTTCAAGCCCCGCCGCGCGAAAGCGAGGTAGCTCAGAAATTTGTTTCACCACCGATTGTCGCCGGACCCTAAATGAATGAAACCCTTCGGAAATGCGTGGGTCACGTCACGCTCAGGCGTAATCGCCTGGTCGTCTAAACGATCGTAAGACGCCGTCGCGGCCCCCACATTGGGCTGCCAGAAATAAAGAAAGGATATGCTCTGACGAATGCCTGTGGAACTACAGCTTCAGGTGCCCGTACATTGTGGGTTCGAGTCCCACCATCGCAAAGTTGATGTGGCGGAAATGGTAGACGCGCGGATATGTTTCACGACCCACTTGTCGTCAGAGCTTGAAAAAATCCCGGTGAATGCCGGTGGAACTACAGATTGTCACTCTCCAGGTCGCGGGTTCGAGTCCCGCTCGTCTGAGCCCTTCGGCGACAGGCGGTAGCTCAGTCGGATAGAGCAGGTTGTTTCACCAAACCCTTGTCACCGGGTCCATGTTTGTCCGTAGCTCAGTTGGTAGAGCGCCTGCTTGAAGAGCAGGGCGTCGCAGGTTCGAACCCTGCCGGGCAAACCAACAAATTATGCAGGAGAAATGCCTGCGGGACTACATATGGGTTAGCCTGTTCGACTCAGGTCCGTCCGCAAGGGCGAGATGTCTCGCTACACTTTGTTCTCCTGATCCTTAACGAAAGGAAAACCCCGGCGAATGCCGAAGGAACTACATTGCTGCACCCTTCCGGGGAAACCGAGCGGGTTCGACTCCCCTCCTTGCAGGCGCCCATACGGCAAAGTGCTCCCTTCGGGTGGCATGGGCGGGTCTCCGGGTTGTTTCTTCTCCCCTTGTCGCCGGGGCCATGAATAATCGACTGTAGCTCATTTGCTAGAGCGCCTGACTGTTAATCAGGAAGTCGTGGGGTCCAGCCCTGCCAGCCCGAGCCAAATGAACGAAAGGAAAAGTCCGGGGGAATACTCGTGGGAGTACATCGCTTTGGTACGGTCCGCTCTGAAAGAGCCTCTCACGATCCCTTGTCCTCTGGGCCCGAAAAATCACGGCGAATGCCGGTGAAACTACATGTGTCGCGGGTTCGAATCCCGCTCGTCTGCACCCTTCGGGGACAGGCGATAGCTCAGTCAGGTAGAGCAGTTAAACGTTTCGCCAACTCTTTGTCGCCGGGACCAATGAAAGAATGAGAAAAAAGATGACCGAAAAACATACAAACTATCCCGTCACCGGCGACCACCTGAAAGATTGGGGGCACCGCCCCGGCAAGCAGTTTCCGGCCCTGTTGGCGCGGGCCAATGAAATGCGCGCCGAGGACTTTGGTCTGGCCCGTATCCGGCAAAATCTTGAAGGAGAAATTCCGCCCACCCCCGTGACGCTTGATCTGCGCACGCCTGGAGACGTGCCCTTTCACGAAAACATCGACATGTCCCATCCTGATGAAAAGGACAACGTCACCAAAGTGCGTAAAACCATGACCGAGCTGATGCGCACGCCAACCATTGAATCCGGCGCCATCATGCCCGATGCCTGCCCCGCAGGTCCGGTCGGGACGATCCCGGTTGGCGGTGTGGCAGCGGCACGCAATGCCATTCACCCGGGTATGCACTCGGCCGATATCTGCTGTTCGGTGATGATCACTGATCTGGGCAATGCTGACCCGAAAACGGTACTGGACGCAGCACAATCCATCACGCATTTCGGCCCCGGCGGGCGGCCTCAGGGCAAGCGCTTCACAACTTCGCTGAAACTGATGGATGCGTTTCGGGAAAATCCATTTCTGGACAACCCGAAATCCATTCGCATGGCACAGGAGCATATGGGAACCCAAGGCGACGGAAACCACTTTCTGTTCGTTGGCCGCTCACGCGCCACGGGCCGGACTGCAATCGTAACCCATCACGGCTCACGTGGGCCGGGTGCTGTGCTTTACAAAAACGGCATGGCCGTCGCTGAACGCTTTCGTCGTGAATTGTCGCCGCAAACGGCCAAACAGAATTCCTGGATTCCAGCGGATACCGAAGATGGTCGTAATTATTGGGAGGCCCTGCAGTTGATCCGGAAGTGGACCAAGGCCAATCACAATGCAATCCATCAAGCGACAGTCGAGGTCGCGCACGTTGGCGAAGTCGGTGATCGGTACTGGAACGAGCACAACTTCGTCTTCAAGCGGGATGATCTTTTCTACCACGGTAAGGGCGCGACGCCCGCCTGGGGGGATTATGCCACCGACGCGACGGGGTTGACGCTCATTCCCCTGAACATGTCCGAGCCGGTGCTTGTCGCTCGCGGCAAGAACCCGGCCCATGGGTTGGGTTTCAGTCCGCATGGAGCGGGAAGAAACTACTCAAGGTCCGAGCACAAGCGCCGGATGGGGTCAGTCACACCGGATCAGATGATGAAAGCCGAAACGGAAGGGTTGGATATTCGATTCCACGCCGGTGGCGTCGATGCCTCAGAGTTGCCGTCGAGCTACAAGAACGCCGACAGTATTGATCCATCCAAATCCTACGACCTGGCTGAGATCGAAGACTATATCGACCCTTACGGCTGCATCATGGCCGGTGATGTCCCACCGTTTTGGTTGAAAAAAAGAAAGGAAGAAGGTAGGTGGTGGGGGCCGAACCCCTCACCGCATTCCAGCGATAGAACGCCAAAACCGTCCGGCGTGCGGTAACCAATTTCCCACCGCTCACGGGCCTGTTGCCGTTTGGCCACTGACGCTTGAGGCATGTAATATTTTGTTTACTGGAATCATCTGCCAAACTTAGACAAGGCGCTCTTATAGGTCCGTGAGACCCAACTCGTAACCCCAGCAAAGAAAGGGTAACACATGACTATTCATCGCAACGCCCTTCAGGGGCAGATCAACACTTAAGCGCCAAAGCGGCCATGTGTGATCTTATTCGCTGACTCTGCTGTCAGCATATCTACACAACGAATATTGGGTATTATTCCATGGGCAATTCTGTCTTGGATGGTTGCACGTCTGCTGTGAGCGGCGACGGCATCATCACGAAATTCTATACTTCTTCGGCCTGGATCGAAGGCCGTGCTGAACAACAGCGCGAACAGGTCGCCGGATGGTCCGGCGTCCAAAAAGTCGCAGCGTTTCCTGACCTGCACCCCGGAAAATACGGGCCCGTTGGCTGTGCAGTTCTGGCGGATCGCATTTATCCGCAACTCATCGGAAACGACATCCGTTGCGGTATGTCGCTGTTCCAATTGGTGTCTGACGTCAGCACCCGTTGGACAGATTTGAGGATTTGAACAGTGGAGGATTTCTGGTTCATCTTATCGATTAGGAGATCGAGCCGTCTCGGCGTCCCACCACGTGATCTCGCATCGGACCTTCGTAATCTTACCGCAGAGGTTCGCCTCCGTCGGCGCGGTGTCGAAGTAAAGTTGATCGTCGGGGATCGTGCATCATCTTCCGATGCTGTTCTTTTGCGCACGCTGGACGCTGCGCATCGTTGGACCAAGTCCTTGTGCGCCGGTGTGCCAATAGCAGAAATTGCGCGAAAGGCTGGTCATCACGATGGGCATATCCGAACCCGTGCTCAGCTTGCGTATCTGTCGCCAAAGATCCAACGCGCAATCTGCGAAGGACAACAGCCCGGCGACCTCACTTTGCAGCGCATCCTCGCCCGGCCCGTCCCGTTGGACTGGAAATACCAGGAGCGGCTATACGGCTTCGACTGACGCGCGGTTTTTTCCCTGCACTTTCCCTGCTCGGCCAACCAGGGAAAACCTCTCTAAAACATTGATATGGATGGTGTTTCCAGCGCAACTTTGCGTGAAAAATGCTGTTTTCGGAAATCTTCCCTGCTATTTCCCTGCTAGAAGGGAAAAATCCGCCAAAACCGTACCCCACGTTGCTGGCAACAGAGACCCATCCCAAACATCGCGGCAAATACGTCTCTGATTGCCATTTTAGTCAGCGCGACAGCCGCGTAAGTCACGGGAATCCGGGCAGGAATTACGCTGTATTATCACTTAATATCAATAGCTTAGGTGGCTGGCGGTGCTGTCAGACGAATGCTAACTAGTCTCTACAAGAACAATGGCACTGTCCGTCACGCAGCGCCAATTTGCCGCCACTCGGAGAGAGCGGCGGCGCGGTTAAGTTTGAAATTGGCGCGTGAATAAAGGTGACGTTCTTGGTTGAAATGGTTGTGGACCGAGGCGTGGACGGAGACGAACGTTTGCAAGGTTCGCGTTCGTCGGAAGCGAAGCATGGCCCGTTCTCTTCGTCGGAATGGCTGGTGTGAATTCTCGGCCCGATTGTTGAGCCAGCGGCCGGTTTCCTGTTTGTCCACATTGCCGATGACCTTCATCGCGGCGCCGTAAGACCGCAGTAGATCGGTCACGATGACATATGGTGGACCATATCTTTTCATTGTTTTCCTGAGGAATTTCAATGCTGCTTTTCGATCCCGTCGCTTGGTAACATAGCTTTCAAGCACCTCGCCTTCGTGATCCACGGCCCTCCAGAGATAGTGGGTTTCACCGTTGATTTTTACGAACACCTCGTCCAAATGCCATTGCCAATTTGAATGAGCACGAAGTTGTTGAACCCGTTTCTTTCGGATCTCCGCGGCGAACAACGGGCCGAACCGGTTCCACCAAAATCGCACAGTCTCATGGCTGATTTCAATCCCGCGTTCGTGCAGCAAATCCTCCACATTTCGTAGTGAAAGTGGATAACGCACATACATCATAACCGCCAGGCGGATGATCTGCGGGCTCGTCTTGAAGTACTTGAATATGTCGGGTTTGCTCATGATTGGACGCTACGAAACCACCCTGCCCTGCACAAGCCAGTTTCCTCTGACACTGCCCGCACCCGGGCTCAACAGCAAGACCCGGTCGCATTGCCCGTGCATGAAGTCGACGGGCGCCGTTCCGGCTATCTGTATATGGAACCACCAACGCAAGCGCTTCAGGACGATGATTTCCTTAACCTGGCGTTCTTTGCTGTGGAACGGGGGCAGCAACTATGGCGGCAGGTCGAGGGTAGCGAAGAGTATTCCTGCGCCTCCTGCCACGAAGATGCGGTCGTAACGATGAGGGGCGTCGCCGCACGTTATCCAGTTTATGACACCAAGGCAGGCGGGCTTGTGAACCTCGAAGCGCGGATCAACGAAATGCGGGTAACCTATATGGGTGCAAAGCCCTACCGATACGAATCCGATGCACTTCTGGCGCTCACGACCTATGTCTCGCTGCAATCAAGGGGGATGGCGATGCAGGTCGCAATCGACGGCCCGTCACGCCCCTGGTTCGATGCGGGCAAAGAGTTTTATTACAAAAGGCGCGGGCAACTTAACCTTGCCTGTGCCAATTGCCACGAGGACAACGCGGGCCAGAAATTGCGCGGTGATGTTCTGAGCGAGGGCCAGATCAATGGCTTTCCGGTTTACCGGCTGCTCTGGAACGGCATGGGATCACGCCACCGGATGTTTGCATGGTGCAACACATCATTGCGTTCCGAACCCTATGCGCCGGGTTCACCCGAGTATCTCGCGTTGGAACTTTACTTAGCCTGGCGTGGCCGAGGGCTTTCGCTGGAGACCCCCGCTGTGCGCCGCTGAAGGGTGTTGTCAGACGAATGTGAACTGGTCTCCACTAGGCCGGAACGGCTGTCCTTTACGCTGCGCCAAGTCGGCGCCACTCAGCGAGAGCGGCGGCACGGTTAAGCTTGAAGTTTTCTCGTGAGTAAAGGTGGCGTTCCTGGTTGAAATGGTTGTGGACCGAGGCGTGGACGGAGACGAATTTTTGCAAACCTCGCGTTTGTCTGAAGCGCAACATTGCTCGTTCTCTTCGTCGAAACGGCAGGTGTGAATTCTCCACCCGGTTGTTTAGCCAACGGCCGGTTTCTTGTCGACCGGCATTGCCGATCTGCTTCATAGCAGCGCCATAGGATCGAAGTTTGTCTGTTACGATCACTGCCGGATTACCGTGGCGCTTCATTGATTTTCTGAGGAATTTCAATGCTGCTTTGCGATCACGGCGCTTGCTCACATAGCATTCAAGCACCTCGCCCTCGTGATCCACGGCCCGCCAGAGGTAGTGGATTTCTCCGTTGATCTTCACAAAAACCTCGTCGAGATGCCACTGCCAATTTGAATGAGCACGAAGTTGCTGAACCCGTTTTCTTCGGATCTCCGCGGCAAACAACGGCCCGAACCGGTTCCGCCAAAACCGAACTGTCTCATGACTGATGTCGATGCCACGCTCATGCAGAATGTCTTCGACGTTGCGGAGTGAAAGCGGAAAACGAACGTACAACATCACAGCAAGGCGAATGATTTCCGGCGACGTTTTGAAATAACGAAATGGACTGCGTTTTGTCATCCGGAGACGCTAAACTCCCACCCTGCCCTGCTCAAGCCAGTTTCCTCTGACAGGCCCCCGCCTGCCCTCTTCAACCTAGTTTTGTCTGACAGTGCCGTCCGTTCCGCTGCTTCAAATCCACCCCGCATTCTTCAGCCTTTTTTCATAAGATCGACCAATCGGGACCAATGTACCATCCTGAACCACCAGTGCTTTTTTGTGTCGGTCGCGTTTCACCTCTTTCACGGCACTTCGGGCGACCCACCACGAACGATGCACCTGCATTCCATCGGTATCGGCGAGATCTTCCACTGCGTCGCTCATCCGGTACAAAGCCAAACCGTCACCGTCATCCGTATGGACACGCAAATAGTGATCTTCCATTTGCATGTACTGAATGCGTCCGTTCAGACCTTCAGGTTTGCGATTGAGTTTGCCGATTGCAGGAACTTGGGCTGCATCCTTGGCTTCGGCCAGATCAGCTTGAATTTCGGCATCGGAACGGGCGGCAGTCAGAATCGGCCATTGTTCCACCAAAAGATACTGGACCACTGAAAAACTGAGGTTGATGAACGAAATTCGCAGGTAGGACATCCACACGGCGGACAACCCGCCCTCTGGGTTGACAACAGTTTCGAGAAGCCACCGGATTTCAAATGTCAGAGGAATGGCGCCTATCAACGCTGAGGCAAGCAAGAGCACCCATCCAGAGTAGTTATCGGCACCAAACGACGCACGCACACCACGTGCGATCAACAACATCTGCAACCAGCCCGCAGTCACAGAAACGACCCAGAAAATTGACGAACTAAAAATCGGTCCGTCGCCTGGACCCTGCATTACCATGAAACCGGCAGTGGCGACGATTGCCAAAATGTAGCGTTGAACCAGTCCATTCGTCATTTGCGTTTCCCTGCGCTGGGACTGCCTTGCAGCAGCTTTCATTTAGTGAACTGTAACATCGCGTCACAACACGAAACAAGATTGGGCTTTGTCTGATCTTCCACTCCTTAGTGGTTACGATGAGACAGAAACACTCTCTTATCAAACTGCCCAATTTGGGCCCATAGGCGCTGACGTCAGACAGTCGACTGTTCGGCCTCTGAAAGGCATGCAATGTAATACCCTGAAACCTGTCCGCGGAAACGCTGCCGGGTTTTTCAATTTGGAGATTGCTTTTCGGAGTGACTGCAATCCGGATTGGGCGACCTGCGCGACTATTTTCCGTTCTGACTCGGGCAATTGAACACTCATGGGCGGTAGATTTCCGTGGAATTGCTAACGCGGAACGGCAAGTCGCGCAGAATATCTTGCTGCTATTGGCGTTGCGCGAACTGCCATTTGGCCGAATTTGCGAAGTTATTGTGCGCTACGCGAAGCGAAAATGGAACAGGTAACGAAGTCCGTTAACTCTCCACTCAAAGTTCGGCCTCACTTTTTGGGCTGACAGACTGAAACAGTGGAGATGCCAAATGGAACTCGCCGCCAAACATCCCGGCGCCGGCAAGCGGACCAAAACAATGTTGCGGAGAAATAGTTCTTGGATTGGGGGCATATCAACACTCATCGCGATTGCTGTTCTTTATCTCATCACGACGGCCATCTGGATACCTGGCTCTGTTGCTGCGGTAACGGCGGCAATCCTCGTGGCTCAGGTTTTATGCCTGACATGCCGGCTTTTCTCGGTTCTTCAAGGCACACTGTCAGGATTGAACGGGCTTTTTCAAAACTGGCGCTGAAAATCGAGCGAAACCGACAATCCAACCTACTCAAACCAAAAGGATACAAACATGCCCAAATTCAACAACGCACCGGTTCTCCGAAATGTCGGAACATTGCTTAGCACCATGATGACCATCGCGCTTGCTTTTGGCTTGATCATTGGTGGCACCGCTGCCATCGGCGCGCGCTCCAACCGCTCGGAAACTGTGCCTGTGGCTCAGCCGATCATTGTTTCGGCATCCGTGATCTCTCATCAGGATCATTATCAGGTGCCGGCGACATTTATTGGGCGGATCGAGGCGGCACAAAAAACCGATCTTGGGTTTGAAACAGGCGGCACCCTTGTAGCGGTGCTGGTGGATGAAGGGGATACAGTCAATAAGGGACAGATCATCGCACAGATAGACACCCGTGCATTGGCCGCAGAACGGGATGTTCACATCGCGGCCAAAGACGCCTTACTGGCAAAACAAGAACTGGCACAACTAAATGCAGACCGAAGTATAATCCTTGCTCAACGGCAGGCCGTCTCGGTCAAACGGGTCGACGAAAGTCGCCTGAAGCTGGCGCAAATCACAGCAGAAGTTCGCCGCATCGATGCAACCATCGCCACGATTGATCTTGCCGCAGAAAAAACTGAGCTGCGCGCGCCGTTCTCCGGCAGAATTGGTGAAAGGTATCTGGACCCGGGTACCCGTATCGGTGCCACACAACCAATCGTGTCGATTTCGGCGTCCTCCGCCCCGCGCTTTCGCGTTGGCCTGCCAAACGACCTTCTGGATAATTTGGATCGCAGCGCCACCTATACTGCCAGCTTTCGCGGACAGTCGTTTTCAGCAATCCCTATTGCCGGTCGTCGTGATGTTGACCCGCTCACCCGAACGCGGGCAACGCTTTTTGAAATTGACGCACCGCATGATTTTCCCGACGGCACACTTGGGCACCTAACCCTGACCCGCGACATCAGAGGCAATGGGGCATGGGTAGAGTTAAGCGCCATTTCCGAAGGGGAACGCGGACTTTGGAGTATCTATCTGGTCAAAGAAGAAGACGGTCACAATGTTGCAAAACGTGAGGTGGTCGAACTGATCTTTTTTGATGACGACCGCGCATTCGTCCACGGTTCCCTGTCTGATGGGGCAAGTTACATCACAAATGGCAGCCACCGCATCAGCGCAGGCCAAACCGTCCAAACCACCTTTTCAAAGGAATAGACCATGGAAACCGCGACCTTCAGAAACCCGCGCCTAGTTGTTCTTGTTCTTTTGGTAATCATATCGGCTGGATTGTCCGCTTTTCTGTCCCTCGGGCGACAGGAAGATCCGACAATCACCAACATAAATGCATTGATCACAACCGTCTATCCGGGGTCGGATCCGGTACGCGTTGAATCGCTGGTGACCCAGAAAATTGAAGACGCCCTGCGAACCATCCCGGAGATCAACAACATATTCTCCTCATCCTCCACAGGGTTTTCAGCAGTCTCGGTTGAGCTAATGGAAACTGTCGCCACCGACCAGATTGAGCAGATCTGGTCAAAAGCCCGCGACGTGGTCGCCGATACGGCGCTTGATTTTCCGCCCGGGGCACAAGACCCAGATTTTTCTACAGATGGGCTTAGCGCTTATGCTGCGATTTATGCATTGCAGCCAACCGGTGACACGGCGTTTCCTGCAATCATGGGCAGGATGGCCAAATCTATCGCAGTCGAACTGCGCAATGTCCGCGGCACCAAATTGGTGGAGCTCTATGGTGAACCCGAAGAAGAGGTTTTGGTATCCCTCGACCTGGCAGAAATAGCCGCGCTGGGACTCACCCCAGACTTAATCTCGGGTGCGATTGTCGCCGCCGATGCCAAAGTCCAATCCGGGCGTCACCTGAGTGCGACAACGGATATGGTGCTGGACGTTCAAGGTGAGATTGACACACTTGAACGGCTCCACCGAATTGTTGTGCGGGAGGACGGTCTGGGCGGCGTTACCCGGCTTGGCGATGTAGCCGAGATCAGCCGTGGGCCGCGTGCACCCAGCACTGCTCTTGCACTATCGGACGGCAAAGAGGCGATCCTGATCGCGGTTCAGGTAGACGAAGGGATGCAGATTGACGTTTGGAACAATTGGCTGGACAAAGAAGTGGCGGATTTTGCATCAAGACTTCCGGCTTTCCTGGCAGTAGAAAAGGTTTTTGATCAAGGCGAGTACACCAAAAACCGATTAGCAGATGTTGCTTTGAATATGGCGATAGGTGTTGGACTGGTGATTGCGGTACTGATGGTTACACTAGGGCTGCGTTCAGCGCTGATCGTTGCTGTGGTGTTGCCACTGGTCAGTTTGGCCACTGTTACCACGATGAATATCATCGGCCTGCCGATACACCAAATGTCTGTCACCGGTCTGATAGTGGCGCTTGGACTTCTGGTTGACGCAGCTATTGTCATGACCGACGAGGTTGGCCGAGGTCTGGAAGCCGGCGTCGAGCGGGTTCAGGCTGTGGGTCAGGCTGTACGTCGCCTTGTGGCCCCGCTACTTGCGTCAACCCTGACGACAGCGTTCAGTTTCATGCCGATGATCTTGCTGCCCGGTCCTTCCGGAGATTTTGTTGGTTCAATCGCGATGGCCGTTGTCCTGATGCTGATCTGGTCCTTTCTAATTGCCATTTTGATTACGCCAGCAATCGCTGGTTGGGGCTTGCCTGAAAAGGGCAAAGCCTCACGGTTTTCCGGCGGTATAGCATCCGGTAGCTTTGGCCGAGTTTTCCGCGCCTCACTTTTGTGGAGCGTGCACAACCCTATCAAGTCAGTCAGCTTGGCACTGGTTCTTCCGATCACGGGATTTAATTCCACGTCGACGTTGACGGCGCAGTTTTTCCCCGGTGTGGACCGCGATCAGTTTCACATTGAGGTCGATCTGAAACCCGGCACTCCTATCAATGTGACACATGTTATTGCTTTGGAAATGGACGCTGCCCTGCGGGCAACCGACGGGATTGAACAGGTTTCATGGTCCATCGGTGAAAGCGCCCCGGCATTCTACTACAATATTGTGGGTGGCCGCCAGAACTCTCCGACATTTGCGCAAGCATTGATCAGAACAGCGTCTCCTGCACGTACTGCAGAATTGTTGACGCCTTTGCAGCAGCAATTGGATGCAAATTTTCCGTCTGCACGCGTTCTGGTACGTGGACTGGTACAGGGGCCGCCAGTTGCTGCGCCGGTGGAATTTCGCCTCATCGGCCCTGATCTTGGCACATTGCGCGACCTTGGTGAAAGTGCGCGCTCAATCCTGATCGGCGTTGATGATATTACATCGGTGCGTACTGGTCTCGAAGGTGGTGCGCCGAAGGCCGAAATTGATATCAACGAAGAGGCCGCGCGGTTATTGGGATTGGATCTGGCTGGGATCGCCCGACAGCTGCAATCTGGACTTGAAGGTATTGTTGGTGGTTCGTTGATTGAAGCGTCTGAACAATTGCCCGTTCGTGTTCAACTGGGCGGCGGTCTGCGCGGCGATCTGTCGCGGATTTCGAACATGAATATTGTGCCGCCGAACGCCTTGCAATTGATAGGCAAAGGTATCTTTCCTGCAATTCCACTTTCAGCGGTTGCAAATGTCGCGCTTGTGCCATCGGACAGCACAATCTCGCGCCGCAATGGCGAGCGTTTGAATACGGTTCAGGCGTTCATCAAACCAGGCGTTCTTCCCGAAGAGGCGCGCCAATCGGCGGAAAGGGCCCTTGCGGAAATGGGTTTTTCCCTACCTGAGGGCTATCGCATGCAATTTGGCGGCGACGCCGATGCGCGCAGTCAAACAGTAAACAACCTGATATCGTCGCTTGGCATCATTGTAACGCTATCCATCGCGACCGTTGTTTTGACCTTCGGCTCCTTCCGGCTGTCCGCCATCGCCTTTGGGGTTGCTGCCCTTTCGTCGGGTCTGTCGTTCTTATCGCTGGCGACATTCGGATATCCGTTTGGCATTACGGCGATAATTGGCATTATTGGCGCTATCGGCGTCTCAATAAACGCCGCCATCATCATACTGACAGGGCTACAACAGAATCCAGAGGCAAGCGGTGGAAACCGGCAGGCTATAGTGGATGTTGTGATGGGGTCATCTCGGCATATTTTGTCGACGACACTGACGACATTTGGTGGTTTTTTGCCGCTGATTGTGGCTGGTGGGGGCTTTTGGCCGCCCTTTGCGACCTCCATTGCCGGCGGAGTGCTGCTCTCGACTGTCGTAAGTTTCTACTTCACACCACAAATGTTCGCCTTGCTTGGACGTCCCGGCAATATCGCCAAAGTTGGAGAAGAGGAAACAAAGCCGAAAGTATCGAAACTCCTGCCCAAAGTACTCGTCAAACCGTGCAAGCCAGAACCGGCGTTTGGGAAAGTGGCATGAAGAGTGGGCTGGCCACACTGCCGGGATTATTCTTCGGCTTCTAGGTTAGTAGCATTCGAGGGAATGAGCGAAATTTCCCTAGGGATGCGGTGACCGAGACGCGTGGCAGCATTCACTGTTTTACAGCTATTAGGCGTATCACTGTTGTGACATCCTGATCCAACTCAAAGGACGCTTTGTTAAAAGATGGCGACCCGAATACGCTGCGGGCATCGTTCGAGAATCCGATCGGTTCTGAAGTGAAATATGCACAAGCCGGACGATTTTCCGAATTGTCTTTCACCGCTCGTATCTGAAACTAACACTGTAGATATGCCGTTACTCGCGAGACATTTCCTTTAACCTCCCAGGTTTGGGAAGAAGGAGATGTTTATGATGAAGGATCGACGCGAGATTCAGCGCAAGTTGCGGATACTGCGATACGCTGAAGA
>Ga0209344_10002955_pt1 | contig 17665 bp, 14 predicted proteins | sample Cruoilmetagenom6_FD_187293 | JGI IMG/M metagenome (GOLD analysis project Ga0209344, IMG submission 187293) | Oil polluted marine microbial communities from Coal Oil Point, Santa Barbara, California, USA - Santa Barbara Oil Seep Sample 6 (SPAdes)... | ecosystem: Environmental > Aquatic > Marine... | reverse complement strand
ATCTATCCGAAAATGGTTTGGAAAAAACCATACTGGGCCTTGCGGATGAAATGGAACCCGTTGGCAGCCAAATTCCGGTTACCATCAGCGTTAGCAATGGCGATCTGCGCTATGCTTCCTATCCAATTATTGCCGGGCATTTCTTGAATGACGGGGTGCTCTATGCAGAAAGAGCAATTGATAATTACCTAAACGGAAGCCTCACCTCAAAGCATCGATTGGGACTTTATCCAGGTGAAATAGGCACCAATGCCTTATTCGGCAAAATGAAGGGTAGTGACTTTGAAGGCGCAATAATTGTTGGACTTGGCGAGCCAGATCAGCTTACTTCTTTTCAACTTTCAAAATCTGTGGAACAAGGAGTTTTAAATTATTTGTTAAGCATTCGAGGAGCGACAGTTCCCAAAAAGGGAATTGGAATTTCTTCCTTAATCGTGGCAACGGGCTATGGCGGCCTTTCGGTAGAGGGTTCCTTAAAAGCCATTATTGACGGCGTGAACCGCGCCAATGAAAAAGTAAAAATGCTGCAGGATGAAGGTTATAGAACGGTCCAAAATATTGAGATTATTGAACTTTACGCAGACCGAGCTTTAAACTGTATGTATGTGCTCAACAAAATAACCAATAAGGAAAATTCAACCTACAATATTATTATAGGCAGTAAACGGATTAAAAACCTATTGGGTATCCAAAAGAGAACACCGCTGGACACTGCGGAAGATTGGTGGAACAGGATAACAATTAAATACAAAGAAGCCAACGAACAAACCGGCGAACTCTCAAGTATGATTTTTGGTTCTTCCACAGGCGATTCCAGGGAAGAAGAGAATGAACTATACAGCAGCACTCCATTGATAGATCTCTTTATTTCGGAAGCCTCCAGCAGTAACCAATGGTCTGCCTGCACCGCAAAAACTCTGTTTGAGTTGTTGATTCCAAATAATTTAAAGGAAAAGCTTAAAAGAAAAGGAAATATCTCTTGGATTTTGGATACCAAAACAGCTTCCTATCCGTGGGAATTGCTGCAGGACAACACAACCAATGCGAAACCGCTATGTATAAACGCCGGAATGATTCGGCAGTTATCCACAAAGGATTATCGAGTTAACATAAAACGTGTAGCCGAAAAAGGAGCCTTAATTATTGCCGATCCTATTCTGAATGGTTTTATTTCCCAATTGCCGGGTGCAAAAGAAGAGGGAATGATGGTGAAAGACACTTTGGAAAATGTTGGTTACCCTACCACAAGTCTTATAGGGACCGATGCCGAAAGCATAGTCAAGAATTTTTTCTGCAATGATTATACTATAATACATTTGGCGGGCCACGGGGTTTTCAACCCAAAATCCCCGAAAAAATCTGGAATGGTTATCGGAAAGGATATATTCCTCACAGTATTCGAAATACAACAGATGCCCGTAGTGCCGGAGCTCGTTTTCGTAAACTGTTGCCACCTTGGTTACAGCAATGCGGAAGATGAAAGGTTTTATCAAGATCGCTATAAACTGGCTGCAAATATTGGTACCGAATTGATAAGTATAGGTGTGAAAGCCGTAATCGCTGCGGGATGGGCCGTGAATGATGCCGCTGCACTGGATTTTTCGCAGGTCTTCTATAACAGTATGTTCTCTGGGGATAATTTTGGCGATGCCGTAAAAAATGCCCGAAACTACATTTATGAAAAACACCCGGGCAACAATACTTGGGGCGCCTATCAATGTTATGGCGATCCTTTCTTTAAACTGAAAGGAATCTCTGCCGGAAAAGGTTCTTGGTCGCCAAGTTACATAGTTCCGCAGGAAGCCGAAATACACCTGGATAACCTGCTCAACCAATTGCAGATGGCAACCGGTGCAGATAAAGACCATTTGGCAGAATTGAATACCATTATGAAAGCAGTGGATAGAGATGTTTTTAGAACACCACAAATTATAGAAAGGGTAGCCAAAATATATCAGGAATTGGCAATGTACATTGAAGCTTCTGATAATTATGAAGAACTCCTAAAAATGGAGAATGCGGAATTCTCCTTTTCCTGTATGGAAAAATATTGCAATACACGAGCGAAACAGTATATCAGGGAAATTTTTGAAAATGAAAACCCTACCGCAGCTTCCAAAAAAGAAGCGTATAAAAAAACGGAACGTGTAATTACTGATCTTACGGTATTGCTTTTTGCAGGCGAAACGGCCGAACGCCACAATCTTTTGGGAAGTGCTTACAAACGTTTGGCAATGTTGGCCCCAGATACTAAAAAGCGGATCAATGCCTATAAAACTGCAATCTCGCATTACGAAAGGGCTTTTAAAAATGATTTAAATTCAAATAAAACCTATTCCCTCGCAAATGCCATCGAACTCGCTTGCTTGTTGGTATTTAGTGGGGCAATGGACCATGGAAGTGAATTTACGGTTGATAAGAAAAAATACAAATTAAGATCCGTTTCCGAAGCACAGCAAACCCTTGTTGAACTTCAATATAAATTAAAAGAAAAATCGGATGCAGAAGATCTTGATTATTGGGATTTGATCGCTTTTTTAAATATCGATTTATGTCTCCTCTTAATTATTGAAGATCAAAAAATAGAAACAAAATGGAATGAGGTCATTCAAAACTTCAAGAAGGTTTGGCAAAAAGCCGGTTCCGAAGCAAAAAAAGCCGCAGAATTGGAGCATCTCGAATTTTTGACCCATTCACTTAATGTAGCAGCAGGTTTAAATGGAGAAGTTTTTAAGCCGCAATATGATTTGGAAACCCGAATCAATGAGTTGAGAACAGCATTGAGCGGGGTTAGAAAAAAGTTGAAGTCAGAAAGTGTTGTAAAAGCAAAACCAAAAGCGGCAACTTCAAAACCGAAACCAAAACCAAAATCAAAGCCCAAAAAATAGGTTTAAAGCCAAATGTTTAAAGTAAAAACCTTGTTGGTATAATTTATCAGCGAGGTTTTTTATTTTACGATGGATAAGCATTGGCATAATCTTTCCACAAATATTATCTTTATCAAAATTTCAGTTTATGGAAGAAAAATTTAAAGCGTTAGTCAATGATAATTTTGAGTTTTCGTTGAGTTCGAAAGATTTGGAAACACTTGATGTTATATCCGATAACAAAAAATCCAATGTTATTTATAATAATAAATCGGTTGTGGTTGAAACCCTCGAGGCAGATTTCAGAGACAGAATTTACACTTTATCGATAAATGGCAATCGCTATCAAGTCAAGATAGAAAACGAATTGGATGCCCTTATTACCAAGATGGGGCTTTCGCTTGGAAATGATTCTTTTGAAGATGAAATCCACGCCCCAATGCCGGGCATTATTTTGGAAGTTAATATTTCCGCAGGAGATGAAGTAAAAAAAGGCGATTTTATTTGCGTTTTGGAAGCGATGAAAATGGAAAATACCTTGACTGCTCCGCGTGACGGCGTTATCAAATCGGTAAACATCACAAAAGGCGAAACAGTCGATAAAGGAAAATTGCTAATTGAATTAGAAAAAAATGATTAAGAAAATATTAATTGCCAATAGAGGCGAAATTGCTTTGCGAATCATGAAGACCGCCCGAAATATGGGCATTAAAACGGTTGCCGTGTTTTCCGAAGCCGATAGAAATGCGCCCCACGTAAAGTTTGCGGATGAAGCCGTTTGCATTGGTCCGCCGCCTTCCAACGAATCCTATCTTTTGGGCGATAAAATCATAAAGGTTGCCAAGGAATTGAACGTGGATGCCATCCATCCCGGCTACGGATTTTTAAGTGAAAATGCGGAATTCGGTGAAAGTGTCGAAAAAAGCGGAATGATATTTATAGGGCCAAAATCGCACGCCATCCGCATCATGGGAAGCAAGCTCGCCGCAAAGGATGCCGTAAAAAAATACGACATCCCGATGGTTCCCGGCACCGATGAGGCCATTACCGATGTTGCCGCAGCAAAGGAAATTGCAAAAGAGATTGGCTTCCCAATTCTTATAAAAGCTTCTGCTGGCGGTGGCGGAAAGGGAATGCGCATCGTTGAAAACGCCAACGAATTTGAGGAACAGATGAAACGCGCCATCAGCGAGGCTGAAAACGCTTTCGGCGATGGCTCCGTCTTTATCGAAAAATTTGTCACTTCGCCACGGCACATCGAAATCCAGGTTTTGGCAGATAATTTTGGCAACACCGTCCATCTTTTTGAGCGGGAATGCAGCATTCAGCGTCGCCACCAAAAAGTAGTGGAGGAAGCACCTTCCTCGGTTTTGACGCCGGAACTACGCAAACAAATGGGCGAAGCAGCCGTGAAAGTTGCAAAAGCCTGTGATTATGTGGGAGCGGGAACGGTGGAATTTCTTTTGGATGACAAACACAATTTCTACTTCCTCGAAATGAACACCCGTCTGCAAGTGGAGCATCCCGTTACCGAACTTATTACCGGGCTCGATTTGGTGGAACAGCAGATAAATGTTGCCAATAATGAAAAGCTTTCCTTTTCGCAGGAAGATTTAAAAATCACCGGCCACGCTTTTGAGCTGCGTGTTTACGCTGAAGACCCACTGAACAACTTTATGCCGAGTGTTGGAAAATTGGAAGTGTATCGACCGCCGAGCGGAAAAAACATTCGCGTGGACGATGGTTTTATTGAAGGCATGCAGGTGCCGATCCAATACGACCCCATGCTTTCAAAATTGATAACCTACGGAAAAACCCGAAACGAGGCGATGCAGCGGATGCTGGAAGCCATTTCAAGTTACGATGTGGAAGGCGTTAGCACCACGCTTCCTTTTGGAAAATTTGTGTTTGAGCACGAAGCCTTCCGAAGTGGAAATTTCGACACCAATTTTGTAAAGAAATACTATTCCGAAGAAAAGCTGAAAGCCATCAATGAAGAGGAAGCCAAAGTGGCGGCGCTTTTCGCATTAAAACAATATTTAAAAGATTCACAAATGCTTCGTATGCCGAAGTAAATTCTTTGCGCCCTCTGCATCTCTGCGGTGCAATTTATTACCGCAAAGGCGCAGAGTTCGCAGAGGCTTCAATTATCACAAATATGACCGACAACAATAAAAAACTGCAAGCAATAATTTCCGAAGCCAAAAAAGGTGGAGGCGAAAAACGAATTGCAAAACAGCACGAAAAGAAAAAACTCACCGCCCGCGAACGTGTGGAATATCTCCTCGACGAAGGCTCCTTTGAGGAAATGGGCATCCTCGTAACCCATAGAACCACCGACTTTGATATGCAAAACGAAGTGTATTACGGCGATGGTGTGGTTACGGGTTATGGCACCATCAACGGCCGTCTTGTTTATATTTTCGCACAGGATTTTACGGTTTTTGGAGGAGCCCTTTCCGAAACCCACGCAGAGAAAATCTGTAAAATAATGGACCACGCCGTGAGCGTTGGCGCGCCCGTAATTGGCTTGAATGATTCCGGCGGTGCCCGAATTCAAGAAGGTGTTCGGTCTTTGGGTGGCTACGCCGATATCTTTTACAGAAACGTACAGGCTTCGGGCGTAATCCCGCAGATTTCGGCAATTATGGGGCCTTGTGCCGGCGGGGCGGTGTATTCACCTGCAATGACCGATTTTACTTTAATGGTGCAGGACAGCAGTTATATGTTCGTTACGGGACCCAATGTGGTGAAAACCGTTACCAATGAAAACGTTACTTCCGAAGAACTGGGCGGTGCGCGCACGCACGCCACCAAAAGTGGGGTGACACATTTCACGGCGGCGAATGATATTGTGTGTTTGGAACAGATAAAAACGCTGCTCAGCTATCTTCCGCAGAACAATAAATCCGTAACTGAAAAACTGCCTTTTGAAGCTGCCGATGAGTTTCGGGAGGAACTGGAAACCATCGTCCCGGATTCCGCAAACAAACCCTATGATATGCACGCCGTAATCAAGGGAATTATTGATGCAGATTCTTTCTTTGAAGTGCATAAGGATTACGCGGACAACATTATAGTCGGTTTTGCACAATTGGGCGGCAGAAGTATTGGCATCGTTGCAAACCAACCGATGAGCCTCGCGGGCGTTTTGGATGTTGACAGTTCCAAAAAAGGTGCGCGGTTTACGCGTTTCTGCGATTGTTTTAACATTCCGCTTTTGGTTTTGGTGGACGTGCCGGGCTTTCTTCCGGGCACCGACCAGGAATGGAACGGCATTATTCTGAACGGCGCAAAATTGCTTTACGCTTTAAGCGAAGCGACCGTTCCAAGAGTTACTGTAATTACCCGAAAAGCTTATGGTGGCGCGTATGATGTAATGAACAGTAAACACATTGGCGCTGATATGAACTATGCCTGGCCAACTGCTGAAATCGCGGTAATGGGAGCTAAGGGAGCGAGCGAGATTATTTTCAGAAAAGAAATTGCTGCTGCTGAAAACCCTGTGTTGAAACTCTCGGAAAAAGAAGCGGAATACGCTGAAAAATTTGCCAATCCTTTTAAAGCTGCACAACGCGGGTTTATTGATGAAGTAATTCAACCACGTGAAACCCGCAGAAAGTTATTGAAGGCTTTTGCAATGTTGGAAACCAAGGATGTTCCGAGGCCGAACAGAAAGCACGGAAATATTCCGCTTTAAAAATTTTGAGTACTACAGTTGATAATTGTCATAAATAAGCGGATTTACAATTCATAAATTTATAGATTAATTAAACATGTTCTATAAATGTCCATAACAAACTTCAACATTAAAGGGCTGACAGATTCTGAAGTCTTGGCTTCGCGAAAAAAGTTCGGCAGCAATATTCTTGAATCAAAAAAGAAAAACCATTTTCTGGAAGCTATAAAAGGCTTGGCAAAGGAACCGATGGTTATTTTACTTTTGGTTGCTGCAACGCTTTACTTCTTTACAGGAAATACGGGCGACGGAATTTTTCTGGCTGCTGCAATTCTCTTAGTTGCTGCAATTTCACTATATCAAGACGCAAAAACCCATAATGCACTCGAAAAACTCAAAGAACTTTCACAACCGCATTGTAAGGTAATCCGCAATGGAGAAGTCATTGAAATAGCGAGTCAAGATGTTGTTGTTGGCGATTTTTTAATGGTTGAGGAAGGTTCCACAATCGTTGCCGATGGCACCATTGTCCATTCCAACGATTTTTCGGTAAACGAATCCATTTTAACTGGAGAATCCTTTTCCGTTGAAAAAGACGCAAATTCCGCAGACAACAAGATTTATATGGGAACCCAAGTGGGGGGCGGGCTTGCCATTGCCGAAATAACCGCGATAGGCAACCAAACCAAAGTTGGGAAAATAGGGAAGAGCATAGAGGATATTTCTTCCGAAAAATCGACACTCGAACTTCAGATAAACAATTTTGTAAAAAAGATGGTAATCGCGGGAGCGGTGGTTTTTCTCTTGGTTTGGGGCATCAACTACTACAATTCCCAAGACGTTTTGGACAGTCTGTTAAAGGCGCTTACCCTTGCCATGAGTATCTTGCCGGAAGAAATCCCGGTTGCCTTTACCACCTTTATGGCCATTGGCGCGTGGCGGCTGATGAATATGGGCGTAATCGTAAAACAGATGAAAACCGTGGAATCCCTGGGCAGTGCCACGATAATCTGTGTGGACAAGACGGGTACGATTACGGAGAATAAAATGCGGCTCGATAAAATTTTCACGCTGGAGACCGATAAGATCACTTCGGTAAAAGAAGTGCTTTCCGCCAGTGAAAAGAAACTCATAATTACCGCAATGTGGGCCAGCGAGCCCATTCCTTTTGATACCATGGAGCAATCGCTTCACAGTTTTTATGAAAGGATTGCTGAAAACGATGAAAGGCCCAATTTCAAAATGGTCCACGAATATCCTCTGGGAGGCAAACCCCCGATGATGACCCATATTTTTGAAAATGACAAGGGAGATAGAATCATCGCTGCCAAAGGTGCGCCCGAAGCTTTGATGGCAGTTTCAGGTTTAAGTGATAGTGAAAAGGAAATTTTAAAAAAGAAAATAACGGATCTGGCAGCCCAAGGCTATCGGGTTTTGGGCGTGGGAATTTCAAAATTTGAAGGAACTGACTGGCCAAAAAAACAACAGCATTTCAAGTTTGAATTTAAAGGTCTGGTTGCTTTTTACGACCCGCCAAAAGGGAACATTTCAAAAGTATTCCAGGATTTTTACAATGCGGGCATTGCGGTTAAAATCATCACTGGCGATATTGCCGAAACCACTGCGGCCATTGCCAAAAAGGTAAATTTCAGGGGCTCTGGGGAGGTTATTTCGGGCGATGACCTTGTAGATCTGAACGATTCGGAACTGGCAAAGATCACATCAGAAAAAAACATTTTCGCGCGGATGTTTCCCGAAGCGAAACTTAAAATAATCAACGCCCTGAAAGCGCAGGGCCACATAGTGGCGATGACGGGCGATGGCGTAAACGACGGCCCGGCGCTAAAAGCCGCAAATATCGGGGTGGCAATGGGGAAGAAGGGCACCGAAATAGCCAAACAATCCGCCTCGCTGATCCTTGTGGACGACGACCTTTCCAAAATGGTGGAGGCCGTGGCGATGGGCAGAAAAATATATTCCAACCTAAAAAAGGCCATTCAGTATATCATTTCTATCCACATTCCCATCATCCTTACCGTTTTTATCCCCTTGGTTTTGGGCTGGGTGTATCCCAATATCTTCACGCCCGTACACGTTATTTTGTTGGAATTGATAATGGGCCCGACCTGCTCGATAGTCTATGAAAACGAACCGCTGGAAAAGGATTCCATGCTCCAAAAACCACGGCCTTTTTCCAGCACCTTTTTTAATTGGAACGAGCTTTTTACCAGTATTATCCAAGGATTGGCGATTACGGCCGGTGTGCTTGCGGTATATCAAATTGCCGTAAATAACGGCGCCAACGAAACGATAACCCGAACCATGGTATATACCGCCCTCATAACCGCAAACATTGTGCTGACCTTTGTAAACCGCTCTTTTATCTACTCCATTTTTACCACTTTCAAATATAAAAACAACTTGGTGCCAATCATAGTGGGCATTACCGTAGGCATTACCCTTTTGCTCCTTTTTGTGCCGCCCTTCACTAAGTTTTTTCAATTTGAAAGACTTGATATAAACCAGCTTGGCATCAGTGTTGGAATCGGGATGTTGAGTGTGTTGTGGTTTGAAATCGTGAAATTGTGGAAACGCAAACAAATTTCAAAAACAGCTATTTCCTCTTCTTAATCGGATTTAAGTTATTGATAAACAATTATTAACTGATTTTTGTCATAGTAAAAAACTGCGTTCCAATGTAAATTTGAGTGTTTCACGAAAACGTAAACATTATGAAAAAGTTCAGTTTTTTGTTTGTTGCCACCATGCTGCTGTTTTCAATTGGCGCGGAAGCACAGGAAAAATGGTCGTTGGAATTCAGGCCTGGACTTAATTTTCCCACTGGTGACGTGGGCAATACCGACACTAAAATTGGCTTTGGTTTCGAACTTACCGGCGCATATAAAATTATGCCCCATTTAGCAGCTTATGCGGGTTGGGGCTTAAACGAGTTTAAGGGTGATGATAGTTTATTAACTGAGGAACTTACACTCAAGGAAACAGGATATACATTCGGTTTTCAAATCATAAAACCTATCGGTACTTCCGCATTTTCGTACTTGGCAAGGGCTGGAGCGGTTTACAATCATATAGAAGTTGAAAATAACAGTGGCAGTATTACCGCCGACACTGGCCACGGATTTGGTTGGCAAGTTGCTGCAGGAGTAGATTATGAGTTTGCTCCCAACCTCGCGCTGCGCCCCATGCTCCGCTACCGTTCGCTTTCTAGGGATATAACGATTGAAAATACTTCAACTGAATTAAAACTGAATTATATCTCATTTGGAATTGGTTTGGCTTGGGACTTTTAAGACCGAAATCACGAAAAGTATTTTAAAATGAAAATTGCATTCTTCATTCTTCTTCTACTCCACGGCCTAATTCATTTGATGGGCTTTTTAAAGGCTTTTGACTTCGCCGAAATTCCACAATTGTCACAAAATTTCTCAAAACCGCAAGGTCTTTTATGGCTCTCGGTCGCTCTGGTTTTTGTGATAACGGCAATTTTATTTCTGTTGAAAAACAATCTTTGGTTTTGGATTGCTATAGCTGCGGTAGTAGTATCGCAGGTTTTGATTATTGTTAATTGGCAGGACGCCAAATTTGGCACCCTCGCCAATTTGATCGTATTGTTCGTAGCCCTTCTGGCAATGGCGAACTGGAATTTTGAAAGGGAATTTAAAAAGGATATTTCCCAATCTTTAGAAAGTGTGAACATTTCCGAAGAAATAATCTCTGAAGCCGATATTGCCCAGCTTCCTATTCCGGTTCAGAACTATCTCAAATACGTCGGTGCAATAGGCAAACCTAAAATTAAAACCGCTAAAGCTATTTTTAAAGGGGAAATGCGCGAAAAGAGAAAGGATTGGTTCGTATTCACTTCAGAACAGTATAATTTTTTTGAAGATCCCACGCGCTTGTTTTTTATGAAAGCCAATTTCAAAGGCTTGCCTACCCAGGGCTATCATCGATATAAAGATGGAAAGGCATCGATGCTAATAAAACTGCTTTCCGTTTTTCCTGTGGTAAATATCGCGGAACCCGAAATGTTCAAGACCGAGACCGTTACTTTTTTTAACGATATGTGCCTTTTTGCGCCAGCAGCCTTGATTGACAAACGTATCGAGTGGCAGACCTTGGATAATAACTCGGTAAAGGCTGTTTTTCACAATGGGGAGGTTTCAGTATCGGCGATTTTGAAATTCGACGAGAGTGGGCGATTGATCAATTTTATTTCGGAAGACAGGGTGGATGTGAATTCCAACCAAAACGTCCCGTTTTCAACCCCGGTTACCGAATACGGTACGGTCAATGGCTATAAACTGCCCATTGCTGCCGATGCCGTTTGGCACTTTCCCGAAGGCGATTTTGTTTACGGAAAGTTCTATTTACAGGATGTTCAGTACAATTTGAAAATTTCAGATTAGGAAAATGGCCTATTCAAAAAATAATAAACTGCTGTTTATAAAAGGCCTCCACACGGTTATTTGGCTGTTTTTCAATGTGGTGATTTTCTATCTTTTATACGCCGCCATCGCCAATAAAATTGACAAATGGGTCTGAATCTGCATAGCCATTGTTTTGTTGGAAGGCTTGGTTTTGCTGGCTTTTAAAATGTTTTGTCCGCTTACGGTCTTGGCTCGAAAATATTCTGACTCCACCAGAGCCAACTTCGATATTTTCCTTGAATTGGTTGGCGAAATACAACAAGCTTATTTACACAACTATTTTCTTTATAGCTTTAATTATTATCTTTTTTAGAATATTTATTTAATAAAAAAATTTAACGCTACCTGTAGATCCATTTGATATGGTTGAAATTTGGTATTTTCGTTATTTAAAAACCAAACAAAAAACATCTCGCATGCTCACAGATTTAAAAGAAAATTTCACCCATATTTTTGAAGACGCTCTCATCGCTGAAATAAACGAAGTAGGTACTTTAAAAGATGTAAAGGAAGGCGAGAAGCTTATTGAAATTGGTGATTACGTACGCTCCATGCCCTTGCTCCTCAAGGGGGCCATAAAAATTTTAAGGGAAGACGACGACGGCGACGAACTGCTGCTCTATTTTTTGGAGCGCGGCGATACCTGCGCCATGACCCTAACCTGCTGTTTGGGGCAGACCAAAAGCGAGATCCGAGCCATCGCAGAGCTCGACACCACGTTGATAATGATACCCATCCAAAAAATGGAGGAGTGGACGGGCAAGTATAAAAGTTGGCGCAACTTCGTCTTTCAAAGCTACCACGCCCGCCTTACCGAAATGCTCGAAACCATTGACAGCATTGCATTTTACAATATGGACGAGCGCTTGGTAAAATACCTTCAAAACAAAAAAAAGGTAACAAATGATTCCCTGATCAATTCCACGCATCAGGAAATTGCGTATGAGCTTCACACCTCGCGCGTGGTGGTGTCGCGTTTGTTGAAGAAGCTGGAATCCATGGGGAAAATCGAGCTTAACCGAAACAGTATTAAAATAATCGCACTTTAGTTTTAAGATGACATATTTAAACCGTTGAAGTGTAACTTTTGTTACTGCCAAGTGTGAAGTTTCCCTTTATTTTTGAAGTGTACACAACTTTATACTCAAAATATGAAACTTTTAGCCACATTATTTTTGATCAGTTTATTCACTTCCTGCAATACCAATACTCGTAAGGAATATTTGGCGATTGCCGAAAATGCAGAAAACTTAATACTTACAAGCCCTCAGGAACATCCCGGCAAGAAATTGATGGAAAACAACTGTTACGTTTGCCACAATCCAAAAACTGCCGAAGATGCAATGATTGCCCCGCCTATGATAGCCGTAAAGATGCATTATATTTCGGAAGATACTTCAAAGGAAGCGTTTGTGGAGAGTTTTGTCAATTTCTTAAAAAATCCTTCCGAGGAGAAATCAAAAATGCCCGGTGCCATAAAGAAATTCGGATTGATGCCTTATCAATTCTATCCCGAGGAAACCATCAGGCAGATTGCGGATTATGTATTTGAAAATGAAATAGAAGAACCCGAATGGTTTGAGGCGCACTACAAGCAAATGCACGGCGACAGACCGCAGATGAAAGGTCGAATGGGTCGCGGAATGGGGAATGGCAAAGGAATGGGTAAAAACCAAAATACAAATGCGCAACCTTCCGTGAAGGAACGCGGCATGCAAATGGCACAGACCACCAAAGCCGAATTGGGGAAGAACCTGATGAGCCAAATCCAAAAGAACGGGGTTATTGCCGCCCTAGACTTTTGTAATGTTCAGGCTTTGCCCATAACAGACAGTATGGCTACCGTCCATAAAGCATATATTAAGCGCGTTACGGATAAACCGAGAAACCCACAAAACAAGGCCAATGCCGCAGAACTGCAATACCTGGAAAAATTCAAAAAACAAGTGACTGCCGGAGACGAGGTAAACCCGATTGTGGTTGATTTGGGCAAGGAAACAGAATTTTATTACCCCATCGTTACCAATTCCATGTGCTTGAAATGCCACGGCACTCCCGGAAAGGAACTGGAAACACTCACCTTGTCCAAAATACAGGAGTTGTACCCAGCGGATAAGGCAACCGGTTACGGCGAAAATGAAGTGCGCGGCATTTGGAGTATCCGTTTTGAAAATTAGCATATGAATTATTACGAAACCTTTTGGAACCACAAATACCTCAGTGGTGAAACGGGCTGGGATATAGGCCACGTTTCCACGCCTATAAAGGAATACATCGACCAACTTTCAGATAAAAATTTAAAGATTTTGATTCCCGGCGGCGGTAATTCCTATGAGGCGGAATACCTTTTTGAAAACGGTTTCAACAACGTTTACGTGGTGGATATTTCGTCTATTCCCTTAAAAAATCTTGCCGAACGCATTCCGTCATTTCCTAAGGAAAACCTTTTGCACGCCGACTTTTTTGAATTGGAGGATACCTTCGACCTGATTTTGGAACAGACTTTCTTTTGTGCCTTGGAACCATCCTTTCGTAAAGAATATGAAAATAAAATGCACAAACTGCTCAAGCCAAATGGGAAGCTGGTAGGATTACTTTTCAATATTCCCCTAAATGATGACAAACCTCCTTTCGGGGGAAATAAAACAGAGTACCTCTCCCTTTTTAAAGAAAAATTTAAAATAGAGTCAATGGAGGTTGCTTATAATTCAATTCCACAAAGAGCGGGAAATGAATTGTTTTTTATGCTTTCAAAAAAATAAGGCATAGCCACATTGTAACCGATGTTACTTGATACCTCAATTAAACCAGCTATTTTTGACCCTTAACCCGTAATTATGGCATTAATAGAAATCCTTGGATATATAAGCGCATTGTTCATAGGTTTATCCTTGGGCATTATTGGTGGCGGGGGTTCTATTTTGGCAGTACCGGTTTTGGCTTATTTATTTTCGGTAGATGAAAAATCTGCGACCGCTTACTCATTGTTCATTGTCGGAACCAGTGCATTGGTTGGTGGAATAAAACAATATTTCAAAGGCTATGTAGATTTGCGGACTGCAATTGTATTTGGTTTTCCGGCAATTATCGGGGTTACATTGGTAAGGCATTATTTAGTGCCCGCTTTGCCGGATGTATTATTGACCATAGGCCAATTCCAACTCACCCGAAGAATGGGAATGTTTGGTCTTTTCGCACTTTTAATGATTCCCGCTGCCTTTTCCATGCTAAATGGAAAAAAAAATCTAACCAAAAAAACTACTGGAAAAGTAAAGTACAACTATCCTTTAATATTGATTGAAGGATTGATTTTAGGCGCCGTAACAGGTATCATTGGTGCGGGTGGTGGTTTTTTGATAATACCTGCCTTGGTTCTTTTGGCCAATGTAGAGATGAAGGTGGCCGTAGGGACTTCACTTATTATTATTGCGCTAAATTCATTGATTGGTTTTTTTCTGGGCGATGCCCTGGTGCGGCAAATAGATTGGAGTTTTCTATTGACCATCACAACAATATCACTGATAGGTATTTTCATCGGTAGCTATCTCGGGAATTTTATCGATGGAAAAAAACTGAAAAAGGCTTTTGGCTATTTTATTTTTGTAATGGCCATCTTCATCTTCTATATGGAATTTATAGTCAAACAGTAGTGTAACTTATGTTACTGTACACAAATTCATTATAGCTTAATTTTATCTAAAATTTAAAAAGAATAGTTAAAATTAATTATTATGGAAACAACTTCAGAATTACAACAAGTAAACACAATGCCGAGAATAGGAGATAACGCACCAGATTTTGAGGCAGTTACAACAAAAGGAAAAATAAAGTTCTCAGACTTTGCCAAAGACAAATGGGTAGTGATGTTTTCGCATCCAGCCGATTTTACACCTGTCTGCACCACCGAAATGAGTGGTTTCGCACAGCGAAAGGGTGAGTTTGACGCACTCAACACAGAGCTTTTAGGTTTGAGTATAGATAGCATACACGCGCATTTGGGCTGGGTTCAAAACGTAAGGGAAAATACAGGCGTATATTTTGATTTCCCAATCATTGCAGATTTGGATATGAAGGTTTCAAAACGCTACGGGATGCTTCAACCCAATGAAAGTGAAACAGCTGCCGTACGCGCGGTATTCTTTATTGACCCCAATAAGAAAATACGTTTGATAATGTACTATCCATTAAATGTGGGTAGAAATATGGACGAAATTTTACGTGCGCTGAATGCCCTTCAAACATCAGATAAATATGGGGTTGCAATGCCCTTGGATTGGAAAAAGGGGGATAAGGTAATTGTAGGGCCCCCAAAAACATTGGATGAGCTTAATGAAAGATTGGCAGACGATTCGTTGGAAAAAGTAGATTGGTATTTGGCGAAGAAAACTATTTAAGCACTTTAAAAAATCAGCCTTGGGGTTTTGTTCTCAAGGCTGATTTTTATTATATTTAAATAAAAAGGATTATGAAAATTAAACAATTTGAATACGAACCTCTTTCACATTTTTCATACGCTATTATCAGTGATGGCAAAATGGCCTTGGTAGATCCCGAAAGAAACCCACAGCAATACTATAAATATGCCGAAGAAAACGATGCTAAAATTGTTGCCGTTTTTGAAACGCATCCGCATGCTGATTTTGTGAGTTCACACCTTCAAATTCACAATGAAACTGGTGCAAAACTATATTGCAGTGGGAAAACGGGTGCTGATTACCCACACGTCTCTTTTGACGATGGCGATGAGGTTAAAATGGGCAATACCACTTTTAGGGCCATAAATACCCCGGGGCATTCCCCCGATAGCGTTACTATTGTTGCCACGGAAGAAAACAAGACAGCGCTATTTACAGGCGACACCCTGTTTGTGGGTGACGTTGGCCGTCCCGATTTGCGCGAAAAGGCTGGCCATATGAAGGCCAAACGCGAGGAACTTGCAAAAATGATGTATGATACCATTCAAAATAAATTTACCGATTTGCCCGATACGGCCTATGTTTATCCAGCCCATGGCGCAGGCTCCCTCTGCGGAAAAGGAATGAGCGAGGATGCTTCGTCAAGTACGTTGGGCAATGAGCGCATTGGCAATTGGGCATTTAAAAAACAGACAGAGGAGCAGTTTGTAAACCATTTGCTGGATTCCCAACCTTTTATCCCGCATTATTTTGGGTATAATGTGGACGTAAACAAAAACGGCGCAAAAAACCTGCGGACTGCATTGGGCGGTATTTCATTTAAGTTGGATGTTGAAAAGGCCGAAAGTGAAGCCCTGATTATTGATATTCGCAATGAGGAAGATTTTAAGAAGAACCATTTGCCGGGCAGTATAAATATTATGGCTACTTCCGACACGTCAAAGTTTGAAACCTGGTTGGGGTCTATTGTACGGCCTGATGAGAAATTCCATTTGGTTGTCGATTCCATTGAAAATGCTGAAAAAATTCTTCACCGTACGGCTAAGATTGGTTATGAAGCCAATGTAAAAACTGTATTTACACTCGGAGATAAAATTTTTGAAAAATCGGCTGCTTTCAATTTGGAGGATTTCAAAGAGAATACAGAAAAGTACACCATTGTTGATATCCGTAATGAAAGTGAGGTATCCGAAGGGAAATTCTTTGACAAAGCCATTGCTATTCCGCTACACCAATTGCGCGAAAAATCGGAGGAGATTCCTACCGACAAACCCATAGTGGTACACTGTGCAGGAGGATACCGCAGCGCTGCCGGTAGCAGTATTTTGGAGAAAGAGATAAAGATTGAAAAAGTTTATGATCTAAGTGACGATATCGAGGATTTTAAATAGTCACAGTTTCACACCAAAGGCTAAATCGCCAGCATCGCCCAAGCCCGGCAGAATATAGCCTCGGCTGTTGAGTTTTTCATCTACGGCTGCTATCCAAAGATGTGTGTTTTCGGGAAATTTATCCTGAATATACATTATTCCGGGTTTGGCGCCGATGATGGATAGAATATGGATTTGCTTTGGCGTTCCGTGACTTTTAAAGGCTTTAAGCACATTTTCCAACGTTTTTCCCGTTGCCAGCATCGGGTCGGTCAATAGCAAGGTTTTTCCCTCAATGGATGGCGATGCCAGATAATTTACGATCACTTCAAAAGCATCGGCGTCATCGGCGTGGTGCCGGAATGCAGAAATATAGGCGTTTTCGGCCTTGTCAAAAAAACTTATAACCCCAGTGTGAAGGGGCAGGGCCGCCCGTAAAATGGAACAAACAACAATATCCGTTTCGGGTACTTTCATTTCCTTTTCCCCCAACGGCGTTTTCACCACTTCCGTTTTATAGTGAAGTGTTTTGCTCATTTCATAACTGAGAATTTCCCCGATGCGCTCAATATTCTTCCGAAAGCGCATGGAATCCTTTTGAATGGAAACATCGCGCATTTCCAGAACAAATTGGTTGAGAACGGAATTTTCGTTGCTGAAGTCGTGGACTATCATGGTTTTAAATAGATTGGTATTTTCTGAGGTTCAAAATATGGATAATTTAGATAAAGGTAGAAAAAGGAGCAGCATATTTTACAAACTGTAACAAAAGTTGCATTATAAAGAAGCTGCATCTTTTATCTTTGTTTAGATTTTCACCATCAATTTTCTGAAGTATGGAAGATATGCTCTTTTATGATAGAATGCAATTTGCATTTACTATCAC
>Ga0209344_10002954_pt1 | contig 17665 bp, 13 predicted proteins | sample Cruoilmetagenom6_FD_187293 | JGI IMG/M metagenome (GOLD analysis project Ga0209344, IMG submission 187293) | Oil polluted marine microbial communities from Coal Oil Point, Santa Barbara, California, USA - Santa Barbara Oil Seep Sample 6 (SPAdes)... | ecosystem: Environmental > Aquatic > Marine... | reverse complement strand
TTAATAGTGCTGCTGATTTTAACAAAATAACTCTAATTCTAGAGCCTAAATAAGTTTTTAAACTTTATTAGAAAAGAAAAGCCTTCAATCTATAAAAGAATGAAGGCTTTATCAGTACTCAAGGTGGGAATCGAACCCACACGACCGAAGTCACTGGATTTTGAATCCAGCGCGTCTACCAATTCCGCCACTTGAGCAATTTTGGAATGCAAAACTATAAAATATTTTATTACAATCCATTAAAAATAGTGCCTTTTATGCTTTTTCAGTCCAAATAAATTCCTAAATTTGCACCTCGTTAAAAGTAAATGGTTTAAATCATTACCAAACAAACAATTAGGCATGTCTAATTTAACAACAGAAGCAAAAATATTTGCTTGTAATCAGAGTAAAGAACTAGCAAATAAAATTGCAGTAACTTTTGGTGTTCCCTTAGGTAATGTAATTACGTCAACTTACAGCGATGGTGAATTTCAACCATCTTATGAAGAATCTATTAGAGGTACTCGTGTTTTTATAATAGGTTCAACACATCCTGGTCCTGAAAATTTAATGGAAATGTTACTAATGATTGATGCAGCAAAACGTGCTTCAGCAAGACACATTACAGCAGTTCTTCCATATTTTGGATGGGCAAGACAAGATAGAAAAGATAAACCAAGAGTTCCAATTGCCGCAAAACTAGTCGCAAAAATGCTAGAAGCAGCTGGAGCAACTCGTATTATCACAATGGATTTACACGCAGACCAGATTCAAGGTTTTTTTGAAAAACCTGTAGACCACTTGTTTGCTTCAACTATATTTTTACCTTATTTAAGAGAACTTAATTTAAGTAACTTAACTATTGCTTCTCCAGATATGGGAGGTTCAAAAAGAGCCTATGCGTATTCTAAAGCTTTAGCAAGCGATGTCGTTATTTGTTATAAGCAACGCGCAAAAGCCAATGTCATTTCTCATATGGAACTTATTGGTGATGTTACTGGAAAAAATGTAGTATTAGTTGATGATATGGTAGATACTGCTGGAACATTAACAAAAGCGGCCGATTTAATGATGGAAAAAGGTGCCCTTAGCGTTAGAGCTATTTGCACACATCCTATTTTATCTGGTGATGCTTATAAAAAACTTGAAAACTCAAAATTAGAAGAATTAATCGTTACAGATTCAATTCCGTTGAAACAACAACATTCTAAAATTAGAGTTTTAAGTTGTGCCGAACTTTTTGCAGATGTAATGCACAATGTACATTACAATAAGTCAATAAGTTCACAATTTATAATGTAATTAATATTAATATAAACAAAAACAATGAAATCAATTACAATCAATGGATCTCAAAGAGAAAGCGTAGGCAAGAAAGCAACAAAAGCCTTACGTAATGCTGGTCAGGTTCCTTGCGTATTATACGGAGGAAATCAAAGCATGCATTTCTCAGCACCAGAATTAGCATTCTCTAAACTCGTATACACGCCTAATGCGCATACAGTTGTGATTGCTTTAGACAATGGAGAAACTTACGATGCTGTATTACAAGACATTCAGTTTCACCCAGTAACAGATAAAATTTTACACGTAGATTTTTATCAATTATTTGAAGACAAAGAAATTGCTATGGATATTCCTGTGCATATCATCGGAACATCAAAAGGTGTTTTAAATGGTGGTATTCTTCGTAAGAATAGACGTAAATTAAGAGTAAAAGCTTTACCAAAAAATTTACCTGATTTCTTAGAAGCTGATATTACACCATTAAAAATTGGTAGCAAATTATATGTTACAGCTTTAGAAGGTGAGGGTTACTCAATTTTACATTCTGATAATACTGTTGTAGTTCAAATTAAAACTGCTAGAACTGCTGTTATTACTGATGATGAAGATGATGAAGATGAACTTGAAGGAGGAGAAACTCCAGCTGCAGAAGCATCTGAAGCTCAAGAATAGAACTCACATATTCTTTATATATAAAAAGCATTCTAATATATTAGAATGCTTTTTTATTTTTACAAAAAAGTTTAATACTATCTGGACGTTTATAAAAAATCTATTTAAATGGAATTCGACAGTCATAGATATCGAAGACACTAATCCTATGAAAAAATTTCTAATTGTTGGACTTGGTAATATTGGAAGCCAATATGCAAATACTAGACATAATATAGGTTTTAAAGTTTTAGATGCTTTAGCAGATCAAGAAGAGCTAAAATTCGAAACACAAAAGTTAGGTGATCTAACTACTTATAAATTTAAAGGAAGAACTTTTATTCTTTTAAAACCAAGTACATTTATGAATTTAAGCGGAAAAGCTGTACTTTATTGGTTAACAAAAGAAAAAATCCCATTAGAAAACCTTCTTATCATAACTGATGACCTCAACCTTCCTTTTGGAAGCCTTCGCTTAAAAACCAAAGGTAGCGATGGTGGGCATAACGGATTAAAAGATATTCAAGATAAATTACAAACCAATAAATACAACCGATTTCGATTTGGTATTAGTGATGAATTTAGCAAAGGAAGACAAGTCAATTATGTTTTAGGTGAATGGACAGATGAGGAGTCTGAGAAACTCAAAGAGCGATTAAAAAAAGCGATAGAACTCATAAAATCTTTTGGAACAGCTGGCGTTAGTAATACCATGAATACATTCAATGGAAAATAAAAAACGAGGCTAATGAGCCTCGTTTTTTATTTTATGTAGTTAACTATTTAATTAATTATTATTCGTTTAGTAACTTTATTCACTCCACTTTCAACAGTAACTAAATACACTCCTGATTGCGCATTCACTAAGCTTACTGGTTGATTAAAAGATGGAGAGCCATCATATATGTCATCAAAAATTCGTCTTCCTCTAATATCAAATACAGAGATTTTTACATCTTCAGAATTAGAGTTATTAATTACAATATTAAATGTTCCTTTATTCGGGTTAGGGTAAATCACAAAATCTGAAAGACTATTGTTATCTCCATCAACAGAAAGAGTACCTTCTAAACACAAATAAAGCTCAAAACTATTGAATGTTCCTCCATCTTGATTAGCATCATCAACAATTGTTAATACCCAATTCCCTGCTGAGGCTTCACCATATATTGTAGATAAATCTCCTTCTGGAAGAAAACTTCCTGTAAATGGCGCAGAAGCTACTGTAATTGAACCATCTGTACCTTCTTGATCAAAAGTTGTGTTTATTAAATTATCTCCGCTACCACCTTCATCTAATATTAAATCTACAACTGTTCCTAATGGACTTGTAAGCGTAATATCTAAATCACCTGTGTATGTATGTGTTATATTAAGCGTGACATTAACATCTGTAACCAAAAGACTTGACTCAACATTTATAGTTGAAACAACTGTATTCCCAGTACCTGAAGCAGAGATATTTTGTGGCACATCATCTAATAAACTAATACATGAGATATTAGCTGTAATAAAACTAAATACAGAAGATACTGGAGCAGTATTACAGAAATTAGAAGCTGTAACTCTCCAATAATATAAGGTATTAGTGCTCAAATTATTTACTAGATAAGAGGTTGTTTCAACTGTTGCACTATCTACAATAGCTGTGAAATTACTATTGGTAGATATTTCAACTAAATACTCTTGTGCATTATCACTACCTGTCCATATCAACTCAAGTTCAGTACTTAAATCTACAGTTCCATTACCAGGAAGTGAAAGTACTGCTGAATCAACCGAATTACTATAAATATTCATTATTAAATCTACACTTTGTGTAGTAGTGCCCGAAGTTCCTTGTAAAGTAAAAGGATAACTTCCAGTAGCTAAACTACTTGTTCCATTAACTGTTATAGTTCCTGTTGTTCCATCTGCTGTAGCAGAAGTTGGATTTATAACTGCTGTAACTCCAGCTGGCAAACCTGTTACAGAAAATGTTGTAGCACCACTAAAACCTAAAAATGTGTTATATGTAAAATCGTATACTAAATTATTTGGCTGACATACATCTAGTTCTTTTGTATTAACAGTGATAATAAATTCAGATTCTTCAATGCTAAAATTAGAAGCGTTTACAGCATAAAAAATATTATTATTCCCTTCGACTATAACTCTAGCTATTGAGGTATCACCACTTCCTGTAGTTGGTACTATGACATCATGCGAACCATCATTTGGTACATTAGACGCCAAAGTAAATGGAAAAGTTTGACCTCCATCTACGGATAATAAAATATTTACAGTTGGAGTGTTAACATTTCCACTATCTGTACCTGCAACATTCCAAGTAATAGTTTCTGTTGATCCTACATCCCAACTTTCGTTTGTAGATTGTGAGGTCACTTCAAAAGGACCACTAGAACCATCAACAGTAACTGTCATTGTATCATAACTTGATTGTGGTGTTTGACCAACTCCTCCTGCTTCAGATCGATCTCTAACCGTTAAGGCAAAATTTAAATCTCTACCAACTGTTGATACAGTTTCCCAAGAAGTATTGTCTATAGTTTCTACTGGATTAGTTTCAGTAAGCTCTCCATTTAAAACGCGTTCAAAAATTGGCATATATCTATGAGATGTTGTACTTGGTGGTCTTGATCTCCATACAGCTCCTGAAGTTTTTGTTGGACCAAAATTACCACTAGTAGTAACACCATCATCAATTTGCTCCCAACAATAGGTTAGTACATCAGATGCATCTAAATCTGTTGCACTTCCTTTAAGAATAAAAGCTGTTCCTTTTGGTATTGTATAATCAATTCCTGCTTCTGCTACTGGAGGATTATTAGTAATACTTGTTGTTGTTGCACAGTTATTAGGTGAGAAAGACACATTAGTTAAAATTTGATTGATGGAGTTATAGTGAAAGTATGGATCACTATGATCTTGCACGTCATTTGAAAAGGTTATTCCTGCATAACCCATAATAGTTGTCCCACTTCCTGGTTCAGCATTTACACCTTCCCCTTCATTATAATTAGAAAACGTATGGTTTGCTCCCATTTGGTGACCAACTTCATGTGGTACGTAATCAACATCAAAAAAATCAGCCATAAAAGGTCCGCCATCATTGTCTTCAAACAAATGCGAAGAAAAACCACTTCCTTTTCCACTTTGACAAACACATCCTATACAACCAGCGTTTCCATTATTATCATCATAATGTAATAAATGCCCAATATCATAATCTGAATTACCTACTGTTGATGTTAAATTAGATTGCAAATCACCATTTAAATCATTTCCATATGGATCTGTTCCAGAATACACTAAATCGGTTGCAGGATCATCAGCTGTATCAACTAATAAAAAAGTAATTGCCATATCAACTTCAAAAATCTCATTCATTCTATTTAATGTTGACACCATTTGAGCTAAAGCATCTTGTTGAGCACCACCATTGCCAGCATTACCATCATTCCAAAAACTTGTATATTGTGATGTTGTAGAAAGAGCTATTCTAAAAGTTCTTAGCAGTTGGTCATTAGCGTCTCTATTTAATGAAGGAGCTTCAGTTCTTGAAAGCACTTCTAAATCTTCGGTTAAACATTCAAAAGTTTCAGAAGAATGAACTTTAGCTTTTCTATTATAAATCAAATACTGACCATTAGACACTTTAGTTACAGGCTGAATATAAAATATGTCTTTACCAGGTTCTGAAATCATTGCTTTCAATCCCAAAGGCGTCATACTAAATCTTACTCGTGTTCCTGAACCGTCAGTTCTAGAACCTAAATATGTTTTGATATTTGGATGTGCATTCGCTCCAAATTCTGAAGAAAATATAGTTGTTTCAACTACGCGATATGCTTCTAACTCTCCTTTGATATTTGGAAACTGAACAATCGTATTGGATTGTCCATTTGACTCATTTCTGAGAGGAGCATTTATTAATTGTTGTTTTAAACTTCCAATATTCAATTGAAAAACTATGTAATTTTTTGAATCTAAATGTTCTAATGTTACATCGTTTGTACCATTTCTGAATTTTGAAATTCCCCAAGTTGTCTCTTGTGCAACCATCGAAAATGCAGCAAAAAAGAAGATCATAATTCTAACTATGTGAAGAGTTATTTTCATAAAAATTTAAATTTTAAAAATAGTAGTTAACAAAAAAAGAGGCTATTACGGCCTCTTTTTTTGTTAACTACTAAAAGTATTAGTCTACAATAATTCTTTTGGTAATTTTATTATTACCATCATTAACAGTAACTAAATACATTCCTGATTGAACGTTGTTTAGGTTAACTGTTTCATTAAAATCACCAGTATTTGTGTAACTATTATTAAAGATTTTTCTACCTCTAATATCAAATACATCTACTTCAATATCGTTTCCAGAATTAGAATTTAACTTAATTGTAAATTCACCATTATTTGGGTTCGGGAAAATTGCGAAACTATCTTGAGAAAATTCATCTACACTTAAAGGTTGTTCACTACAAATAGTGATTGACCAATCGTTAAGAGTTCCTGTATCACCAGCAAAGAAATCAGCTAATATAAGAGTCCAATCTCCTTGAGCGTCTGTACCATTTAAAACAGAATTTAATGGTTCTGTAGGTGCATAAGTTCCTGTTTGATTATCATTACATTCATCTACACCAGGTAAAGTAGCTCCATTATCATCAAAAGTAACATTAAAATTTGCAACACCTGGAGGTGCAGAAACGGCACAATTACCTGACCATAATGTAATAATATCAGCTGGAAATGTTCCTCCAGGAGGAATTACTCCCACTAACAAGTCACTACTCCAAGTATGGGAAACATCTACATTTATTGTTAAACTTTCAATTATTTGCGAATCAGAAATATTAATAATATGTTCTGCTGTAGCTCCTGGATCGCCACCAGAACCATCAGCAATTGCAATACCTAAATTTTGTGGAGAGTCGAAAGGATCACAAACAATCTCAGTACAGTTATTATTTAATACAACCTCTACAGTCTCTGTAACAAAGTTTGAAGTTCCTGTAACAGTAATTGTATAAGTACCTTGTGCTGTTGCTGCTAAATCTCCAACAGTCATCGTGAAGCTACCATCATTATTTAAAGATGTTGGACTAAAACTAACAGATGATCCTGCTGGTTGTCCAGTTGCAGTAAATGTAGTCGTTCCATTAAAATCTAATATTGTAGTATAGGTCAAATCAAAAGTTACTTCCATATCTGTATCAGGACAACTCGAAATTGTACCATTTTCTGCAGCTAAAGCAAACCCTGGAGTTGCTGGAACACATGTATTTAATTTAAATTGACTCTGTAACGTATTAGCAATATAAGTCATAGCTAATGCCATTTGATCTTCGGTAAACATGTACATACATGCATCATTTACATAATCCATATAGTTCATGGTTAATGCAGATTGTCCAGTTTCACAAGAAGCAACGCTTCCAAGTGAAGGGCAACCATAACTACTATTTGCAACCTCAGGAGTGTCATCAAGACCATCACCACCTACACCACAACTTCCAGTACCATCTGCATTAAATGTATGTTCTAATCCAAAAAAATGTCCTAATTCGTGTGTAGTTGTTCGTCCAAGATTAAAAGGAGGTCCAGGAACAATACCCGAAGCTGGGCATCCATCCCCAGAAGCAAAAGCATTTTCATCCATGGTTACTGCATAACCTTGATTAATATTTCCAAATAATGGAGAGAACCCTAAAAGCCCTGATAAATCACGAATTACAAAGTTTAAATACCCAGCCCAATCACTATCATTATTAGTTCCTCCTCCAAATTCAACTCCAACAGTTACCGCTGGGTTTCCTTCTAGTAAATTTACATCACCATGTTGAGCAAGTGTAGGATGATTATTAGTAGCAATACAAAAGTTAATGTTTGCTACACCTGCATTAGTGTTAGGAAAAAGACCAACTGCTGCTCCCGACCACTGATTAAAATCTGAATTAGTTGCAGTATAATCTGCATTTAAAATATCTATTTGATTTTGAGCTAAAGCTTCTAAGCAAGCTCTATCTGCTGGATTTCCAGTTGGAAAATGTACAGCAACAGGAATTTCTATTGTAGCTATTCCTCTTTCAAGATAGTCTCCATTATTCAAAAATTGTTGCACTTGAGCCTTAACTCTATTTTGTTTTTCCTCATGCTGTCTAGCAAATTCAGGATCTTGCAATTGCTCTTCCATGTACTCTAACATTCCACAACGTTCTTGGGAATAACTAGTTACAGCAAGCAAAAGCGCTAGAACAGTGAAAATTGATTTTAAAGTAAAGTTCTTCATGTGTATTTGTATTAGTTAAAAAATTTTATAGTATCACTAATTTTTATGCAAATAGTGGCTTCAAATTTAATGAAATCATATGGCTTTTTAATATTTTTATAACAAAAATTCAGGTTTTAACACTATTTAATGACGATTCTTACAAGTCATTATATTCAACTTGGAATAATTTTGCTATTTGACAGCTATTTCTAAATTCTTAAAATTAATGCAACAAAAGCTAAAACTAATATTTCATTCGTTATTGCTTTATGGTTATTTTTACCAAAATAATATTCCGGTTTGAAACTTTACAATTCTCAACATACCTATTCTAAAAATCCATCTGTAATTACAATTGGAACATTTGATGGTGTTCATATTGGTCATCAAAAAATTATTGAGCGATTAGTTAAAGTTGGACAACATAAAAAGCTTGAATCTGTAGTTTTAACATTTTTCCCTCATCCAAGAATGGTGCTTCAAAAAGAAGCAAATATTAAACTTTTAAATACGATAGATGAACGGAAAGAATTACTTTCTAATCTAAATCTTGAAGCTCTTGTTATTAAGACCTTCAATATAGAATTTGCAAATCTTTCAGCAAGAGATTATGTGAAACACATTTTAGTTGACGAACTAAACGCAAAGCATATCATTATTGGTTATGACCACCATTTTGGTAAAAATAGAAGTGCTAATATTGATGATTTAAAAACCTTCGGAAGAGAATTTGGGTTTGAAGTTGAAGAAATTTCTGCTCAAGACATTAAAGATGTTGCTGTAAGTTCTACAAAAATTAGAAATGCCATTTCTGAAGGCGATATTAAAACGGCTAATTCATATTTAGGTCTTCCTTATTTTTTAACAGGTACTGTAATTAAAGGAAAAGGGCTTGGTAAGCAAATTCAATTTCCAACCGCAAACATTCATATTAATGAAGATTATAAGCTCATCCCTAAAAATGGTGTTTATGTCGTAAATTCTGTAATTGATAATACTACAGTTTATGGAATGATGAACATAGGAATCAATCCAACTGTTAATGGCACGAAACAATCTATTGAAGTCCATTTTTTTAATATAGATAAAGACCTTTACGACAATACACTCAAGGTAAATATTTTAAATCGCCTTAGAAACGAACATAAGTTTGAATCTGTTGCCTTACTGCAAGAACAACTTAAACTAGACCAAGAGCATGCGTTAAAATTTATTTCTAATTATGAATAAGTTTTTATTTAAACATATTGATAATAGTGCTTTAATTGTATTTAGAATTGTATTTGGCTTATTAATTACTCTTGAAAGCTTTGGTGCTATTTTTACTGGTTGGATTACAAGAACACTTGTCGAGCCTCAATTTACATTTAATTTTATCGGTTTTGACTGGTTACAACCACTGCCTGGCTCTTGGATGTATATCTATTACGCTGTTATGGGAATCTTCGGAATTTTTGTAATGATAGGTTACAAATACAGAATAAGCATGTTAAGCTTTACATTGCTTTGGGCTGGTGTTTATTTTATGCAAAAATCATCTTACAATAATCATTACTATTTTTTAATGATTTTAAGTGCTGTCATGATTGTAATGCCTGCTCATAAGTTTGCTTCTGTTGATGCAAAACTAAATCCAAAGATAAAAAGCATCTCAATGCCTAATTGGTGTAGATTGTATTTCTTTTTTCAGTTATTTATTTTGTATTCCTTCGCTTCTATTGCAAAAATGTATCCTGATTGGCTAAATCTTACTGTACCTAAGCTCTTAATGCAAAGTAAACAAGACTATATTTTAGTTGGAGACTTACTTCAAAATAAAATCGTTCATTATTTTGTTGCTTATGGCGGAATTTTATTTGACGGACTCATAATTCCGTTATTATTATGGAAACCAACACGTAAAATCGCATTTTTTGCCTCCGTTTTTTTTCACCTCTTTAACTCTATCATCTTTCAGGTTGGAATCTTTCCGTATTTATCATTAGCCTTTAGTTTATTCTTTTTTGAACCTAGATCCATTCAAAATCTATTCTTAAAGAAAAAACCTTTATATGAAGCGAATAAAATTATAATTCCAAAATATGCGCCTGTTTTTAAAACTATTTTTATCACTTATTTCATCGTACAAATTGCACTTCCTTTAAGGCATCACTTTATTAAAGGCGATGTACTTTGGACCGAAGAAGGACACAGAATGTCATGGCGAATGATGCTTCGAACAAAAAGTGGTAATACAACATTTACTGTTATAGATAAAGCTACAGGCAAATCAACAGGCATTAATTTCAGCGATTATCTTTCCAAAAAACAACATAAAACAGTAAGTTGCAAACCAGATGTTATGTGGCAATTTGCACAACACCTCAAAAAGGAATATGCTAAAAAAGGAAGCGATATTGAGGTCTATGTAAACGCATTTGTGAGCGTCAATGGAAAACCTAGTCAACAACTCATCGATCCTAAAGTTGACTTAGCTAATGCAAAATGGAATCCTTTTAAACATCAAGAGTGGATTTTACCTTCAAAACAAGACGAGAATAACTGACAATTCATTAAATTTGCAGCTTAAATTTTCTACACATGTTACAAGTTGCTTTTATAAAAGAACATAAAGAAGACGTCATTAACAGATTGGCAAAGCGAAATATTGATGCCACTGAAATGATTGAAGACGTTATTACCTTAGATGAAGACCGAAAATCTTTACAGACACAATTAGATAATACTTTAGCTGAATCTAATAGCATTTCTAAAGAAATTGGCAACTTGTTTAAATCGGGTAAAGCTGCCGAAGCAAACGTCTTAAAAGAAAAAACAACACAGCTTAAAGAAGATTCTAAAACATTAAGTGACCAACTAAACGCTAAAGTTGATGCACTTCACAACTTACTTTATAAAATACCTAACGTACCTAATCCTATTGTTCCTGCAGGAAATACTGATGAAGATAACGAGGAAATTTTTAGAGAAGGTGACATCCCAGTATTACATAATGAAGCTATGCCACATTGGGAATTAGCAAAAAAGTATGACATCATTGACTTTGAACTTGGTAATAAAATTACTGGAGCAGGTTTTCCTGTTTATAAAGGAAAAGGCGCCAGACTACAACGTGCTTTAATCGCTTACTTTTTAGACAAAAATACAGCTGCAGGTTACACCGAATATCAATTACCTCATTTGGTAAATGAAGCTTCAGGCTTTGGCACTGGACAATTACCAGATAAAGAAGGCCAAATGTATCATGTCACTGAAGATAATTTATACTTGATTCCAACAGCAGAAGTACCAGCAACAAATTTATTCAGAGATAATTTATTGGCAGAATCTGATTTACCAATTTCAATTACAGGTTATACACCTTGTTTTCGAAGAGAAGCAGGTAGTTATGGCGCACATGTACGTGGATTAAATCGTTTGCACCAATTTGATAAAGTTGAAATTTTAAGAGTTGAGTATCCTAATCGTTCTTATGACGCTTTAACCGAAATGGTAGAACATGTAAAAACCATATTACAAGAACTAAAATTACCTTACAGAATTTTACGCTTGTGTGGAGGAGATTTAGGATTTACTTCTGCTTTAACTTACGATTTTGAAGTGTTTTCTACAGCACAAGATCGTTGGTTAGAAATTTCTTCTGTATCTAACTTTGAAACCTTTCAAGCCAATAGATTAAAATTACGTTTTAAAAATAGCGAAGGCAAAACAGAACTTTGTCATACACTTAACGGAAGTTCTTTAGCTTTGCCACGAGTTTTAGCTGGTATTTTAGAGAACTATCAAACTGAAGATGGCATCCAGATTCCAGAAGTTCTAATTCCGTATACAGGATTCAATAAAATACAATAATGTAAGAATATTCGTATTTGAAACCGTTTAAATGCTAAAAAAAGACGTCATTCAACGATTTTTTGGCAAATTCTTTTGTTTTTTCAATAAAAATAAAGATGTTAGTAATCCAAATTAAGAACTAACCTACTTATTATGAAAAATATCAAACGCATAGTACTTCTTGTTACGTTAATTGTAATAGCAAGCAAAGTATTTTTATAGACATAAATATTACATTTTATATAATCCCAAATTAATAGTAACAACAGGATAATTGAATCATACTCTTTAGTGATTAATAGCACATTTATTTTGATTGGTAATGCCTAAACTCACGTTTAGGCATTTTTTTATAAAAACATTCACAATATGTAAGCACAGCATACCTTATTTTTACATAAATTAGTGGCATGAAGCAGTTTTTCTTTATTATTTTTCTTTTTAGTTTCGGATTTGGGTTTTCCCAAAATGAGCAACTAGCAGATAATTATTTCAAACGTGGCGAATTTGAAAAAGCCCTAATTTCTTATCAAAAATTGTACGAGAAAAATAAAGGCAATTATAAATACATCTACAAACTTATTGAAACACATCAGCAATTAGAACAATATGATGAAGCCCAAATCCTTTTATTAGAACGTATTTCTAAAAGTAATAATCCGTCATTATTAGTTGAATTAGGTTACAATTATCAACTAAAAGGTAATCTTGAAATTTCAGACACCTACTATACAGATGCTATAATTGCTATTGATGAAAATCCAGCTTATGCTTACGGTGTAGCAAAACGATTTCAAGATCATAGTCTTCTAGAAAAAGCAATTATTGCTTACAAGAAAGGAATGGCACTCAATCCAAAACAAAACTTTTACGTACAACTTGCTCATATTTATGGTGAACTTGGAAATATTGAACAACTATTCTCCAACTACATAAACTATATTGAATCAAAACCCTCTTTTCTTAATAACGGCAAACGTGCATTTAGTGATTTCATTTCAGAAAACAGCGGTAACGAAAACAATGTCACTTTAAGAAAATTACTGCTCAAAAAAATTCAAACGCAGCCAGACGAAATTTGGTATGACATGTTAAGCTGGCTCTACATTCAAGAAAAAGCGTACAACAAAGCCTTTATTCAAGAAAAAGCCTTATACAAAAGAAATCCTGAAAGCTTAACGCGTATTACAGATTTAGCACTCACAGCTATCAACGAAAAAGATTATGATACCGCTAATTCTATTTTCAATTATATCTTAGAGAATTCTCAAGATATTGAAACCAGACTTAAAGCACATCAATACCTTTTAGATATTGAAACGACTACGGCAAACAAAAAGGATCTTAAAGCTATTCAAGAAAAATATTTAGCGCTTTTCAAACAATATGGAAGATATGAACAAACCATCTCGCTTCAAATTGCTTATGGTGACTTTCTAGCGTTTAATCTTCATCAACCTGAGGAAGCTAGTGCATTTTTAAAAAAAAGTCTCAAATTAGAATTGTCATTATTTCAAGAAGCGACTGTTAAATTGAAATTAGGAGACATCTTAGTCTTTCAAGAAAAATTTAATGAAGCTTTAATTTACTATTCTCAAATTCAAGCAAATTTAAAAAACAGTATCATATCACAACAAGCAAGATACAAAGTTGCTAAAACAAGTTATTACAAAGGTGATTTTGAATGGGCAGAATCTCAGCTTAAAATTTTAAAAGCATCAACATCGCAACTCATTGCCAATGATGCTTTAGATTTAAAATTATTAATTTCTGATAATATTCAAGAAGATTCATTGCATACAGCCTTGCGTTTATACTCAAAAGCTGATTTATTTGCGTTTCAGAATAAAAACGATGAGGCTATTGCGCTTTTAGGAAAAATCTTAACAGAACACAAAGGTGAAACCATAGAAGATCAAGCCTTATTTATGCAAGCTAAATTGTTTGAAAGCACAAAACAATACGACAAAGCTGTTGCTAACTACGAATATATTATTGCCAATTACAGAGATGAAATTTTAGCTGATGACGCCTATTTTTATTTAGCACAATTGTACCAAACGCAACTTGGTGAACCAGAAAAAGCAAAACCGCTTTACGAGAACATTCTTTTTAATCACGAAGACAGCATTTATTTCATTGAAGCAAGAAAACGATTTAGAATGTTACGTGGTGATGCAATAAACTAGTAAGCATCATTTAATGGGTTTAATCCCTACAAATCAATACCTTCGCATTACAAATGATAATAGCTGAAACCAAAAGACTTGTACTTTCAAAAATCACAGTAGATGATGCGTCTTTTCTTTTGGAATTGATGAATACTCCAGATTGGTTAAAATATAATGGAGATCGCAATGTAAAAACATTGAAACAAGCAACAACACATATCCAAAATAACCAACTCAAATGTTATGAAAAAAATGGTTATGGGTATTATAAAATTCAAGTAAAAGCTGAGAATTTAAAAACAATAGGTACTAGTGGTTTATTAAAACGTGAGAATTTAAAACACATTGATATTGGGTTTTCATTGCTTCCTGATTATCATGGTAAAGGCTATGGTTTTGAAGCAGCTTCAGAAATCATGAAACTCGCAAAACACACTTTCAACATTAAAACAGTATATGCAATTACACTTCCAATAAACCAACCATCCATTCATCTTTTGGAAAAATTAGGCTTATCTTACCAAAAAACAGTAAAACCCTTTGAAGACGACAAAGAACTTCTGTTATTTGCAAAGAATTTATAATTAAAACTACATGTACATATATAACGTAACTGTCAATGTTGAAGACAGTATTCATGACGAATGGTTACTATGGATTAAAGAACATATTCCTCAAGTGCTCTCCACAGGAAAATTTGAAAAAGCAACCTTAACCAAAGTTCTAGTTGAAGAAGAAATGGGTGGACAAACCTACTCTATTCAATATCGTTCGTATTCAAGAGAAGCACTTGATGCTTATTATAAAGAAGATGCTGATAAGTTACGCCAAGAAAGTTTAAAACGTTTTGCAGGAAAATCATTAGCCTTTAGAACAGAACTTCAAATTGTAGATGAGTATTCAGTAAAATTCAAATAAAATTATGTCTGTAAGAGCAAAAAAACATTTAGGTCAGCACTTTTTAACCGACGAGACCATTGCTGAAAAAATAGCAGATAGCTTAAGTTTAAATGGCTATAAACACGTGCTAGAAATTGGTCCAGGAATGGGTGTACTCACCAAATATTTGCTTAAAAAAGACACCAAAACGCATGTCATAGAAATCGATACTGAATCTGTCGATTATCTCAAGGCTAATTATTTAAACTTAGCAGATCGTGTCTATGAACAAGATTTTTTAAAGTATGATTTGACAGAAATTTTCAAGGATGAGCCTTTTGCTATTATCGGTAATTTCCCTTATAATATTTCCACACAAATTGTTTTTAAAACCTTAGAAATGCGTGATCAAATTCCTGAGTTTTCTGGTATGTTTCAAAAGGAAGTTGCAGCTCGTATTTGTTCAAAGGAAGGGAGTAAAGTATATGGAATTCTTTCCGTTTTAACACAAGCATTTTATGATGCTGAATACTTATTTACTGTACCACCAACAGTTTTTAATCCACCTCCAAAAATTGATTCTGGAGTCTTACGACTTAAACGAAAAGAAAACTTCAGCTTAAATTGTGATGAAAAACTATTTTTTAGAGTTGTAAAAACAGCATTTCAACAACGTAGAAAAACACTTCGTAACAGTTTAAAAACATTCAATCTTTCAGATAATTTAAAAGCAAATGCTATCTTTGACAAACGTCCTGAACAACTAAGTGTCGATTCATTTTTAGAATTAACACAACACATTGAAAACGACAATATTTAGAACATCACTTCGAGTGATTTTTTGATACTGAAAACATTATAGAAGAAAAAAATTGTATCAAGAAGCATAACATCTAATGGTAGAAGAAAAAGAAAATATCCAATTCGAGCTTACCGATGAACTCATTGCGCAAGTAGAACTTCTTGTTACAAATCAAAGTGATAAAGAGTTAAAAACGCTTTTAAATGAGTTTCACTTTGCTGATATTGCCGAAATTCTAGATGAATTAGAATTAGATGCTTCGGTTTATGTTATCAAATTATTAGATTCTGAAACCACAGCTGATATCATTACCGAACTTGATGAAGATGTTCGTGAAAAAATCCTTGAAAACCTATCTGCAAAAGAAATTGCTGAAGAAATTGAGGAACTTGATACAGATGATGCTGCAGATATTATTGCGGAACTTTCTGAAGAGCGACAAGCTGAAGTTATCTCGCAAATTGAAGACAAAGAGCATCGAGAAGAAATTACCGAACTTCTTACTTATGACGAAGATACTGCTGGTAGCCTTATGGCTAAAGAGCTTGTTAAAGTCTATGAAACTTGGACAGTTGCTGGTTGCTTGCGTCGCATTAGAGGTCAGGCAAAAGAAGTCACTAGAGTGCATTCTATTTATGTAGTTAACAAGAACGAAAAACTCATTGGTCGTCTGTCCCTTAAAGATTTAATTGTTGCAAAAAGTGAACAAAAAATTGCAGACATTTCTAAAGATACTGTCGATTGGGTAAACGTAAATGATGATGTAGAAGATGTGGCTAGAGTCATGACAAAATATGACTTAGAAGCTATTCCTGTGGTTGATGACAACCAAACTTTACTAGGGAGAATTACCATTGATGACATTGTAGATGTCTTAAAAGAAGAAGCCGATAAAGATTACCAAATGGCTGCAGGTATTACAGGTGACGTTGAAGCCGATGATAGTATTCTTGAACTTACTAAAGCACGATTACCTTGGCTATTTTTAGGTCTTGTTGGTGGTGTTGGCGCATTTTTAATCATGGAAGGATTTCATGGTATTTTTGAAAAGTATGCACTATTATTCTTTTTTACACCACTAATTGCGGCAATGGCTGGAAATGTTGGTGTACAATCTAGTGCAATTATTGTTCAAGGTTTAGCAAATGACGATGTTAAAGGAAGTATCAATAGCCGACTTATTAAAGAAATGTTACTCGCTGCATTAAACGGAACCATTTTAGCCATATTCTTATTTCTATTTGTTTGGGCTACAAAAGGCGAAGCTGTTACTGCACTTGCCATTTCTGTATCACTTATCGTCGTGATTATTATTGCTGGTTTAATTGGAACCTTTGTTCCTCTTTTTTTAGACAAAAGAGGTATTGATCCTGCTATTGCTACTGGTCCTTTTATTACAACAAGTAATGACATCTTTGGTATTTTAATCTATTTCTGGATTGCAAAATTAATTTTAGGTATTTAATTTTTTGGGCGTTCCCTTACAGGTCGTGCTCTCACTACTCGCTTTTTCTTAAAAAAAAGAAAAGAGCTCAAACAAACCGTTCCATCACTAACGCAAATGTAAATTCGTCATGCTGAACTTGTTTCAGCATCTCATTATTTTTACTTTTACAAATCAAACAATACAATTCCTACATCAGCAGGAAATAATAATGAAAATACTCCATCTAGATACTAATCATCCATTACTCATTGAACAACTCAATGCGTTAGGATTTACCAATCATGAAGATTACACCTCTTCAAAAACAACTATAGAAAGTAAGATTAATCAATATG
>Ga0209344_10002953_pt1 | contig 17672 bp, 16 predicted proteins | sample Cruoilmetagenom6_FD_187293 | JGI IMG/M metagenome (GOLD analysis project Ga0209344, IMG submission 187293) | Oil polluted marine microbial communities from Coal Oil Point, Santa Barbara, California, USA - Santa Barbara Oil Seep Sample 6 (SPAdes)... | ecosystem: Environmental > Aquatic > Marine... | reverse complement strand
TTGACCGAACAGGCAAGATTCTTACGGGGACACGCGTACCGACTCCATCGTCAAATGGAGATGATGTCGTGCGCGCCATCGGCGAGTCTGTTTCCATTCTTTGTTCTTCTGCGCAGGGCAGTCGGGTGACACGAGTTGGTGTCGGTATTGCCGGGTTGGTGGATCAGGCGAGCGGTCACTTTCTCTATGGTCCCCATCTCGACCTTGTGAATGCTCCTCTGGCTGACCTTCTTGAACAACAATGTGGTTTACCGGTTTTTGTCGACAATGATGCCACGGTGGCGACTTTGGCAGAATACCTCTATGGGGCAGGAGTCGGATCTTCCCATATGCTCATGCTTACCGTTGGGACAGGTATTGGGGGAGGGATTGTGCTTGACGGACGTCTGTACCGTGGGGCACATGGGTTCGCGGGAGAGTTCGGTCATATCTATGTAGATCCAGAGGGATTTCCCTGCGCTGATGGTCATCACGGGAATTGGGAGAGCGTCGCGTCGGGAACGGCACTTGATCGTTTCGCGCATGATCTGGTGCGTGCGCAGCCTCAGGATTTTTCTGGATCCGGACCTTCCGGTGAAGTCAAAGGTGCTGATCTTGTGCGGGCTGCACAAGATGGAAACTCCGCGGCTCTTGCGGCTTTTGATACCTTTGCGGGGTTGCTCGCACGCGGCCTGGCAGGCCTTGTGCAGGCTTTTGACCCAGAGCGTGTTGTTGTGGGGGGAGGAGTTGCTGCGGCCGGTGAGTTTTTACTTCGTCCCCTGCGAGAGTATCTGGCCCGAGAGTTGATCGGAGGGAAGTACCGTCCGTCTGTTGAGATTTTTCCAGCCCGTCTCGGTGTGGACGCCGGGGTGGTAGGAGCTGCGGCCCTTACCTTTGATGCCGGTTGATGCCGGTGCATCTGTCGGCTGAGGTGGTGTGAAACTTGGCAGTGGGAGCCAGGAAACTTCCCAGCTTGCAGGCATTTTCCGGAGCAGGAAAAGAGTATTCTGCGTTTATCAGGTGTATGGACTCTTTTGTTCCTATGATGAGCGAATTGGAGTCGCGGTCTGGAAAGTCAGGCTTTCCCCAGTATTTCATGTGGTTTTTTCTTTTTCCTCCTTGTCCAGCGCGTGGAGCTCAAGAATGAAATCAGTGATTGTGCCGCGGTCAATTTCAGAGAGCGATTTTGCAAAAGAAGGCATGGATTTTGGCCCTTCGATCAGGGCGTCTTCAATGATCTCGGCGCTGAGTGTGTCCCTGCGGAGCGAGGGTCCCTGTCCGCCTCTTGCATCGGAACCATGACAACGAGCGCATTGTGCAGTGAAGATTTTTCCACCTCTTGAGTCTGCGTTGGGGAGAGTTCCCTCTGAAGAGCAGGCGTTGAGCAAGAGGGCGCAAAGAAGGAACAACCCAATGCTCCAGCAAGAAGAGACGTAACGAGAAGAAAGGTCCTGGGAAGGAAGCTGTGGGAGAAGAAAAGAAAGTCTCATCGGTGTGTCTTTCGGTGTGTCCTTGGAAGAGACGGCAGGCTTTTGGCAGAGGGAAAAACCGATCTGAGGCGACCGAAGGCGTGTGACCGAGAGGGGGCTGCTCAGTTTTCGGTGGGTGTGCCGTATCTCGGGCTGGGTCGTTCGTATCGGTTTATTCTGCGCTGATGCTAGAGGAGAGGATACCGACTTTTCGATTGAGGAAGGCTTTGCGCATGACGCTTTTTTCAGGTGTGGTTTTTTTGCGGTTTGTTGGGATTTTGGGATGGGAAGGGTATAACTGCTTTTTTCGTTTTTGGGGATAGTGTTTGGCAGAAGATGCCTGTTCCTCCGTGCAGACGAAGTGAACCGGTGTCTGTGTTTTTTTGACCAAGGGGATGGGCCTTTGGACCAGGCTATGGTTGGTTTTTTTGGTTTTGCCTGGGCCTGGGAAAGAAAATCGTATGAACAGTGATGACACAGGAAACAGAATGGAAGACCGCTGGCAGGATTTCCTCGACCACCTCGGCCAAGGTGGATCGTGTACTCCTGCAATGTTTGGGTTTGCCTCTTTGACTGCTCCCCAACTCGAGGAAATTTTGGATGTTGCCTCTGGAGTGGAGGGGGCTACCCCCGTGTTGTATGACGCGGATTTTCGCGATGTGGTATTCACTGATGATGCTGTTTTTAATGAGGTCACTTTTCGGGGCCTTGCCCTGTTCGACCGCGCGGTTTTTCAAGGGATTGCCTGGTTTACTGGTGCTTTGTTTACTCGTGCTGCCTGGTTTACGGAAACAGTTTTCCGCAGTATGGTGAGTTTTGTGGGGAGTGTTTTCGCTGGTCCTGCTGGTTTTGGCGGTGCTCAGTTTGGGCAGGATGTGGGTTTTGGCGGTGCGAGATTTCTGCAGGAAGCCAGTTTCGGTCATTCTATTTTTCAAGGTATCACTTGGTTTCGTGGAACTGTTTTTGACAGTGTGGCTGGGTTTGGCAAGACTTTTTTTCACGGCATCGTGAGTTTTGAAAAGAGTACTTTTTCAGGAATTGTGCAGTTTGGTGGTGTGCAATTCGCGCGTTCTGTTTATTTTGATGATGCTGTTTTTTTTGGTCGCGATCTTGTGGCAGTACGAGTCTCTTTGGTGGCCCCGGATCATTTTGCTGTCACAGAAGTGGGGGAAGCCTTTAACGAGCTTTTTTCTTGGTATGGATTCGACATTATTGCTGAGGGATCTTGGGATATCTTCCGCTCGAAGCAGCTTGTGAGCAGGAATTTTGGGGGAAATGTCGCGAGCGTGAGTGCCCCGGAACGATTGCGGAGAATGCAAGAGACGGTGCAGAAAGCAAGCGAATGCCTCGACCTTGTGGCAAATTGGCAGACAACAGAAAGAAATGTGCCGGGCGGGAGGGTAGCAAAAGAGGCGCGGCTTGCTGCTTCTTTTCAGAGAGCAGAAACTATCTTGATCCAAGTAGGTTCATGGTCTTTTCTGAAATATATTGATGATGACGGCGAAGTACTGTTCTCTAGTTGCCAATTGCATGCAGTATCCGAAGCTGTTGCAAAGAATGGAGCGAGTGGCAGCGCAAGTGATGGCAGCCAAGTGGTGAGGAACCGGGATGATGAGCCCGAAGTGGAATGTCCGATGGGTGATCCCTTGTTCTTTTGGCTACTCACTGCTTCTACCTAGTGTGCTGTGTGCCGGAGCTGATGTTCGGCCGGAGTCCTTCCTTTGGGGCGGGCCTTTTTCTGGAAAGTTGCTTGTGGGAAGCTAGTTTTCTCTTGTCGTGAGTATTGTGGCGTGTGTGTGCGCCAAGGTACCCGAGAGGCATGCATATTCCAGGTGCCAGGGAGAAAAGTGCTTGTGCAGCTGTCGGGAAGCTTGTCGAGAAGCCGGTCGGGAAGATTTTCAGGAAGATTGCTTCGCCAAGACCACTTCACGAGCACTTGACAAGGAAGCAAGGCATCGAATCCGGGAATGAAAAGGCACCGAAGCGAGTACTGTTCTGCTCTGGGTTTGTGGCATCTGGTTCTCATGGGATTCGACTGAGTGCGAGAGCGTGTCCCACGATGGAAGGTTTTTGGTCCTGTGATGGAGACCGGCGTTTTTTCGGGGCAAGAGTACTGTTGCTGTCCGGGTTTCTTTGTGGAGGTTTTCTGAAACTCCCTCTGGAACTGGTGTATGCAGGATGGTCGCATGAGAGAAGTGAGATGTAAAAACGCGTGTTATCGCGTGCCTGTGAGAGAAAGATGAGCAGCATTATGGAGTTCAGGCGTATTGGCAATATTCCTCCTTATGTCTTTGCTGTGGTGGATAGCCTCAAGATGGAGGAGCGCCGGCGGGGAGAGGATGTGATTGATCTGGGGTTTGGGAATCCCGATATCCCTTCTCCTGATATTGCCGTTGAGAAATTGTGTGAGGCTGCGCGAAATTCAAAGAACCACCGGTACTCATCGAGTCGTGGCATCCCGAAACTCAGAAAGGCGATCACTGATCTGTACGCCCGTAATTTTGGCGTCGATCTTGATCCGGAACGCGAAGCAATCGTGACGATTGGGGCAAAAGAGGGGCTCGCGCATCTTATGTGGGTGCTTGCTGAGCCAGGGGACGGGGTCATTGTGCCCTCACCTTCTTACCCTATTCACTTGTTTGCCCCGAATTTGGCAGGCGCGCGTGTGACGCAAGTTGAGCTTGGGCCTCATGTCGAAGACTTTTTTGTTGCCTTGCAGCAGGCATATGAGCGGAGCTGGCCACGTGCGCGGGCCATTATCACTTCTTTCCCGCATAATCCCACGACCTATTCCGTGGACAAGGGGTTTTTTGAGCGACTTGTCGAATTCGCGAAGAAAAATGATGTTTTTCTCGTCCACGACTTCGCATACGCTGACATCTATTTTGATGGCTATCGCCCTCCGAGTCTGCTGGAGGTCCCTGGCGCAAAAGATGTGGGCGTTGAGTTGTACACGCTCACAAAGTCGTTTTCGATGCCAGGGTGGCGTGTGGGATTTGTTTTGGGGAACCCGGAGATGATTGCCGCATTGCAAAAGCTCAAGAGCTACCTTGACTACGGCACTTTTCAACCTATCCAAATTGCTTCGATTGTGACGATGAATGAAGCGCCGGATTACCCCAAGGTGGTGCGTGATCTCTATAAAGTGCGCCGTGACGTTTTGTGCGATGGGCTGGAGCGTATTGCCTGGAGCGGTGTGGAACGCCCGAAGGGGACGATGTTCGTCTGGGCGCCTATCCCAGAGCAGTACCGCCATCTTGGATCGGTTGAGTTTTCTGTGCGTCTGGTGAAACAGGCCAAAGTTGCGGTCAGTCCTGGCGTAGGGTTTGGGCCTGAGGGAGATGGTTTTGTGCGTTTCGCTCTGGTTGAGAATGAGCAGCGCATCGGACAGGGTCTACGTGGCATAAAACGGGCGTTTGACGCCGATCTTGCCCTTTCCTGAGGAGTTTCTCTGCTTCGGTTGCTGCTTTTTTGTTTGCTGCTTCCTGGAGTTCAGGTGTTTCCAGTGTGTATTGGCCTGTCTGGGCAGAGGGTCCCGACAGGCCTGGCAGGAGAGGGCCTGCTCCCGCCGTGTGCTGTGCAGCCCCCCTCTCCGCCGGCAGAGTTTCTCTGTTGAAGTTTTTCGGTATTGCTTGATTGGGTTGGGAAGTAGTCGATGCCAGAAGCAACCGAGACTGTGCGCGTGTTTGTGAGATGGCTCGATATTTTTATCTGCGGGTATGTGGCTGTGGATAAAACCTTTTTCTCGACGCACGAGAGTGCTTGAGACTTCCCCGGGTGACGAGAAATACCTGGTAGAGTTCTTCCGTGTGCAGACCGGACTGGGATTTGGGTATTCGGAAGGTGTGCGTGTCGTGGACTGCCGGAAGTGTGGGAGACCTCTGCGTGATGGGAACACTTCTTGCCCTGCGTGTGGCGATACCTCGCTTTCTCCTGCCGCGGATGACTCGTCCCCTGTAGATGCCGAAGGTTCCTTGTTAGCCGACACTTTTTCGCCTTTTGCGTATAGCGAAACGCGTAAAAAGCCTGCTTCTGACTTTCGTGGGGGAGAGGAAGGAAGGGTTGTTCTCCCGGCTTCGCCTCGATCGGGTGGGGATGTGAGCCTGCTCTCTCGTCTGAGTGAAAACGAGAGGTTTGACGAGAATGCTTTTTCTTGGGCGAGGTCGGAGGAGTTCCCTGTCACGACTGCTTCTGGTGTGGAGGGTGTGGATTTTTGGAATGAGAATACTGCGGAAACGGTTGTGCCTGCTTTTCCCGAAACGCTGACGAAGCAAGAATTTTCAGAAGAAGCCACAGATCCAGCCGGTGTGTCGATGCGGTTCTTGCGTCTTGGAGAAGTGCTGGTCGCCGAGGGGCTCATTAACACGGATCTTTTGGAACAGGCTCTCGCCCAACAGAAGGCGGATACCGAGCACAAACGTCTCGGGACTGTGCTGATAGAGATGGGTGTGGTAGAAGAAGACCATATCGCTCTGGCGCTTGCTCGCCGTCTCGGGCATGAGTTTGTCGATCTTGATTCCCAGGTGATCACTGCGTCGGTTGTGGACAGTATCCCCATGAACGATTGCCACCGTCTGCATGTTGTGCCTTTTCGCGCGGATGAAGACGGGACTCTGCATGTGGCAATGGCTGATCCCACAGATGTGATTGGGCTTGACGACCTGCGCATTGCAACGGGACGCAGGATTATTCCCTATGTGGCATTGCCTTCTGGAGTAGAACGTGGTTTGTCACGTATGCAGGGGGGAGAGGATGTTGCCCCTGTACGCAGGGACCAAACACAAACGACGGAACGTCTGCTCGAAGTGATCGTACAGGATGCTGTGCGTCGTGGCGCCTCAGACATTCATATTGAGCCAAAGCGGTCGGGGGTTATTGTTCGGATACGTGTGGATGGGCTTTTGAGCTTTGTCCTGCGAACGAGCGTTGACATGATGGCTTCTCTCGTTTCGCGTATCAAGATTCTCTCCGATCTCGATATTGCAGAAAAGCGTGTTCCCCAAGATGGGCGAGCGACGTTCGAGGTCTTTCACAAGCGTATAGATGCACGTGTTTCCACACTTCCTTCTGTGTTTGGGGAGAAAGTTGTGATGCGACTTGTGGACCGGTCGATCGGGGTGGTTCCGCTCGACAAGCTCGGCATTTCAGAGGGTTTGTTGGGAAAATTGCGTCCGGCCATTCGCGCTTCGCAAGGTCTCATCCTGATTACCGGCCCTACTGGTTCGGGCAAGACCACCACGATGTATTCTGTGTTGGGAGAGATCGCCGACCCGATCAACAACATCATCACGCTTGAAGATCCTGTGGAACAAGAGGTGATTGCTGCGACCCAGGTGGCGATTGACGAAAAGACCGGCCTGAATTTTCCTCGCGCCTTGCGGGCAGTGTTGCGTCAGGATCCCGACGTCGTGATGGTTGGCGAAATCCGTGACGCGGAGACTGCCCGAATTGCCTTGCGTGCCTCTCTTACCGGACACCTTGTGATTTCCACCATTCACACAAATGACACGGCATCTACCTTAACGCGCCTGGTCGATATGGGCATCGAACCCTACCTCATTGGTTCTGCTCTTTCGCTTGTCGTGGCACAGCGACTCGTGCGCGCTGTGTGCACGAAATGTGCAGAACAAGAAGAACCTCCTGTGACGCTGGCTGCCTCTTATGGGCTGCACCTTCCTCTCGATGGAACGTATATGCATGGAAGAGGTTGTCCGAATTGTGGCGACACGGGGATGCGTGGTCGGCTTGGCCTCTACGAAATTTTACAAGTGACCGAGACAATTCGTGCTCTGTTGGGAGAGGGAGCGACTGATCAGCAGATTGCAGAAGCAGCGCGCGCTGAAGGCATGGCTTCTTTGTGGGAGGCAGGGGTGCAGGCGGTGGCCGCAGGACGAACCGTCATTCCCGAGATCATTCGAGCTTTACACGGAGTGCAAGGAGGTACGCATCAGGCTTCTTCTTGAGACGGTTCTTGACCAGTGATTTCCTTCTGATCTTTGTCATGTGTTGTTTATCTGGCCGGCAAATGCTCCTTGTATGTTTGAGGATGGTGAATGTATGGGAAATTTTTTGTGGGAGGCTCGAAAAGAGCGGGAATTCCCGCTCTTTTCGAGCCTGTTGTGACTGTGTGGCTGACGACTTTTTTGGGTGCATTCTCTTTCCCTAATGTGTTGGGACTGTGCACATACTCTGATGGAACCACTCCTGACTGTCGGACGGGTTGGAGCTGGAAAAATTTTGCTGTGTGATGGGCTTTGCACGCCGAGTACAACACGCTTGCCTTTTCATATGCGCGAGGATGTCGTGTGCGCCGGCTCCCAAAGATTTTTCTGCGGACTGTCCTGAGGATTTTTGAGGATTTTGATCCCAGTTTGCAGAGAAATCGGCGAAGAAGAGGCAGCTCAGATGGGCTGGCCTGTCGCACTACCCAAGAAAGCTGTCACGTTGGGCCGGCAGGACTATTGCAAAACTATGAGGAAAAGTCATCCAATGTTTTTGTACTGTGTGATTTTTCTTCCAAGACAACAGAAGTGAGGACATGATGCGTCTAGGAGTATTGACAGGCGGCGGCGATTGTCCCGGCCTAAACGCGGTGATTCGTGCTGTCGTGCGGAAAGGCGTCCGTCAAGCTGGTTACGAGTTTGTCGGGCTGCGTCATGGATGGCGTGGCTTACTTGTGGGAGAGACGCAGGAACTGAATCTGCGTAGCACAAAAGGGATTTTGCATCTGGGCGGCACAATGCTCGGAACGAGCCGCACGAACCCCTTTAAAGAGCAGCTTTCTCCCGAAGACGTCCTGGACTGTTTCGAGAAAGTGGGGATCGACGGTCTCATCGCGATAGGGGGTGAAGACACGCTGGGTGTGGCTTCGAAACTCGCAGCGATCGGTGGAAAGGTCATTGGGATTCCCAAAACCATTGACAATGACCTGTCTGGGACAGAGTTCACATTTGGTTTTCAGACAGCAGTACAGATTGCTACGGACGCAATAGACCGTCTGCACTCTACGGCTGAATCGCATGATCGCGTGATGATCGTGGAGGTTATGGGACGCCACGCCGGCTGGATTGCCATTTATTCCGGCATGGCTGGAGGGGCAGACGCGATTCTCATCCCGGAACGACCCTTCGATATTGAAGATGTGTGCGACGCGATTCGACGCCGGCATGAAAGCGGTCGGAATTTCTCGATTATTGTCGTCTCCGAAGGTGCACAGCCCAAAGATGGCACGCTGCAGATCCACTCTGGTGAAGTCGATGACTTCGGGCATGTGCGGCTAGGTGGGATTGGCAATCTCATCATGGAAGAGATCGAAGAAAGAACGGGCTTCGAGGCGCGGGTGACCATTCTCGGGCATGTGCAGCGAGGCGGTACCCCTACTGCATACGATCGTGTTCTTGCGAGCCGTTTCGGGGTTGCTGCCGTGAATGCAGTGGAGACCGAAGCATGGGGAACAATGGTTGCCTTGCGCTGCGGCGAAATCGTGAGCGTTCCCCTCGAAGAGGCGACCGGCACGCTCAAGACAGTGGATGACGACCTTTACGATGTCGCGACCACCTTTTTTGGGTAAATCACCCACACGTTTTCCTTCGTAACACGCGTCTTGGGACGCAAGGCCCTGTCTGGGAGAGCCGCGGGAAGCGGCAGTCTGGGCAGGGTCTTTTTGTTGTGGGTGTGCTGCGCCCTCTGAGGGGCAGACCTGCAGAAAAGACTTGCAGGACGAGGGGGAGGGAAATGCCGGGGCACCCCGCGCCGACTTTCGTTCTCCTGTGAGGCAAGGAGAAAAGAGGCAGGGAAACAAAGAAACAGGCGCCTGTTTGCTCAGAACTTTTCGCCTGTGGCTCCAGCTTTCTCTCCCTGGAGATCTTTCTCTGGAACGGTGTTTTTCTTCTGGGGTTTTACGGTCTGGCGCGCTGTTTTGTCGTGCAGGGAATGGGCTTCTTCGTCTGCCTGCTCCTCTGTTGCGACCTCTTCCTCTGTTTCCATATAAGGGCGTGCAATGATGAAGGAACAAGCGGCGGTCAATCCGCTGAGGCAGATGAAAAGCAGACCGAACGCGAGAATGATGCGAAAAGTGGTGCTTTCTGAGGAAATACTGCCAACCGTCCAGCTGCCAAACAGGCCAATGAGAAAAAGCAGGCTGAAAACACCAGTGAACTGAGCGAGACGCGCCAACTTATTCGCGGCATGCAAATGATGATGGCGCAGAACTGTTTCTGCTTCACGGCGTAATGCGGTGCTGTCTGTTTGTTTTTGTTGTGATGGGGTGTGTCGCGGCGCAGAAGTCATACTCGGATCGTTCGTTACGCTTTCGGAGTACTGTCGGAAAACTCAGATGGGGCGCTCCCAGAGGGTCGTTCAGAGAACAGGAGTGTCTGATGGAGTCTTCTGCGGGACAGTACCTGATGCTTGTTGTGATGGGTTTTTCTGAGGGAGAGGAGCGCTGCCTGCCCCGCTTTCTCCTTCGGTCTCGCTCGATGCAGCACGAAGGTGGGGAGTGGCGGCATCGCTTGTTTCGCTGCCGCGTTGCATGTCGTTTGCTGCTATTTGCCGTAACATCTGCCATTCGCCGAAAGACCGAGCGACAAGTACTGAGACAATTGCTGTGCCAGTCACTGTAAACACTGCACCACCAATACCCCAAAGTATTGCTTCTCTGGATGAGGTGCACTCATCGCGACATTGGATGTCTCCGACACCGTACAGGGTGATGAATCCGAGAATGCCCGCGAGGAGCACCGCGATGAAAATGCCGACGCGCAACCCCCTTTGCAAGGGGTGTCTGCGTTCTTCTGGGCGTTTCTGAGAAACGGATGGGTTTTTTGGGGGAATAGTCTGCACCGGACAATTGTAGAAGGAAAAGAGTGGGAGAGAGAATCGGAATCCCCCCAAACCGGGGTTACGAAAAAACATGTCCGGGAACAGGACAGGGAAGAGGACGGGAAGAGGATCGGTAGCAAATCTGTGTCGAGTAGATTGCTGGTTTGCATGTTTTTGGTTTGCGTGAGCTGCGGGTATGAAAGGGCATTGGAGACTAGTGTGGACGTCAGGGTGGACGTCAGGGCGAGGAGTCATGTGAAAGGATGAGTACTGTGGTAGATAACTTGGATGATGCTCCTCCTGCACGGCCTTCCGCTGATCTGGACAGTCTCGCGGTCACGGTCTGGAGTGATTTTCTCTGTCCCTATTGTTGGATAAGCAGGCCGCGGGTCTCTTGGATTCGTGACCTCGGGGCAAGCGTTACATGGCAGCCCTATGAACTGCATCCAGAGATCCCGCCTGCAGGTATTCCTGCGACTGCTTTTGGCCGGCTTGGTGCCTCGCGTCGAGATGACCTAACTGCTCTTGCTGCAGAAGAAGGTGTCGCGCTGCGGTTCCCTGACCGGATTCCCAATACTCGACGCGCACATGAGGCTGTGGAATGGGCACGTGATCTTTCTGCGGAGGCTGCTCTGGCAATGCACGAGGCGATTTTCGTTGCCTATTGGGAACAAGAACTCGATATTGGCGCGATTCCTGTCGTGGTCACGCTTGCGCAAGAGCAAAACCTACCGGCTGCCATGCTGGAAAAAGCCCTGGAAACAGGGGATTTCTCTCGGAATGTTGACGAAGCACGTGCCGGCGCGCTGCTGCAAGGATCGACGGGGGCTCCTTCCTTTTTGCTGCAGCGAAATGACGCGGTTTTTCTTGTGCCAGGTATTCAGCCGCGTGAACTTTTCACACGAGTTGTTGCTCGGCTTGGGACGTGAGGGAGAGATTCCCTGCTCGTTTCTCAGTTAATGTTGCACGAGGGCTATCGTCGAGGTTTGTCGAGGTTTGTTTCGGGGAAGGGGTTTGTTCTTGTGCCATGCAAATAATTTTCCATAATGTGGAAAAGTTCGCAAAGTGCGCGTACGGAAGGACAGCTTCGTCTTCTTTTTCGGTACACTCCGCTGCAACAGGGTTGTGGACAGGGTGTCACGCGGGAAGACCAGAGTGCAGAGCCGGCACTGGACCGAGGGCGAAGAACCCGAACTGGACCGAGGGCGAAGAGATCTGGTTGTGGCCTGTGCTCAAGGTTCTTTCTTCATGATCACTTCTTCTCCCTGTTCTCGGTGGAGTTTTCGCGGATTGCGAAGATGAGCTTTTGCCTAAGAAAGTCAACGATCTGTTGGAAAATGCAGAAGGGGAAGTAAAAATGGCCGAAGATCCCGATGCGATTGAGAACCTCTTGCAAGAGAGCCGTGTTTTTCCACCGCTCCCGGATTTTACTGCCCAGGCGAATGTTGCGGACAGCTCGATTTACGATGAAGCCGAACAGGATCTTGAAGGTTTTTGGGCTCGTCATGCGGAGACTTTCCATTGGTTCAAAAAATGGGACAAAGTTCTTGACTGGCAGTTGCCTTTTGCACAGTGGTTTGTCGGCGGGACGACAAACCTGAGTTACAACTGCCTGGACCGGCATGTAGAGAATGGTGGTGGCGATAAAGTCGCGTATCACTGGGTGGGAGAGCCTGGGGATACACGCTCCATCACTTACGCGGAACTTCTCTCCGAGGTGTGCCAAGCAGCAAATGGTTTGAAAGAGCTGGGCATCGAGAAAGGCGACCGAGTCGCCATTTATTCTCCAATGGTGCTTGAAACGGTGATCGCGATGCTGGCCTGCGCGCGCATCGGTGCTCCCTTTACTGTGGTCTTTGCTGGTTTTTCGGCCGACTCTCTCGCCGATCGTATCCACGATTCGGGTGCCAAACTGCTTCTTACCGCGGACGGGTCGAATCGTCGCGGATCTGTTTTTCCCCTGAAGCCCCAAGCAGACGAGGCACTGAAATCTTGCCCGACTGTGGAACGGCAACTTGTTGTGCGGCGTGGAGGCAACGAGGTCGATTGGGATGAGCAGCGCGATGTGTGGTGGCATGATCTCATACCACGACAGAGCGACACGTGTCCTGCAGAAGAGCTCGATGCGGAACACATGCTCTACCTGCTCTACACATCGGGTACGACGGCGAAACCCAAGGGCATCAAGCACACAACGGGTGGCTACATGGTCGGGACGGCCATGACGCACAAATGGGTGTTCGACGTGAAGCCCGACGATGTCTACTGGTGTGCTGCCGATGTGGGCTGGGTGACAGGCCACAGCTATATCGTGTTTGGTCCGCTTGCGAACCATGCAACAGGATTGATGTATGAAGGCACCCCCGACTTTCCCGACAAGGACCGTTGGTGGAGCATCGTGGAGGAATACGGGGTCAGTATTTTGTACTGTGCTCCCACCGCGATTCGCACATTCATGAAATGGGGGGATGAGTACCCCGGTTCTCATGACCTGTCTTCGCTGCGTCTTTTGGGCACGGTCGGAGAACCTATCAACCCTGAAGCCTGGATCTGGTACCGCAAGGTGATTGGGAGCGAGAAGACACCCATTGTTGACACCTGGTGGCAGACCGAGACCGGCATGATCATGATTTCTCCTTTGCCCGGGGTCACGGTGACCAAGCCTGGGTCTGCAACGAGACCTTTGCCCGGTGTGAGTGCAGATGTTGTCGACAAAAACGGAGTGTCCGTGCCGCGTGGGCACGGCGGGTATCTCGTCATAAAGAAGCCCTGGCCTGCCATGTTGCGGGGCATTTATGGCAATGACGAAAGGTATAAGAAGACTTACTGGTCGGAATATGAGGGCATATACTTTGCCGGAGACGGCGCCAAGCGCGACGAGGATGGTTACATCTGGGTGCTTGGGCGTGTCGATGACGTGATGAACGTCTCGGGACACCGTATCTCAACGGCCGAGATTGAGTCTGCCCTTGTCGGACACCCGAGTGTGGCAGAGTCCGCCGTGGTGGGCCGGTCCGATGCCACGACGGGCCAGGCAATCGCGGCTTTTGTCGTGTTGCGGGCAGGAGTAAAAGGAGACGAGAATTTGCTCGCTCAGCTCCGCGAGAAGGTTTCCGAGGACATCGGTCGTTTCGCCAAACCGAAATCGATTGTGTTCACTGAGGATCTTCCAAAGACCCGTTCCGGCAAAATCATGCGCCGTCTGCTTCGAGACATCTCTGAACATCGTCAGCTTGGTGATGTGACAACGCTGGCGAATGCTCCCATCGTGGCAGAAATCCTGGAACGCTCGACCGAGTCCTCCGGTGAAGACGACTGAACAGCAAACACAAGATCCTCAAGCTTCTGAGGGTCCTGAAGGTTTCTGAGGTTCTCACTTTTGTGCCCACTCTCGCGAGTGGGCACAAAAGAAGTGGGTTTTTGTGGATGCTCGATTTCTCGGCTCGGCAGTGTGCTGAGCTGGGAGACCCTGCTGTTTTTTCCCATGTTTTGCTGCACGCTTTTTGCTTCTTCTCTCGTTTTTTCAGAGGAAAAGAGGCAGGCAGGCAATGGACGTGAATGCCTGGTTTCCGGGGTACATCCCGAAAAAACTTCGGCAGGGAGAAGCCTGCAAGCTGTGGCGACGAGGTCTGGCGACAAGGTGTTGTGGCAGGTTTCGCAACAGGTTTGCAGTGTTCTGGAAAATGCATTCCAGAACGAAATACCATTTCTTTTTTGGGTACAAGTTAGTCTTGTCGCGTGATGCGTAGTGTGTTGCCGCGTGAATGCAACAGGGAGGTTTGCTGGTGACGGGCACACGGCGATTGGGCCAAACAAATATTGGGATCTCTTCTCTTGGTCTGGGAACATGGCAGTTTTCAGAAGGGCGGAGCTTGGCCGGTCTCATGTGGTCTGCTTTGCCTGACGGTGAAGTAGACGCAATAGTTGCTACTGCTTTGCGCGAGGGAATCACCTGGTTTGATACCGCAGAGCACTATGGGAAGGGACGTGCCGAACGCGCGCTGTCGCGGAGCTTGCAAGTTGCGGGCAAAAAAGATGGCGAGCTTATGGTGGCGACAAAATGGTGGCCTGCTTTTCGTTCTGCTCGCTCAATTCGCCGTACTTTTCCGGAACGAGTGCAGAACCTGTCGCCTTTTTCTGTTGGCCTGCATCAGATCCACTGGCCTTGGTCGCTGTCGTCGTTGTCATTGCAGATGAAAGAGATGGCCGGGCTTGTGGCTGAGGGGAAAGTGCAGGCAGTAGGAGTGAGTAATTTTTCTGCTGCACAAATGCGTTCTGCACACAGTATGTTGGCGTCCTATGACATTCCCCTTGCGTCGAACCAGGTGAAATACAGCCTGCTCGATCGCCGTATCGAGGCAAATGGAGTGCTTGATGCGGCAAAAGAACTCAACATCACAATCATCGCGTACTCTCCGCTCGACATGGGGCTTCTCAGCGGAAAATTCCATGCAGACCCCGATCTGCTGCGTAGTCGCCCGAGAATGCGTCGCGCACAGCTGCGGCGGCAACTTGCCAAAAGCCGCGATCTGGTAGAGGCTTTGCAGCGGATTGCGAGCGTGCGTGGGATGACGACGACGCAAGTGGCGCTGCACTGGCTCGTGAATTTTCACGGGGATACGGTTGTGGCCATTCCTGGGGCGACGAAGCCGGAACATGTCTCTCAGAACGCGGTGGCGATGCGCATCTCACTTACTCCGGAAGAGATGCGTGAAATTCATGAGCTTTCGCGTGTCGAGAACAGCGAGAACGGCGAAAAAGCCGAAGAGTAGCCTCTTTTGTGTATACCTGCTGATGTCGTGATGATGCTTGCTCCCCATGCCCGAACGCGTTGCTCGTCAAATTAAGGTCTTTTTTCCTTTTTTGGAGATATCTTATAGGAAGAATATCTCATATATGCAGTTTGCGTGAGCAGGCGAGAGGGATGTCAGAATAGGATGGAGTGAGAGGAAGGCGTGCAGCAGACAGGGGGGCACCGCGAATTGCTCGGGTCTGACGCGCTGAGTGGAGGCGGAGTGCATGGAGAAGGCGTGTGACGGTCGAAGAAGCATACGAAAAAGGTGGAACGAAGGCAGTCCCCCCTGGTGCAGGACTCGATAGTCACGCCAGTCTGTTTTCTCCTTCACCTGAAATCATCTCAGAAGTGTCCGCGGCATGGCGTACGGAATTAGGCGAAAAAATGGACGGGCGTTTCGGTCCGTCAATGGTCTACCCGGGCGTCATAAAAAACCCGGTACCACTTGACGTGAGAGTGTACGCTCCCGAAGTGGATCGCCCCTGGTACCGCCTCCTCACCTGTGGAGCCAGCGTCCGGGCTTTCCCGCTTCTCTCTGACCCGGCAGACTTACGGCACCTGGAGTTCATTCTCTACCTCCCTGCCACCTGGTCATTCGATTTCAACCGTTATGGAGAAGCAGCGTATTGGCCAATACGCTTACTCGGCATGCTTGGGCGTCTCGTCCACATGAAAGAAGCCGCATTCCGTGTCGGAGACACCGTCGCCTTTTCAGATCCCCCTGTGCCTTTTGTTCAAGGGTCTCTCCTGTCATCAGTCGTTATTCTACCCCCCATGCTGGAAGATGAGGACTTCAAAGGATTCCGTGTCGGCTCTGTCCCCGTCCGTGTCTACGGAGTACAGCCAATTACCGGAGGCGAAGTCTCCCTAAAATGGGAAAAAGGCATCGAACCCTTGCTGCAAACACTCGATGAAGGGGGCGTCCACCCCGTCGTCGATCCCAGCCGCATGTGCACCGCCACCAACGCCTGGCCCCAAGCCGACCCCTAACCACATCCAGATTCCGCCCAAGGCAAACTTTCGCGGCAAGCGAAAAAGTCACCGGCCTGCCGGCCTGTGGGACCCGTCAATGTGGCGGCCTTGGTCTGACCTTTATTCGACCCCGGCCTCGAGCGGAGACAGTTCATACAACAGGTGCTCACTACTGCGGCGCAGTAGGTAAAAGACTCCTATGAGACGCCCAGTCACCGGGTGTCGCCGCCGTATAGCCTTTTGGAAACGCTGATCGAGATCAGGATTGTCCACAAGATGGGCAATGGCCGGAACCGCGTCACCTGTTGGCTTCCCCCGCTGCGTGCCCGGCGCGACCGTCACCTTCGGTGTATGCGCGATCCGCTTCACTTTCACCCGCGAGATCTCAGTCGAAAAAAACACTCTCTCATCCACGACCGCAGCCCACACCGGTGTCACAACGCCTTCCCCTGAGCGCCGAAAAGTCGTCAACACAATAGCCGGTGCTTCTGCCGCCTTGAGTAGCCCCGCTCTCGCGCTTCCGGGCGGTGCTCCTGTCTGCCCATTCGTTTCCTCAGTCATACATGTTGCCTTTCTTTCTATTTTTTTATGGTGTTCTCTCCGGGGTTTGGTCCTTCCTGTCAGTTCCCTACGTTCCGGTAGAGGAAGTGCCACACACCTGGGGAGGACTAGAGAACAGGAAGGCCGGGGTCGTATTCGCTGTAGTGCTCCGGGCAGATCCAGAGGGTGTCGCCTGCGGCGGTGCGTACCCGTCGCAGGCCGCCGAATTCTTGGTCGTTGTCGATTTCGAAGAGTAGGGCGCGGAACTGCCGGAGACCAGCCCCCTCGGCTCCTTTCGCAGTCTTTGCGGCACTATCTTGCCGGCCGTTCGCTTCGACGTCAGGCCCTTGGGTCGTCGGACTTTTCTTGGCGGCGGTGGCAACCTCGGCTGCATGCGCCGTCTCCTCCATAAAGGTAACCCCGGCCTCAATCCGCTTGAGACTGCTCGGGTTTTCTGCCGCTCCACTGAACAAAACGGGACTCGCGCCCGCGATTGCGAGCACAGGCCGAAGAATTTGTGTGACAGTACGAAGATGCGAGGCTGTACTTTGTATCCAGCCGTGTGGACGATCAAACGTGTAATACTGCCCGCAAGGATGACGCAGACTCGGGTGTTCACACCAAAGCTGCATGCGGTAGGAGACGCTTCCAAAGCGGCGCGGATCAAGCATCTTGCGCCCGGCTTTTTCGAGAACGAAAAGACGGGGACAGTCATCGACCTCGGTATCCATGCGCTGACAGATGCTCCGCAGCGCAGCCTGAGTATCGGCAAACTGTGCTTTGAGTTCTTCTGGCAGGGCCGCTACCGGCAAGACCGGTGGTGCGAAGCCGGTAAGCAGCTCGAGCACATTATGCTCTCGAGCGCATTTGGGACAATGCAAGCGCGGCACCCTTTTTTCTTGGCACCGCTCTAAACCCTCGAGGGTAAAGCGCTCTGGGCAGGAGATCCCGTCCGACAATTCCCCCCCGCAGGGGATCTCCTCCTGATATTTCAAACCGGGCCAGCGTTCCCGGAAGAGATGCTTTACGGTGTCGCGTAAGAGGGTGAAGAGGTAGGCGGGCTGGGACGCGTGCACGGCGAGGTGGAGGCGTGTGGG